>Ga0209702_10004938_pt1 | contig 18731 bp, 40 predicted proteins | sample FRY01_FD_187210 | JGI IMG/M metagenome (GOLD analysis project Ga0209702, IMG submission 187210) | Freshwater microbial communities from Lake Fryxell liftoff mats and glacier meltwater in Antarctica - FRY-01 (SPAdes) (version 2) | ecosystem: Environmental > Aquatic > Freshwater > Ice > Glacier...
AAAGATATCGAGATCTCGGATCTCAAGTACAAGCTCGAGAAAATACTCGAACACTTGAACAAAGCGACAGCCATAGCAAAGACAGTCGAGTACGCCACAGATGGACGAGTCGAGAACTCGCCCCCTTACGTGATCGGGGCAATTAAAGCAAGGATTCAGATGGCGACAGATGTCATCGAATACGGTTCTTAAAACTAAGGAATGTATAATGGACTTAGGGGAATGCGTGGATAACGCTTCTTAAACGACACTGTGGTGTGCCCTAACCATTCCTTCAAAAACTAAGGAATGTATAATGATAACATACAGCGATTGAGTTCGCTGGGAATTACGCAGCAAGCCACTGGCTCGCGGCGAGTTAAGATCAGGCTCTGGCAAAGACGATAAGGCACTGTACTTCAAGTTCCCGGGACTTGTAAGCTCATCCGTCCTCCTCTCTACGTCTATCCGTCACTCCTCTGCACTCGCGGCTAGTCGCTGACGAGCGAAGGTGGTGGGACTAATTATCCCCGCTGCGTGGTTCCCAGTAAACTCAGGAATGTATAATGAACATATCAACGAATAACGACGAAAGGACAAAAGTGAAAACAGTACTTGACACGATCAACAATGAAGTTCTTGCGGAAGCAAGACAAGCAGCGGTCGATGCGGCAGCGAGCTGCACACCAACACCTGTTGTGTGGGTAGGTAGTAATGGGACGAGGTTCCCCGAGCCTGAAGGAATGTGCGGCAACGCGTACATCAAGATGCCAATGGTCAATAATAAGTTTGCACTCTGGTGCAAGAAGAATGCCATTGGTCACAAGAGTTTCATGGGTGGCTGGGCCTTGAGCATTCCTCACAATGGCAGCCAGTCATATGAGCGCCATGTTGCTGCTGCTCGGGCATTCGCCGCGGTGCTCACAATCAACGGAGTAAAGTGTGCGGTCCACGACTACATAGACTGAGAACTAGGGAAGGTATAATGAACCTATGAACAACGACGACAGACAGAGCACAGACGTAAAAGTAGTGAGGTACAAGATCGTACGGACATTCAGTGTCAGCGGTCGTCGGAAGATTGTTCGGCGTGGGCTGACAATTGGAGACGCACGGGCATGGTGCAGTCGCTTAGACACTCGACGGGCCAGTGTTTGGTTCGATGGGTTCGAGGTGCAAGCATGATTGACATCGAAGCCGTGATGACAATACTTGCGTTTGCAACGGGCGTCCCACTGATGATCTGGGCTGACCGCGACTACAAGAAGCCGAGGCCCTACGACTGGGCTCGTGATCGTTGGTATGATGACAACAATGACAGGCCTGTATAGCAGGCGCTCAAAGCGCGACGGGCACGCATTTGAAGTCACAGGCCTGGGGCATAGGCCGCAATACGCGACGGGCACGTATTCCGACTTTGAGTCAGTACTAACTAGGGAATGTATAATGAGTACATGAACACAACCACAAAACCAATCTCCCGCTGGTCAAGCGACGATCGACAATCGTTTGCTGATCGCAATATCCTCCGCTCGAAGAAGATTCAGAGCAAGAAGCGAATCGCTTCGCGACGCGCCTGTCGAGGCACTCGATGGGACGCGAACTAGGGATTGTATAATGAGCTCACACCACAACGACGAAAGGCACACAATGAACGAAGACGACATCGAACCACCAGCTTGCATAGTATGCGACGCGCTCCTTCATCTGGGCATGATCAATTGCGGCTGCGGAGCAGTCAACGATTGGCTCTTAAACTAGGGAAAGTATAATGAGTCCATAACCACAACGAATGGACGCATAATGTCAGGATTCAATTTACCACCGGGTTGTCGCGAGAGCGATCTCCCAGGTTACAACGACATCGAAGTCACGATTGCGATGACGTGTCAAGAATGCAACTCAGAATGGAATGAGGAAGATGTCCCAGTCGATGCTCGCGATGGCATGACGACAGATGTCGATGGCGAGTGCCCAGAGTGCGGGACGCCATTCACCCACATCTACACTCACGTCGATTACCGCGACTAAACTAGGGATTGTATAATGATCTAGCAAGCCCAAAACGACGAAAGGACAAAAAATGAACGGTCTCAAGCCATCACTCAAACTCCACGAGGTCTTCGAATTCAATCGAATGGTCATCGTCTACGTTGGATCCCAGGGATCCTGCCACAAGTACGTTGAGGTTCAAGAAGCCCAGGTTCGCCAGGGCCTTCAAGTTCGGGTCTCAAAGCGATAATCGCGAGGCCGGCTGGCTGGCCAAAAGGCTGGCCGGCTGGCTGTAAGTTCTAGGGAATGTATAATGATATTACACAACGACGAAAGGACAAAGCAAAAATGAACAATAAGAAATGGAGCTTGTTGAAGGCTTCTGACAGCGGCCCAATGGGACGCGGCCAGAGCGGCAAGAAGAAGATATATGAGGTCACAGTGAACGAGAACACAGTTCACTGCTCATGGGGCATGGCTGAAATGCCAAGGCGCTCAGAAAGCACAAAAACGTACCGCTCCTCGAATGAGGCGCTGCAAGCTGCGTACACGAAAGTGTCCGAGAAGCGCGATGGCGGGTACGCGATCGCTTACGCGGTCTAAGGCGAAGCAGGCGAGGCGGGTTCCCGTGAGGGTTCCCGCCCGCTCGCAGTTCTAGGGATTGTATAATGAATATATCAACCACAACGAAAGGACAAGAAATGAACGAATTCACAGCAAGCGAGTTGAAAGAGACATTCGTCAAAGCGTACAAAGTATGGACTAATCTGCGCACGGAGGAAATAGCCGCACGCAAAGTGTACCATGCCGCACGCAGGGCGGTTGACAAGAACACTCACGCAGAGTTCTTAGCCACCCAGCAATAACAAAAAGTAAGCGGGCTGGCCGGCTGAAAGGCCGGCTGGCCGGCTGGCCGGCTGTAAGTTCTAAGGATTGTATAATGAATCTACAACCACAAACAAAGGACACAAAATGCGCCAAGTAAACTTGATCACGCACACAACATGCGGGATAGCTTTTGAAGTAGTAGATGCGGTAAGCGGGGAGTCATTGACAGGCGGCAGGGTCGATTGGTGTGATGAAGGCGATGAAGAAGCAGAAGCCCGCGGCTTAGCGCTATTTGCAAGAAAAATAAAGAAGAGCGGTTGGGAGCTAAAAGAACAAGTCTGGTCCTAAGCGCAGAACTAGGGATTGTATAATGATCTTACGCCACTACGAAGGGAAACGAAATGAACACACCAACCGCTCAAATCACTGAGGAGCTCGCAAACGACGAGTTCAATGGTCTGCCGTCAGACTACGACGACCTCGGCGAATGGGGTCAGCAAGAATCGTGGGAAGACTCCCGCGACGAATACTAATCGCAAAGCTGGCCGACCCGGTAACCCCGGGCCGGCTGGCGAACTAAGGATTGTATAATGAACTTAACAACAACGAAAGGCGCGGGACACGGCATGGGAAAGATGAAAGAAATAGCAATCGAGCGCGAGGAAGCTATCTTCTCGAAAGAGCGGACTGAAAAGTTGGCGCGGAAGTTTGTGACGGCAATGGTTGTCCGCGGCGGCGCGGGCATCAACGAAATGTTCACAATACTTGAGTCACCGATCGACATCGAAGAATTCATCGATGCTGCAACGGAAGAGTTCCGTTACCAGACACGGATGGCATTTGAGTATGTCGAAGAGCACGGGTGAACACAGGCCTGTATAGTGGTCTGCTTGGCGCGACGGGCATCGAACTAGGGATTGTATAATTAGCTCATGGACGCCACACAGAAACAATATGGCCTGATCAAGCAGCTTTTGCGTGAACGGGTGGTCACCAACTCCTATCACCTAGACCTCGCCGATAGACCAGGGTTGACGATGGCGATGGCCAGCCAACTCATTTCGAAGTTGAAAGAATGCAGGCCTGTATAGCGGCCTGTCGAGTGCGACGGGCATGTGTTTGAGGACACAGGCCTGTATAGCAGGCCGCAAGGTGCGACGGGCAACGTTTCTAGGGATTGTATAATGAGTACATGAACACGACATGGAAGCCAACAGCGAGATGGTCGATTGACGACAAACAGGCGTTTGCAGATCGCAACGTCCTTCGATCAACGACAGTGCCCAACAAGAAGCGAATCGCTTCGCGTCAAGCGTGTCGCAAAGCCCGATGGGATTCGAACTAGGGATTGTATAATGGGCTCAGCGACTCGCAGCCCCTTCAAGGCTCACTTACCAGCGAGTCGCCCACTCACCAGCCTGCCTTGAAAACTACGGAATGTATAATGATTTCATACCCACAACGAAAGGAATCAAATTGACGAAAAATCCCGAAAAACTCGCGATCGAAATCATGAATTATTACGTTCGCGATCAATTGAGCGAAATGTCAGAAACGATCACAGAATTCTTTGGGGACCCAATCCCCGAAACGTTTGATAAATCAGCGTTCGTCGAAAAAATCGTCGCGATGTTTCGCGAATCGATAATCGAAGATCTGGAATACGCGATCAATCCCGATAAATAATCTCAACGTTGATCGGGGGATAAAACCCCCGATCGGCAAGATGGTTTGAAAACTAGGGATTGTATAATGATCAAACACCCACGATGAAAGGAATAAATAAATGAATAAATACGTCCAAATCAACGTCGATTTCGCTTTCGACGACGCGAATGAAACGTTCGAATCAGCGTTCGAATCGTTCAAAAACGATTTACCCTTTGCGAGGTTTGATATCCTCACAATGAATGGTGGTTCAGGCTGGCCTTTTGTTTCGATTTCGTTCGAATCGAACAAAATTGAATCGGTATTTAATCGCTACAACGGGAACGATATCAATTCAATCGTCGATTTCAATGATTTCAATGAATTCCTCGAAATTCATCGATTGAATCGATAAATAAATCGCGCTTCAACCTTCGAGAATAAACCCTCGAAGGTTGAAGGATTTCTACGGATTGTATAATGAATATACACCACTACGAAAGGAATCAAATTGAAAACGAAAACGTTTAGTTTGGATCATTGTGAGGACGGGGAAACGATCGAAGAGTTTATCGTAACCCTCGAACGAGAAATCCCAGGGTCGAAAGGATCGATCGAAAATGGTTGCGGCGGGACGGCGCGAATGGTTGGAATAATCCTTCCCGTCGGAAAAGAGCAGGATTTGGCGGATTTGTTCGATGGGGAAGAAATCGGTTCCGGGTTTGGGGATATCGATTATGTCAATATGTGTCAAGAGGGGTAAATAACCGTCAGGGCGCTGGTCGAAAGGCCGGCGCCCGGGCAGGTTGTTTGCGCTTTGAAAACTAGGGATCGTATAATGATTATATACCTACGACGAAAGGACAGGAATTGAACGAATTAATGGAAGACGTATTATTGGTGGGGTTATCGCAGACGATTTTAAGTGCGGTCGGAAATAGCAAGTTCAAAGGCGAAGAGGCGAGAGCGTTGATCGAATGGCTGGTCGTCGATTTCGGAAAAATATACGAAATCGATAACGATGGGTTAGCGGTTTTGAGGACGCTAGTTGAGAAAAAGTTAAAGTAAGTGATGCGGGGATCGCGTCGGCGGCCGCGGTCCCTGGTTAGCGATTGGTATGGGCCCCAGAGGCGAGGCGTAGTGGCATGCGGGTGTAGTTTGGGTGTAGTGGCGTGCGGGCCGCCGTGCCGGTCGTAGTGGGTTAGGCGGGCGGCTCGCATTTCTATGGAATGTATAATGAACATATCAACGACGAAGGGACAAGAGCGATGAAGAAGACATTTGCGGGTAGTGTCAGCGCGTTTGCTGGCGCAGTGGGCGTGGTAAGCGTCAGCCTCTTCGTTGAGGCGGATCGCATATCTATCGAAGTTGGCTTCCCAGAGGCCGGTTACGAGAGCGAAGTGCACGAGTTTGATGCGGCTGAAGATGTCGACACCTACCTTGCGGCTCGCTTCCCAGAAGCGTGGAAAGTGGGCATGTATCAGTTCGGGACGAAGTTCGCCGAGCTTGCAAAATTCTAAAGAATGTATAATGAATACATACCACAACGAAGGGACAAAATAATGGAAACCAAATACCCAGAGATTAAGGTGAGGTTGGTCGGTCGCGATGGGAATGCGTACGCAATCCTAGGTGCGGTCAAATCGGCGCTCAGCAAGGGTGGGGTCGCAAAACCCGAGCAGGAAGAATTCATGAAGGAAGCAATGTCAGGTGACTACAACAATTTGCTGGTGACAGCAATGAAGTGGGTCGACGTCTACTGACAAGTCTTGCGGGCCAGGGGAAGCCTTGGCCCGCTAGAGGGTGTGGGCCGCTGTGCGCAGTCGTAGTGGGTTAGTGCACGCGGTCCACATTCTAAGGAATGTATAATGATAATACACCCACAACGAGAGGACACAAAATGTTCAAGAAAATGAAAGCTGCAAGGAAAGCCGCAAAGGCCCTGGCCGCGAAGAAAGCCGCAACACAAGCAGTAATCGCCGCCCACGCGCTAACAACCCGCTGGTAAGCAGGCCGGCTGGCCGGCTAACCCCGGCCGGCAGGTTGGCCGCAGGTTCTAGGGACGGTATAATGAACATACAACCACTACGAAAGGTCCAAAATGACAGTCGTCAAGCCATCTCTTCTCCTTCACGAAGTTTACAATACGGTCCGCAAGACTATAGACTTTGTAGGCCCCCGACGCGCCTGCAACAAATATTGGGTCCAACAGGCCCCAGAAGCCAGGAAAACCCTTAAAGTAAGGGTTTCAGGGTAACTTGGCCAAAAACTAGGGAATGTATAATGAACTCAACAACAAGTTTATAGTCCAAGTTGAATGACTCCTAGAGGGCCCAGCGTCCTCCATTCAACCTCTGGACGTAAAACGGAACCCGCGTCTAGGTGTCTTTACGCCTTGCGGGCCCGCAATGAAAGTAAAGCGACCACATGAAGTAATGTCGGAAAACTACTCAGACCTGGCTACATGTCTTATAAACTGGCTTCTAGGGAATGTATAATGAACATACACCACTACAAAAGGACGAAAAATGATCATAAGTAAAGAATTATGCAACGACATATCAACTGAGCTTAATACGGCAATAAATGCAGTTTTCGCAAAACACGGTCTCATGCGGAAGAAGTTCACTTCCGGGTACGGAGATCGCTACTCACTCTCAGTGACTGCGGAAGCCATAGCTCTTGGTGATAATGGCGTGAACACAGCAAGTTCAGAGGCACGAGCATACGAAATGTTCTACGCCACATACGAGTTGCCTGCGGGCATTCTCGGCAAGAAGTTCAGTATCAAGGGCGTCAACTACGCCTTCGCGGGCATAGCGACATCACGCCGCAAGTACCCAATCTACGCTCTTAACCTCTCGACCGGGAGCTATGTCTTCTTCCAAGATACTGTGAAGCGGTTGCTGGTGTCGAGCTAAATGATAACCAAACGTAATTACAAATTAGAATATGCCAAAAAGAAACTCAGGCTCGAGCGAGAAAGTAAGTGGCTTGTAGCTGTCGCGGCCGTGGTCACAAGCGAGCCAGGACGTTGTTTTGCGCCAGAGTGCGGGACGATACTTAGTCGCTACAACAATACCGACTACTGCGCCTTCCACGAGCGAGCCAACATTCGCTCTGCCGGGCGGCGAGTGCATGGGCTGAAGTTGCGGGTGCGATCAGCAGACTAGGGATTGTATAATGAACTCACAAGCTACGACAACGACTGGACGAAACATGAGTAAAGAACAAGACGCGAAGAAGATAGCGGCACTGGCCGAATACACTGACACATGCGCTCCAACGCGGATAGCGTACTTTGCAGCGCTCGATGACGAGTCGTTTGCCGAGTATGCAGCAGTGCGAGATCCAGCCTGGGCTAAGTTTCTTTCAATATGCCAAGATATCTACAAGGAAAGAGAGCCGGCATGAAGTTTCTACAGGGCTACAAGAACAACAGGTATTGGGGTGACAACATCCTCGAGGCTGTTTACTACTCTCTATGCGGCAAGCGGCTTAGGTCCAAGGCTGACTGGGATGCGGACGTAGATGAAGTGACATCTAGAGACGCTCAGTGCACGTGCTACGACCTACGCTACTTCGAAAGTGATTGCCTGTACTGTGCTGAGGAAGATGCCCGTGATGAGCGGGCTTACGCAGAAATTATGGCGCATAACCGCGTGCTAGACGGAGGGCAGTAATGAGTGAACAAGTGGATATTGTTGCTGAGACGATCGCGGAAGTTCGCAGGCGTGATGATGGCTGCGGCGGTGAAGGCTGGTACGACAATGCGAAGATTCTTGCCGACGAGGTCGAGCGATTGAAAATGCTGTTAGCCTGCGAGGAAGCTTACGGTGAACAATACGAAAGCGTCATCGAGAAACTTGAAATTGAGATCGAGCGGCTGCGACCGAAGTTGCTAGATGAAACGAAGCTAGTGCACACAGCCACGATAAACTAGGGATTGTATAATGAACATACACCACTACGAAAGGGACAAAATGATAGTAGCACAGTTCGAAGGCGACACAACCAAAAACATGACAATGGACGAGCTCACAATGTCCATTGTTGAGATTGATGATCTCAACATGAAGCAACAGATCCGACGCGACATCTTCGCAGAAGCGCTCAATGCGCGTATGACACTTGCTGCGACACTGATAAAAAATAACTGAATGCGGCAGGGTGGGTTCTCGAAAGAGAGCCCGCCAATTGCCGGGTCGAGTACTAGGGATTGTATAATGAACATATACCGCAACAAAAGGAGAGACGCGATGAGCACAGGCATCAATGGCAGACACTACCGCTCGTTCACGAGCGGCCGAATCCTCTGCGAAGAGCACACGATCACAGTTATCGGCACAAAAATAATGACTGCCCAGGAGAAATTCAATTTTATCAAGACAGGCCCAACAGGGCTGTCGACGATCTGCATGCGGTGTGAGCCGCTGAATGCGCCAGAGGTCAAAGCCCTATAACATAAGGGTTTCGGCCGTAGCGGGCTATTTTCTAGGGAATGTATAATGAACACATCAACAACTAACAGGGAGAATTGCCTCAAATGATCAAAGTTTTCATGGTAGTCGCAGTCATACAAGCCTTTATGGCATTACTTTTTGCGTTGAGTGCATACTCGAAGACACTCGGACTCGAGGATATGGTCCTAGCAATGGGCCCTCACATTGACGATTCAGACACCGAATGGCGCAACTTAATGGCTGTTGTTGACACGGCGACGTGCGATGACATTACTGACGCCGAATTAGCTCGTTCAAAAGGAAATCATCCGTCCGCTTGGCCAGGTGAAGAGAGCTAAGGTCGATAAACCTGTACCGCGATGCGGATCGACCATAGCTCTGTTTACCCGCAAACTGAAGACAATCGGAGGCTAATGATTTGTTAGAGTAATGGACATGACAACAATCCTCGCGGTCCAAGGACCTGCTTGGGCTGTCGTAGGATTTGACTCAAAGGTAGCAGAAGAAGGCGGTGGTCGCGCGTACACGCTTGGTCGGGGCTCAGCAAAGGTAATGAAAAATGGGCAGTACTTGTTGGGCGCTGCGGGTGATGTAAGAGCGATCAACATTTTAGCTTACGCGTTCGCGCCACCATCAGCAGGGACACTTTCAGGAGTAAAGCTCGACAGATTTATGACAAGCAAATTTATACCAGCACTTAAAGAATGTTTTGAGACTCACGGATATGCGGCAAAAGAGCAGAAAGAGCAATCCACTCATGGTTCGGTTGTTTTAGCAATAATCAATGGACAGATTTACGAGATTGGCAGTGACTACGCGTGGGTACGCGACACGACTGGTATTTACGCTTTTGGAACAGGTGGAGATTATGCGCTTGGAGTAATGCACGCGAGAGAAGAGAATATAAGTAGCCGTGGCGTAACGGAGACGCAGAAACTTATTCGTGATGCGATGACTGTCGCGGGTAAGCTTGATGCGGGGTCAGGTCCGCCGTTCCACGTACTAGTACAATTAAGCAAAGACACGACAACGAAAACGACTGGAGATAAGAATGTCAGGAAAAAAGAAAGAAGTTCGAGTACTTGATGTAATGAAATGGCAGGACCACGCGGCCTGTGCTGGCAGAGGTGAGCTGTTCTTTGAAGATGATCGGCCGAGTATCGTTAGGAAAGCGAAAGTGATCTGCGCGACGTGCTCAGTGACAGATGAGTGCTTGACGTTTGCTCTTACGCACGCTGAGTATGGCGTGTGGGGCGGGCTTACCGCGAATCAACGTCGGAAATTAAAGCGGGTGCATTCCACTTATGGTCTTGCTAAGTAGCTGTTGACATGATACAGTCCTTGATTCTTACCAGAAGTACGCTAGGCAGAAAGTGGTCGCATATGGGCAACGTGGATGGCAAAAAGCAGCGGACACCGAAAGAATACATTTGGATATGCCCGAAATGCTCTACAACTATGGGAACATGCTTAAAGTTGACGAAGTACCCACCAACGTGCCAGAGTAAAAAACATCACTCAAGCACATGTGTTGATATGGTGCTTGAGAAATGAAAGTGCTCATTGCGGTCGTCATAGGTCTTTTTATTGTTTTTCGCGTGTATGTCTACGTCAGCCGCCGGCGCGATGCGAATGCGCCATTGCTCGGTGTCGTTATGCCAAAAGATCTTTATGAGTAGATCCCCGATTTGTTAGTAGTACCTGATAAAGTAAGTAAGTAAGTAAGTGCAGATGACATTGAATGGACGACAAATGGCACAACAGATCTTGAGTGGCAATCCGCTACTTGACGAAGCGCGTGCTCTCTCAGCGAGGGTGCGGGTCACTTTGGCGGAAACACCAGAGTTAATAAGAAAACCACAAACAACAAATAACGAAGGAGCAGAAATGTCAGCAGAAATAACACCATTGACACCGCAACGTGCAGGTGAGCTATACGCCGGCGGTCAATCAGTAATTGAAGTAGCCCGTGACTACGGGATGTCATACAGTCAAGTACGCCGGTTCATCGCGACCAGTGGTACACCGATCCGCGGTGCATCAGCCCGTCTCAAAGGCCGCACCCGCAAGGCCGACAACTCGTAATGCCAACTTGGTTTTCGCAGCTGCGAAACCTTGTGTGGTCCGCTGTGCTTGCGGTGGTCATGGGTTTTGCAGCCCTGATCATCGCAGTAACCGGTGGAGATCTCACACAGGTCGTAGGTTTCGGAGTCTACGGCCTTATTTTAGCGGTCTTGTCTCCGAAGTCTTAAAAATCTAGGGAATGTATAATCAATTCTGTACAGAAAGGTACCAAATATGAACGTTGATAAACCGTACGCCTACAAAGTTACTACGCTTGACAGCGAAGGAAACGAGATTGTGGCGTACACTACTCCCGCTGAGAAGCACAGGTATGTTCGGTCAATGAACGAAGAGTACGGTAATGCCATTGCCGTGCCAGTGTCGCTTGAAGAGATGCCAGAAGGCTTATCGTTTGCGGATACGGAAGACAGCAAGCAATAGACAAACAACAAACAGAGGTTCGCACCAACGACAAAATGATGAGGAAAAAATATATATATGTGGATATTTACACAAGACGGTTTCATTAGCGCAGTTGACAATGGCGTCAAGCCAGGAAAGTTGGCTGTTCGCGCTCGTGATCGCAAGTCCCTAGTAGGGATTGCTCAGATCACAGACAGCGTGATTGAGTTCACGCCTACGCGGGACTACCAGTACCGAGTATACGCTACCAAAAAGCAGCTCACCGAACTAGTCTCACTAGACATCGAGATGATCGATTACGGTAATTTCAAAGATCGCGTACACGAGACACTAGATAATGATTTTCATCATGCAGCCGGGCAAGTCTGGGTTGCGATGAATGAGGTCACGGACAAAGAGTACCGCGACTGGGCAGATCAGAGGTACACTCGGGTACGGCAGTAAGCAATCCCCTAGCGCAGTAGCACGAGCGTGGCTTCAAAGCCGGCTAGGGACAAGGCAACGAAGGAGAATCTGTGTGCGCACTAGCAAAATCTAAAGTCGAGCGGCGGTATGAGGCGCAGGCCATCTACATCGAGGCTGTGAGACTTGCACACGACGCACATGACGTTGAAATTAGATCCGCATCGAAAAAATACCATAACGCGGCAAAAGCTGCTGCCCAAAAACGTGACGCGGAGTTGCAAGCAATTTTCAATGATGGAGACAGCAAATGAGTAAGCCGAACAACAAAGGAGAAATTGGATGAAACGTAGAAAACTAGCAACCGTGCCACTGGCCCTTGCCACACTTATGCTCGCTGCTTGCGCTTCGCAAGCAGACGTTGCATCAAAGAATCTGTCTAAAGCCGCAGAACAATTTGAGGTTTACAGGCGGGTCATATTCTTTAACGGCATCACGGACAAGTATCTGCTACAAATTGATGGGCTGTGCTCAGTCGAAACAGACAAGGCATGGCTCGCTGGCTCGCTTGAAGTTACCTGCAAAACAAGTCCAACCGAGTACAAGAAACATTTTCTTGGATTGTCCGACAATGTTTCGTTCTTTGTTGAGCAGGTTGAAGGCATCGCGGTAAGCGAGTACCGCTACCGAGTTATTTTCAGACCTGATCAGATCGTTCCAAATCTTGACCTAGACACGGAATTGGGGAAGTGATGGACGAAACACAGGTAGATGTTGTTGCCGAGATGCGCGACCAGGCTGAGTGGCAAGAAACCGCATTAGACAACCCGTTCATGGCGAAAGACATGCGCGGTTGGGCTGACCACATGGAACGGCTGGAAGCAGAGAGAGCCGCGATTCTTGTACTTGTCGAAGAATGGAAAACTGCTGCCGCCGAATACCGCGCCCAGGCAAATTGGGACGGCGAGGATTCTTCTTGGGCGTATTGTCACGGATATGACCGCAGCATCGAAGAATTACTCGCGCTGTTAAACCCAAAGATACTCGCGCTGTTAAACCCAAAGACAGGAGACACGCTATGAGCAAGAAGTTTCGTGACCGTCAGGGTTCACAAAGCATGGCAGGTTACAAATTGCCTGAACCAGTAAATGTTGTTGCCGAAGCGAAAGCGGAGTACGCAGAAGCGATGGCCGACTACCCACAACACGCAGAAACAGCCGAAGCCGAAATGATAATGAGGCTGATTGACGAAGTGGAACGGCTACAAGCAGAAGTGAAGTCGTTAAATGAATATATCCAAATGATAGGAGATGTAGGATGAGTGAACCAGTAGATATTGTTGCCGAACCAGTGATTCATTTCTCGCTTGGTAAGTACGGATTCACCTTCTACAGTTTTTCGTGTGACTGCGCCGACCCCGAGAAACATCATTGGATGAAAAGTAAGCAACTTGTGACCTGTCCAGAATGTCTCGACAAACTAGATAGCAAAGGGAAACGCCGATGAGCGGCAAGAATAAGATAATTGGTATGGCAAAAGAACGAGATATGTTGATGGCTAGAATTGATTTCCTAGAACATGAAGTAGACTGGCTGCGGGAACAACTCAACATGGCAAACGACAAACTTATCGACCAAGTCTTCCAACAGAAGATAAAGGACAGTGAATGAACGAAGGTGCAGACCTTCTAGCAAAGTGGGGGACACTTGGTGTACTGCGTTGCTGTCAAGACTGGCCAACCCACTTTGAGGCAGCGGTGTTCTATAGTGGTACATGCGGGAAGTGTGGCAAAGAGCCTGAGTTCATATTTAATTTTCCACCAGAGCAATTCATCAAGCGAGAAAATACAGAATGACTGGATCACACGAACTCACTAAGAAGTGGGACATTTACGAGTACCGAGGTATCGAGATTGCTGTCGGCTCAGCGAGTGCCAAAGAGATGTTCGGCCATGATGCCGTCGAGTACTACGACATCTATTGCGACACGATCCACCCAGCCGCTGATCTCGACCACGCGATAAGACTGATTGACAGCATGATGGATGGCTATGACTGAGATTAAGACATGGGCTCGAGGCGAGTACCCGCCAGACTATCCACGATACGGTTTTCACATGTGCCAAGGTTGCGGGTCGATGGCACCGCACCACTCGCAGGAAGATGCACCTGACAATGGCTGGGACCTGCCGTATGAACAGTTCGGATACTACGGCGGATTCACAGACCATGACGGTGCATGCGATGGTAAGTGGCGACTGTGTCATGACTGTGTGGTTAGATTTTTGGAAGCGTTCCCGCTGCTTGGGGTACTCGTAGGCCGTGGGTGGCACACTATGTACGGCCCAACCGACGTGCCTTGTTGCAGATGGGCATGGCGTGGAACTGATTTGTTTGGTAAATATGAAGATGGTAAACAGGTACCAGGTGCGCATGTTCAACAAGCAAATGATAGTGGCGGGTGGGATGACACAGAATGGTAACCAACAACAAGGAGCAGCACATAAATGAATAAGCCAGTGCGCAAGCACGAAGAATACGATGTAACATCGCTACGGTACTCGGGGAAGAAGTCCAGTGTGCATCGCGACTATCTTGCTCACTGCTTCAGGTGGGGTTGGGCCTCACGCGCCATTCATACAAAAGGTTTTCGACGCATCATTGAGCCCGGATGTGGATATGACTCACCACTGTACGGGTATCTCAACAGCACGCGAGGCTACAGTTTCCGTCCAGAGTTGTACTTAGGTGTAGATCTCGGGCCAATTACAGCAATAAAAGGGATGCGTGCCAGCATTGATCCGCTGACGAGATGTACTCAGTTACGAGAGAATTTTAATTTTGTTGAGCGCTGGGAAGAGTTGTTTGATGAGTTCGGTGCGACGTTTGAACTCGGCGTAAGTTTTGAAGTGATTGAACACATGACTGAAGACAGAGGTGACGAGTATCTGCAAGCGACACGAGAGATGCTCATACCTGGTGGGTCGTTGTTTCTTTCAACACCGGTGTTCAACGGACATGCGGCAGCCAATCACATCAGGGAATACACGATCCCTGAGCTGCAAGAAAAACTGGAACGCAATGGGTTCAACGTCGATAAACGTATTGGTACTTTTGCTTCATACCATGATGCCAAACGCGGGATCAAGGCTACATACCAACCTGATGCCGCTGCAGCGATTCAAGGGTTGTATGATGAGCTACGCGGGTTTTACGGGGACGACGTGCTCGCAGCATTTTTGTCACCAGTGCTTCCAGACTATTCAAGAAATAATGTATGGATTTGTCACAAAACGTAGGTGGCACAGCATATGTAGTATAGTATCTGCATGGCTTTAAGTCTCGCACAGCACGTCGCCACACTCACTCAAGACGAGCGCGATGCCGTCCTTGACGGAATGGACATGGAAAATCTGGCGTTTGACTGGAAGTTCTGGGCGAGACCAGAGCAGCTACCACCACCAGGTGACGACTGGTCGATCTGGTTATTGCTGGCAGGTCGTGGTGCTGGCAAGACGAGGTCAGCCGCTGAATGGGTACGCGACATGGCAAAGCGTACCGACCGCGGGATACTGCGATTCGCTCTAGTGGCCCGTACAGCCGCAGACGTGCGTGACGTTATTGTTGAAGGTGAATCTGGTATCATCAACGTGTCACCGCCGAGTGAGCGCCCTCTGTATGAGCCATCTAAACGACGTTTGACGTGGCCGAATGGAAACACCGCGACCTGCTTTTGCGCATCAGACGATACCGAGGTGCTAACACGCGACCGGGGGTGGACCACGCACGAGCAGCTATCAGCCGGTGACGCTATCCTTACACTGAACACAGCGACTGGCCTCAGTGAGTGGCAGCCTGCTGAAGGTGTCTATCGGTTTGCGGTTGAGAACATTGACGTTGGTCACATTGGTGGTCGATTCCATAACTCGCTCACGACAATGAACCATCGTTGGCCGGCGTGGAATCGTCGTGGTGAGATTGAATGGACAACAACAGCTGAGATTCTCTCTGGTGATGCAGGGACTAAGACGCGGCTTATCTCTGCCGCGGTCAACGCTGACCTGCCAACTACACCGATCTATAGCGATGCGCTTGTCGAAATCGTTGCTTGGTTCATGTCTGAGGGCACGCGGAGGGAAGAAGGCGAGACCAACAGATTTAGTATTCGTGACCGCAGCGCGTGGAATATGTGGCTCGACGTCCACGCGCCACGAACAAAGAAGGCCATTCGGCATGGCAATAAGATCAGTGGCCCACGCACGCTGCGAAGTTTCTGTGAAGCGCGTGAACTTGCCTATAGTGAAGCGCGAGTGTTTTTCTATGCGGCGCCTCGTCGGCTGTCAATCGGGATCTCGCAGTCGCTGTCAAAGAACCCGCACAAGTGTGCTGAGATTCGTCGGGCATTGGTGGAACAATTCGGCCAACAACGTAGTATTGGTGAGCCGACAGGTCGAACATGGGTTGAACACGGACCCCCGCCCGGCCGTGACGTCACAGGATTCTGCATCGATCCAGACGCGGCTGCAGAGATCATCATGCACTTCGATGACCCCAAGACAAAGATTCTCTCGCGCAGGTTCCTTCTACAGCTGACGAGGTCACAGCTCGAGTTGTTCATTCGTGTCTCAGTTGACGGCGACGGACATCGCAAGACCGAGCGCACATTTGCTTTCGGCCAGAATAACGAGGCTCGCAACGACGCCTTTGCGTTTGCATTGACACTCGCGGGTGTGCCATACTCTCAATACACAACTAGCAAACCATACAATGGCAAGCCCTATCCTGGTTTCGTGACGTCAGCACGTCGATCACCCGGCGTTCCGCTTGTTCCTCGCGTGTTAGCTGAGTCGCACAGCGAGAAGTACACAGGAATAGTTTGGTGTCCGAAGACAAAGAACTCAACATGGTTCGCTCGACGTAGTGGCAGTGTGTACTTCACAGGTAATACTGCTGATGAACCGGACGGTCTTCGTGGTCCCCAATTTCATTACGCCTGGGCAGACGAGGTAGCGGCGTGGCGTCAGTCACCTGATGCTGCTGGTATGACAAGTTGGGACAACTTACGCGTCGCGTGTCGCCTTGGTGAGAACCCGCAGATCATCGCGACAACCACGCCTAAGCGGGTGCCTGTTCTGTACAATCTGCTTGATGAGGCGAAGAGGACTGGTCGCGTTGTGATCTCAAAGGGCGCAACGATGGACAACGCTGGCAACTTGTCAAACACATACATTGAAGCGATCACTGGTGTGTATGCCGGTACCAGACTGGCCGCACAGGAGCTTTACGGCGAGATGCTCAGTGACGTCGAAGGCGCTCTCTGGATAATGGAACTCATAGATCGCAGTCGACAGACTGTGTTTCCACATGGTGCTTTGCTACGTGTGGTTGGTGTTGACCCGTCTGTTGCTGAGAAACCTGGTGATGAATGCGGGATCATTGTCTGCGCCTCGACTGGAGATCGCGATCTGTTCAAGCGGCAGGCTTGGGTGCTTGAGGACGCGTCAGTACTCGGATCACCAGAGCAATGGGCGAGTGCTGTGGTTGCAATGGCGCGCAAGTACTCGTGTCCAGTCGTTGCCGAGGTCAACCAAGGCGGTGCGTTGGTCACCAACGCAATTCAGTCGATTGACCCGACTGTGAAAGTATATGAGGTCCACTCAAAGTACGGAAAGGCGTTGCGGGCTGAGCCTGTGTCACTCGCATATGAACAGGACCGCATCCACCACATCAACTACCTACCAGAACTCGAGTCACAGATGACGTCTTGGGTGCCTGGTGAAGGTAAGTCGCCGGACAGAGTTGACGCGCTCGTGCATGCGATGACGGCGCTGCTGATCAAGCCACCACCCGGTTTCATCGGTGGATCACTGAAGGCGAAGTCACATGCTCAGAGACGACTACCGTCGTGGCGTGGCAATAACGGTGGGTCAAGCGGTGGAATGAGAGTATCTAAACCGAGATAGCAGCATGTGCCTGTACGGGTTGTGGTATAGTACGTTGCATGGAAAACATTGAAACACCTGAGGTCGAGTCGGAAGTAGACGTGGTAACTGAGATCGAGGCTGATGCCGCTGTCGAAGCTGTCGTAGTTGAAGAGGTCATTGCGGTGAGAAGTGAGCGCCCATCACGTAAGGCTGCTGCCGCGGTCGTGGTCGTGAGTCACGCTGTGAGCGGTGATGACGTTGATGACGTGCGCCTAGGCATGTGTGTATACAAGAACAAGTACGCGCGGAAGTCGTTGTCAGTGCACCACCTACAGCGCAGGCTCACTGAGCTCGGACATCCGGCTGCGGCAAGTGATAAGGATGGTTGGTACGGCGATGAGACAGCGGCTGCGGTTGCCGAGTTCAGAGCTGAGCGCGGGCTACCTGAGAGTGATGTCATGGACATGACAACCTTTGCCATGATCTTTGCGGGTGACACAAACGTCGTCATAGCCGACTAACACCGGCCTGTTCACCTCTGTTGCGGTGAGCGGGCGTAGACACCACTTCACTCGCGCTGACGCGCTCATACGGGCGCACGCGCTACGCTACACAACACTCTTGAATGCGCCTTACATAATGATGAGCATCGATGCAATGACTGGTGTTGTATGAGCCCCGCTGGTAAGTGTTAGTCGCCCGCCTGGGTAGAGTCATCACAGCGCATTGGGCACACCCTAGGGCCTCAGCCATCTCCAAATCCAGAGGCTTATAGGTTCTTGTACTGGTATTGGCTGAGGCCTTGACTGCTAGCACGCCTGCCTCTCGCTCCACCACTTACCTGACTCTCACTCCACCACTCGCCTGTACATCAACGTGTCGACAAAGGCGACACAGGGCTTGCTCATCGACGCGTAGTCACTCAAGGTGACTAGTGTCCTCATTTGTTGCTAACTTTTCGCTGTGTACTTTAGGATACAAAACCACAAAATGAAAAGCAAAATGAAATT
>Ga0209702_10004947_pt1 | contig 18706 bp, 16 predicted proteins | sample FRY01_FD_187210 | JGI IMG/M metagenome (GOLD analysis project Ga0209702, IMG submission 187210) | Freshwater microbial communities from Lake Fryxell liftoff mats and glacier meltwater in Antarctica - FRY-01 (SPAdes) (version 2) | ecosystem: Environmental > Aquatic > Freshwater > Ice > Glacier...
ACAGCCCGAAAGCAGGGGCTCAAGATCCTCGACACCCTGACCCAGCCCCCAGACGAGATCATCGCGCAACTCTAACGGCAGGCACCGTGCGCAACGTTGCCGATGCAGCGGGGTGCTTGGGAGTTACAAAGAAAGACACCCAAAGCCAGTTGAGCCTTGGGTGTCTTTCTTTTCGTAAAGTTGACCAATCCAGCATCAGTAGCGATAATGCTCTGACTTGAACGGGCCATCGACCTTGACGCCGATGTAGTCGGCCTGATCCTTGCGCAGTTCGGTCAGTTTGACGCCGATTTTTTTCAGATGCAGTCGCGCCACCTTTTCGTCCAGTGCCTTTGGCAGGATATAGACGCCGGGCACATATTCGGACCCCTTGGTCCAAAGCTCGATCTGCGCCAGAACCTGATTGGTGAACGAAGCCGACATCACAAATGACGGGTGGCCCGTCGCGTTGCCAAGGTTCAACAGGCGGCCTTCGGACAGCAGGATGATCCGATTGCCCGAGGGCATCTCGATCATGTCAACTTGTTCCTTGATGTTGGTCCATTTGTGGTTTTTCAGCGCGGCGACCTGAATTTCGTTGTCGAAGTGACCGATGTTGCCGACGATCGCCATGTCCTTCATCTCGCGGATATGCTCGATGCGGATGACGTCCTTGTTGCCGGTGGTCGTAATGAAGATGTCGGCGCTTGCCACCACATCCTCCAGCAGCACCACTTCGAACCCGTCCATTGCGGCCTGCAGAGCGCAGATCGGGTCGACTTCGGTGACCTTCACCCGGGCACCCGCGCCCTGCAGCGAAGCTGCCGAGCCCTTGCCCACATCGCCATAACCACAGACGACGGCGACCTTGCCGGCCATCATCGTATCAGTAGCGCGGCGGATGCCGTCCACCAGCGATTCCTTGCAGCCATACTTGTTGTCGAACTTGGACTTGGTGACGCTGTCGTTCACGTTGATCGCCGGGAACGGCAGCAGGCCCTTCTTGTGCAGATCGTACAAACGATGCACGCCGGTCGTCGTTTCTTCGGACACACCGCGAATTGTGGCGCGCTGTGCGGTAAACCAGCCGGGCGAGGCTTTCAGGCGCTTTTTGATCTGATTGAACAGGCAGATTTCTTCTTCCGACGTGGGGATTTCTATGATGTCCGTTTCGCCCGCCTCGACCCGTGCTCCGATAAGCACATACATCGTCGCGTCGCCACCATCGTCGAGGATCATGTTGCAGGTGCCACCCTCGCCGCCGAACTGGAAGATACGGTCGGTGTAGTCCCAGTAGTCTTCCAGCGTCTCGCCCTTGATCGCGAAAACCGGCGTGCCGCTTTCGGCGATCGCGGAGGCCGCGTGGTCTTGCGTCGAGAAGATGTTGCACGACGCCCAGCGGACATCGGCCCCCAACTCGCGCAGCGTTTCAATCAGCACGCCTGTTTGGATCGTCATATGCAATGACCCGGCAATCTTGGCACCTGCAAGCGGCTTGCTGACCCCAAACTCCTCGCGGCAGGCCATCAGGCCGGGCATTTCGGTTTCTGCAATCACCAGTTCCTTGCGGCCAAACGCGGCCAGAGCGATGTCTTTGACAATGTAGTCCTTCGGCATCCGCCGCACTCCTTGATCCAACTTTTGACCGGCACATAGCATCTGCAGCACGCGGCGACAATTGCCATGCTTGGTCGCACCCGGTGACAGCTTGCGCTGTCGTCAGGATTTCCCGCATATCGCTTGCCAAAGATTTCATCGAAGGGTTCTTTGCAAGAAACCGGTCTTGAGCCAATCACAGAGACAGGCCATCTTTGGGACGTGCACAGCAGACCGGCACAGCAGACCGGCACGGCAAACGGGCACGGCAGACGGGCACAGGAGACGGGCATGGCAAAAGTAGCGCGCGCTTGGCAACGGATGCTGTCAGGGCGCAGGCTTGATCTGCTTGACCCCACCCCGGTCGATATCGAGATCGAAGATATCGCGCATGGCTTGGCCTTTGTCGCCCGCTGGAATGGGCAAACGCGTGGGGATTGGCCCTATTCGGTGGCCGAGCACTCACTTCTGGTCGTCGAGATTTTTTCACGGATGTCGCCCAACCAACCCGCGCGCTGGAAACTGGCGGCCTTACTGCACGACGCCCCGGAATATGTAATTGGCGACATGATCAGCCCCGTAAAATCGGCAGTGGGGCCAGCCTACGGAGAAATGGAGCTGCGCCTGTCGGCAGCGGTGCATCTGCGGTTCGGACTTCCTGCAGACCTGCCGATCACGGTCAAAAAGGCGATCAAGGCGGCCGACAAGGTTTCGGCCTGGCTGGAAGCAGTGCAGATCGCCGGATTTTCAGAAACCGAGGCGGATCGGTTATTCGGCAAACCACAGACGGCGCTTTTGACCGGCCTTGCGATCCGATTGAGACCACCCGCGGTCGTGCGGGCGGACTATCTGGCGCTCCATGAGACTTTGCTTTTCGAGTGCGCGTGTTGAACGTGTCCGAACTCTTGCGAAGCGCGTTCACCCTCACCGAAGCATTCGACATACCGTCTGAACGGTGAAACAGAAATCGCTAAAGCAAGCGGCTGCTCACCGAACCGCAATTGAATGCGGTTCAGCTTTTTTTAGGGATGTGTCGCCGGGCAGGCCAGTTCAGATCGCCATATCTTCAGGCTTCACTCCCGACTTCATCGCGGCATCATACCAGCGTGGCTTGCGCCCACGACCAGACCAAGTGTCACTTGCATCCGCAGGATTTGCGTATTTCGGGACGGCAGGTGACCGTTTGCGCGTCAGGGCCGGCGCGCCGGTCAGTTCCGCGAGCGAATATCCAAGCGTCTTGGCTTTTTCTTCAAGTTCAGCAAGGGCTTCCCGCTTCTTGCGATCCTCGAAAGACGCAATCGCCTTCGTCACTTGAGACTGAATGTCACGCAACTCTTTAAGCGACAGGCTGTTCACATTTAGATCCACGTCAAGGTCCTTTTTTAATTTTGTGACCTCCGTATAATCGTGTTTTGCTTAACCTTCAAGATACTGCTTTATTTGGGACTCCGCTTGGCCAGTATTCGCTGCAAGGTCCGCCGGTGCATCGAAAGTCGACGCGCGGTTTCTGACACGTTGCGGTCGCACATCTCGTAAACCCGCTGAATATGCTCCCAGCGGACCCGATCCGCGGACATCGGATTTTCGGGCGGAACTGGGGGGTTTTCGCCGCGTTGCAACAGCGCATTGGTCACGTCGTTCGCATCGGCAGGCTTGGATAGATAGTCCGTCGCCCCGATCTTTACGGCAGCTACCGCCGTTGCAATAGCACCATATCCGGTAAGAACCACGATCCGGCAATCAGGCCGATGCTCCCGCAAAGCCTCGACGACGTCCAGACCGTTCCCATCTTCAAGCCGCAGGTCAACCACGGCATAGGCTGGCGGACGCGTTGTGGCAATCAATTTGCCTGCAGCAACACTTTGCGCCGTTTCTGGCAAAAAACCGCGCTTTTCCATCGCCTTGGCAAGCCGTTTGACGAAAGGTTCGTCATCATCTACCAACAGAAGGGTCCGATCCGGCCCGATGTCGGCGCGCAGCTCCTCGGTCATGGGTTATTCCTTTGTCCTTCGCATCAGCAATATCTAGGCCGCAATCGACTTAAGGTCAAACGCACTGCGTCATTGCACCTTTGCAAAACAGGCAACACGATCTGCCATTTCTTCCGGTGTGGTTTCCCGCCGGAAAAAGTCGACAAAACCCTCTTTCGGCAAGACCAGATAAGTGAAGGTCGAATGATCCATCAGATAGTATTCGTCCCCGGTCTCTTGCTTCTTGTAATAGGTCCGGTAAGCCATCGACGCGGCCTTGACCTGTTCTGCGCTGCCCGTCAGTCCGATCATAGCCGGATGCATATTCTCTGTGAAATCCCGCATCACCTGCGGCGTGTCGCGTTCCGGGTCGATCGAGATGAAAACCGGGGTCACATCCAGCCCGCGCTCTTTCAAAAGATCAACCGCTTCGGCGTTTCGTGCAGTGTCCAGCGGACAGACATCCGGGCAAAATGTAAAACCGAAATAGATCAACGTTGGTTTTGTGATGACGTCGGCATCGGTAACCGTGGCACCGGCTTCATCGACCAGTGTGAATGGGCCGCCGATATCGCCCCCTCCGGCCGTGCTGCCACGACACTCCGCAAATTGATCCGTGATGCGCGCGGCGTAAATCGAATAGCCCGTCCACCCTAACAAGGCCGCCACGGCAGCGACTGCAATCCCAGCATAGAGTTTCGTCATCTCACCAACCCCGGTCCCAGATGATGCATTGATCACCCAGAAAGCGAAGACTATCAATGCGTCACAGTCGTTGACGCACATCACAAGGCCTTGCATGACGCCTTTGGCACCTGCCCCGATCTTTGGAACCGAGCGCACCGATTGGGTGCGCCTTCGGACTCTGATCGTGCTGCGCTGGATGGCGATTGCAGGGCAACTTCTGGCGATAATCGTGGGCGATCAACTGGTTGGCTTGCAATTGCCCTTGGGCCTGTGTTTCGTTGTGGTCGGGACATCTGTCATTGCCAATCTGGTGGCGACATTTGTTTTTCCGGTGAACAAGCGGCTGTCGGAATCCGAAGCCATGCTGACCTTGCTATTCGATTTGTCGCAGCTGTCGTTCCTTTTGCTGCTCACCGGCGGGTTAACCAACCCATTTGCGTTGCTGATCCTGGCTCCAGTCACAATTTCTGCTTCGGCGCTGCGGTTGCGTACGACAATCCTGCTGGGAATCGTTGCGATCGGTCTGGTCACGGCGACAGCGTTGTTCAAGGTGCCGCTACGCCTTGTTGACGGCACCATACTGTCGGTGCCAACATTATTTGAATTCGGGTTCTGGCTGTCGATCGTGATCGGTCTGGTGTTTCTGGGCGTCTATTCGCACCGGGTGGCGACGGAAATCCGCACAATGTCTGATGCCTTGCTTGCCACGCAAATGGCGCTTGCACGAGAGCAAAAGCTGACGGACCTCGGCGGGGTGGTGGCGGCGGCGGCGCATGAACTGGGCACTCCCCTTGCCACGATCAAACTGGTTTGCACCGAGATGATCGAAGAGCTTTCTGCCCAGCCTGAACTGCAGGAGGACGCCCGCCTGATCCGCGAACAGGCAGACCGTTGCCGCGACATCCTTCGCTCTATGGGTCGCGCCGGAAAGGACGATCTGCATCTGCGCAAAGCGCCCTTGTCCGCCATTCTGGCCGAAGCGGCCGAGCCGCATCGCAGCCGGGGCAAGACCTTGATCTTCGCCGAGACAGAGGGTCCGGGCACGGCGATGCGCGCGCCCGAAATCCTGCGCCGTCCCGAACTGATTCACGGCCTGCGCAACCTGATCCAGAATGCAGTGGACTTTGCCCGCAGCACGGTCTGGGTAGATACGGAATGGACCGATGCGCGGATCACGATCCGGATCGTGGACGATGGGGACGGCTTTCCGTCCCAGATGATCGGGCGGATTGGCGATCCGTTTTTGCGGTTCCGCCGGGTCGCTCAGGATTTGCAACGCCGTCCGGAATACGAAGGCATGGGGTTGGGTCTGTTTATCGCCAAGACATTGCTGGAGCGAACGGGCGCGGAATTGACATTTGCGAATGCGGCCGATCCGTTTTTGTCGTCCGACGAACGCCCGGATCGGTGCGGTGCCGTAGTCGAGGTTTCATGGCCACCCTCTGCCCTTGTCGCACCGCCAGAACTGGGTCGGGGTCCTAATTTGCCCGTCGCGATCTGAGGCGAAAGCATCATTCCTGCCACAATCGTAAATTGATTTCTTCGGTTCCCGCTTAAGATTAACAGATCATTAACGATCTCTTCTCTAAGTTGAACGTGAACGGATTTGAGTGGGTGGCTGATGCAGATTGACTGGATTCTTGCGGCCGGGATCGTATTGACATCCGTGCTCGCAGCAACTGGCGGGCTATTGTTGATGTCTGCCTTGCCCGGGCGCAGCGGAATTCAACAGGGCAGCATCTTTGCAGATTCAGGTCAGGGCGCGATCTTTCTGTTTGATGGTGACACGCTGATCGACGCAACACCCGGCGCGCGGGCCCTTTTGGCCACCAGCCACACCCGGGGGGCGCCCTACATCAAGTTGATCGCCTATCTTTCGCCGCATTTTCCCGATCTGGAAAACCGGTTTGCAAGGCTGCCTCTGGATGGCTCGTTTGTTCTGACGTCCGAGCCCGCAGTAGGGCCACCCCTGATTTTGCAGGCCGAGCAGCGGGGCGGTTTGGCGCGGGTTGTGCTGATCGATCCTGAAAGCAACGAAAGGGCGCCGGGGACCGACCCGATGGCTCAGCGGGCGCTGAACGAAGAGCTGGACCTGTTGCGGCAGACGATGGCCAAGGCTCCGGTTCTTGTCTGGCGGGAACGCGAAGATGGTGAGGTGATCTGGGCCAACGCCGCGTATCTGCACCGTGTGGGCGAACAACTCGCCCCCGGCAAAGACCTGCATTGGCCGCTGCCACGGCTGTTTGATCGAACTGCCGTGACACAAGGGGCCGTTGGCCAACGCCAGCGATTGACGCTGGCCAGCGGTGCCGCCGCATGGTTTGAACTGGCGAGCTTTCCCGAAGGGACCGGCCATCTGGTGTTCGCAATGCCCAACGATGCCGCTGTCAACGCCGAAAACGCCTTGCGCGACTTCATACAGACGCTCACGAAAACCTTTGCGCATTTGCCCATAGGTCTCGCGATCTTTGATCAGGCGCGTCAATTGCAGCTGTTCAATCCGGCCTTGCTGGATCTGACCGGGCTTCCCGTGGATTTTCTGTCGATGCGGCCATCTTTGCTGTCGGTTCTGGATGCAATGCGCGACCGGGCGATGATTCCCGAGCCGAAGGACTACCGCAATTGGCGCAGGCAGATGATCGATATGGAAAGGGCCGCAGCGTCGGGGCTTTATGAAGAAACATGGAGCTTGCCGGGTGGGCAGACCTATCGCGTGATCGGGCGGCCACACCCGAATGGCGCAATCGCACTTATGATCGAGGATATTTCGTCGGAAATGCTGCGCACCCGGCGCTACCGGGCCGATCTGGAACTTGGCCAATCCGTGATTGACCAGATCGACGAGGCCGTCGCGGTGTTTTCCGAATCGGGCGCGCTGGTGATGTCAAACGCCGCCTATGCCGCGATCTGGGGCCATGATCCTGCTTCCGGTCTGGGCGACAGCACGTTGCGCAGCCTTTGCACCCATTGGCGCTCCCTGAGCGCGCCCAGCGCCATCTGGGCAGAGATCGAAGATTTTGGCGCGAATCTGGGCGATCGGATTGCGTGGTCTGCCGAAGTCCGGCTGCTGGATGGGCGTCTGCTGGAATGTCGGTTTGCACCCTTGGCGGGGGGCGCAACGCTTGCATCTTTCCGCACCGCGCGCGTGAATGAGGCTGTGGCCCCCGTGATCACCAGTGCGATGAAAAGCGCCTGAAGCAGACACCGCAAACCGGGTCTTGCAGCGGGCTTTTGGCGCTGTAGTGTCGGGGCATGGCACTCTCGATCTTTTTGGCGGATGACGCCGCAACCGATCAGCTCGCAGTCTGGCTTGCCCCTCGGTTGCGCGCCGGCGATGCTGTGATGCTGCGGGGGCCGCTCGGCGCAGGAAAATCGCATTTCGCCCGCGCCCTGATCCGGGCCCGGCTGGGCCGGATGGAAGACGTGCCGTCACCGAGTTTCACGCTGGTGCAAGTCTACGACGCTGGAGATACTGAAATCTGGCACGCCGATTTGTATCGGCTGTCGCATCCGGACGATGTTCTGGAACTTGGCCTTGTCGAAGCCTTTGCCACTGCAATATGTTTGGTGGAATGGCCAGACCGTCTGGGTCCGATGATCCCTGCCGACGCGCTGCACCTGACCCTGTCCGCCCAAGGCGACGGCCGGCTCGCGCAGCTTTCAGGTGGTCGTCCCGCACTTTGGGCGGCGGCGGTGGCCGACTGGCCCAAGGGTCTGTCGTGACCCTGCGTGATCTGGAAAAGCAGGCGTTCCTTGATCACCATGGCTGGGGTGACGCGACGCGGTGCGTATTGGCGGGCGACGCGTCGGATCGCAGCTATGATCGGCTTGCGCGTCATGGCGAAACCGCAGTGCTGATGGACGCCCCCTCCGGTCAGGGCGACGATCCGGCGCAGTTCGTGGCGATGGCCAGACATTTGCGCGCGCTTGGCCTGTCGGCTCCGCAAGTGATGGCGCAGGATCTGGATGCGGGCTTCTTGATGCTGGAAGATCTCGGCGACGCCCTGTTTGCCCGGATGACCGCCCGCGATCCGGGAATGGAAACACCGCTTTACGCAGCAGCGGTCAATGTTTTGGTCCATCTGCAGCGGCAACCGGTACCGCAGGGTTTGTCGGATCTGCCGGCTGGCGATTGGGCGGCTGCCGCAGCTCTTGCACTGGACTGGTATCGCTTTGCCATCGCAGGACACCGGATCGACACCACCGCGTTCCAAATCGCCTTGACCCGAGCCCTGACCGATCACGCCGACGGCCCCCGCGTGCTGATCTTGCGCGATTATCATGCGGAAAACCTGTTGTGGCTGTCGGGCCGGACAGGGCTGGCACGGGTTGGCCTTCTTGACTTCCAACTCGCGCAGGGCGGGCAGCCGGGTTATGATCTGGTGTCGCTGCTGCAGGACGCACGCCGCGATGTGCAGCCGCAGACCGAGGAGGCGATGATCGCCCACTTTGCCACAGCCATCGGCCAAACGGAGCCGAACTTCCGGCGCAGCTACGCGGTGCTGGGTGCCCAGCGCGCGCTGCGCATCCTCGGGGTGTTTGCGCGGCTGTGTCTCGTGGCGGGCAAGCCCGGCTACGTGTCCCTGTTGCCGCGCGTTTGGGGGCAGTTGCAGCGTAATCTGACCCAGCCAGGGCTGGAAAGCGTCGCACAGGCGTGCGCCGTCCTGCCGCCCCCCACACCCGAATCCTTGCAGCGGATCGAGGCGCAATGCGGCGCTTTCCGGTAATGCTGTTTGCGGCAGGCTTTGGCACCCGGATGGGCGCGTTGACGGCAAATCGCCCCAAGCCGCTGATCCCTGTCGCCGGGCGCGCGCTGATCGACCACGCGCTGGCGATTGCTGATCAGGCAGGCGCCGCCCCGCGCGTGGCCAATCTGCACTACCTTGGCGGCCAGATCGCGCAGCACCTGTCGGGGTGCGACGTCGCGTTGTCGTGGGAGCGGCACATCATTCTGGAAACGGGTGGCGGTCTGCGGGCAGCCCTGCCGCTGTTGGGGCCAGGGCCGGTGATGACGCTGAATACCGATGCCGTCTGGACTGGCTTGAACCCGCTGATCCAGTTGGTAAATATTTGGGATGATGCTTCTATGGACGCTTTGTTGCTGCTGTTGCCTGCCGCACAGGCGCGGGGGCATGTGGGTGCGGGTGACTTTTTGGTGGACGCGCAGGGGCGTCTGTCACGGGCCAATGGCGCACCGGGGGCGGTCTATCTGGGCGCGCAGATCCTGCGGACCGACAGTCTGGCCGCCGTGCCGGAGCCGGTCTTTTCGCTGAACCTCGTCTGGGACGGGATGATTGGCGAAGGACGGGCTTACGGCGTGATCCATCAGGGCGGATGGTGCGATGTCGGTCGTCCTGCGGGCATCGCTGAAGCCGAGGCGATGCTGGCCGATGTTTGAACCGATAACCTTGCCCCGCGTGTTTCACCTGCCCTGCGGCGTGGATTTCGCCCGCGGTTTCGTTGCCGGCTTTCAGGCGCGGGTGCATGGTCAGCCGCCCGAAGCTGCGGCGCGGGTGCGGGTGTATCTGAACTCTGGCCGGATGCGGCGGCGCGTGTCCGATGCGTTTACTGCCAGTGGTGCGCGGTTCTTGCCGCGATTGCTGCTGGTGACCGACCTTTCGCGCGAGCCGGTTCTGGCCGATCTGCCAAACCCCACCCCAACCTTGCGGAGGCGACTGGAACTGGCCCAACTGATCGCGGGGCTGATTGCCGCCGAACCCGGCATCGCGCCCCGCGCGGCCTTGTTCGATCTGGCCGAAAGTCTGGCCGCCTTGATGGACGAGATGGGGGGCGAGGGAGTTTCACCTGAAACCCTTGCCGCCCTCGACGTGTCGCGCCATTCAGCGCATTGGGCGCGGACCCAGACTTTCCTTTCGATCATCTCCCCGTTCTTTGCCCAAAGTCCGGGGCAGGACGACAGCGCGCGCCAGCGGATCGCGGCCCAGCGGCTGGCCCAGCTTTGGCAAGCCAAGCCGCCCGAAAATCCGGTGATCGTGGCCGGGTCCACCGGGTCGCGGGGGGCTACGGCACAGTTCATGCAGGCCGTAGCGCGGCTGCCGCAAGGGGCGGTGGTGCTGCCGGGGTTCGATGCCGGGATGCCACCGTCCGTCTGGCAGGCTTTGGATGACGCTCTGACTGCCGAAGATCACCCGCAATACCGCTTTCACCGCTTGCTGACCGATCTGGGAATGACGCCGGCAGATGTTCCCCAATGGCATCACACTCCGGTGCCTGATCTCAACCGCAACCGATTGATCTCCCTGTCGCTGCGCCCTGCGCCGGTGACCGATCAGTGGCTGGTCGAGGGGCCAAATCTGCCCGACTTGCGGCAGGCGACGGCGGGAATGACGCTGATCGAGGCCAGTTCGCCCCGAAGCGAGGCTTTGGCGATTGCCCTGATGCTGCGCCAAGCGGCTGAAGACGGCACCCGCGCGGCGTTGATCACGCCTGACCGCAACTTGACCAGACAGGTCACGGCGGCGCTGGATCGGTTCGGCATCTTGCCCGATGACAGCGCCGGGCGGCCCTTGGCGCTGTCCGCGCCGGGGCGGCTCCTGCGCCATGTGGCAGGTATGTTCGGGCAGCGGATGCCGGTAGATGCTCTGTTGGTTTTGTTGAAGCACCCATTGGTCGGGACGGGCGGCGACCGGGGAACGCATTTGCGGCTGACCCGCGATCTGGAACTGACCCTGCGCAAGGACGGCCCGGCGTTTCCGGATGCGGCCATGCTGGTGGCTTGGGCCGAAGCGCGCGACCAGGGGCCGTGGGCGCACCGGTTGATTGCAGCGCTCGACGGTCTGGACACCGTGGGCACCCGCCCGTTGGCCGATCACATCGCCCACCACCGCGCGGTGGTCGAGGCGTTGGCGGCTGGCACTGGCAATACCCCCGGCACACTATGGCTGGAACCGGCGGGTGAGGCGGCGCTGGCGCTGATGACCGATCTTGCGCGCGAGGCCCCGCATGGCGGCGCATTTGCCCCCGCCGAATACCGCGCGTTGTTCGAGGCAGTCATCGCGGCGGGCGAGGTTCGCGATGCCCCCTTGGTCCACCCCCACATCAGCATCCTTGGCCCCCGCGAAGCGCGCGAGATGGACGCCGATCTGGTGATCCTTGGCGGGTTGACCGACGGCACCTGGCCGCGCTTGGGCACCCCCGACCCTTGGCTGAACCGCAAGATGCGGGCGGATGCGGGGCTGCTGTTGCCCGAACGCCAGATCGGGCTTGCGGCGCACGACTATCAGCAGGCCATCGCCGCGCCCCGCGTGGTGCTGACGTGGTCTTTGCGCGATGCCGAGGCGGAAACGGTTCCGTCGCGCTGGCTGAACCGATTGATGAACCTGCTCGCCGGTCTGCCGGATCAACACGGGCCAGAGGCTGTCAAGGATATGCAGGCACGCGGCGCCAACTGGGTCGCGTTGGCCGAGGCGTTGGACCGACCCACACCTGCGATGCGCGCTGACCCCGCGCTGGCGCGTGCGCCCCGTCCTGCCCCGCAACCCCCGTTGGCGGAACGGCCTGCCAAGCTGTCGCTGACCAACATCGCCCGGCTGATCCGCGACCCTTACGCGATCTACGCCCGCTATGTGCTGCGACTGCAACCGTTGGACCCGCTGCGGCAGGCCCCGGATGCGCGCGACCGGGGCATTGTGGTGCATGACGTTCTGAAACGCTTTGTGCAGACCCGTCCTGCGGCAGAGACGCGCGCCGCCGCCCGGACACGGCTGATGGAAATCGCGGCGCAGACCTTGGCCGAACAGGTGCCGTTTCCAGCGGCGCGGGTGCTGTGGCTGGCCAAGCTGGACCGGGGGGTGGACCATTTCCTGAACGAAGAGGCGCGTTGGGGCGGGGTGCCGTTGGTTGTGGAAACCAAGGGTGAAATCAAACTGGACCCGCTGCCTTTTACCATGTTCGGCACACCGGACCGGATCGACCGGCTGGCGGATGGGCGGCTGCTGCTGATCGATTACAAGACCGGAACGCCGCCCCCATTGGCCGAACAGCGCGCGTTCGAAAAGCAATTGATCGCAGCGGCAGCGATGGCCACGCGCGGCGGCTTTGCCGATCTGGGACCGGCAGAGGTGGCGTGGATCAGCTATATCGGGCTGGGTGCCGCGCACAAATCGGTGGAAACGCAGATCACTGCAGACCTGTTGGCCGAGTTCTGGGCGGGGATGCTGCGGTTGATCGGCCAGTATGGCTTGCGGGAAACTGGCTATGCGGCACGGCGCGCAATGTTTCAGGACCGGATCAAGGGGGACTACGACCACCTCGCGCGCTACGGCGAATGGCAAATGACGGACCGGGCGGTGGCTGTGAAAGTGGGGCCAGATGATCCGGCGTGATGCGGCCTCGGAACGGCAGGTGGCGGCCAGCCAGCCTGCAGCCTCGACCTGGCTTTCGGCCAATGCGGGGTCGGGCAAGACGCGTGTGCTGACCGACCGAGTGGCGCGACTGCTGCTGGCAGACGTCGAACCGCAGCGCATTTTGTGCCTGACCTACACCAAGGCTGCGGCAAGCGAGATGCAGAACCGCCTGTTCCGCACCTTGGGCAGTTGGGCAATGAAGCCGGATACAGAGTTGCGGGCGGCCTTGGCGACACTGGGCGAAGAGGCGCGGTTGACGGCAGGTGATCTGTCTGCCGCCCGCCGCCTGTTCGCCCGCGCGATCGAAACTCCGGGGGGCCTGCGTATCCAGACCATCCACAGTTTCTGCGCAACCCTGCTGCGCCGCTTTCCGCTGGAGGCGGGGGTATCGCCTCGGTTCACCGAAATGGACGACCGCGCCGCGCGCCTGCTGCGCGACGAGATTGCCGAAGAGATCGCAGATGTGCTGGCCCCCGACCTGATGGCCGACCTCGCGCGGTTTTACACCGGCGAAGAGTTTGCCGGGCTGTTGGCGCAGGTGGCGGGCGCGCGGGCGGGGTTCGTGCAGCCGCTGACCGAACCGCAGGCGCGCGCAGTGTTCGGGGTGCCCGCGGGCGAGACAACGGCGGGCATTCTTGACGACGTGTTTGTGGGGAATGAAGCCGCGTGGATTGCCGAGATGTTGCCTGCGTTGCGGCGGGGCAAAGCTACGGATTTCAATCTGGCAAACACGCTGGCGGAAGTTTCATTTGATCTTGACGGTCTTTCAGCCCTCGAACGCCAGTTGCTGACCGGAGCCGGGACAAAATCCCCCTTCACTGCCAAGATCGGTGCGTTGCCTACCAAGGATATTCGGGCCGCATTGCCCGATTTGATGCCAAAATTCGACGCCCTGATGTCTCGGGTTGAAACCGCCCGGACAAGGCGGGTAGCCCTGCAAGCAGCTTTGCGCACCGCCACACTGCACCGCTTTGCAGCAACGTTTCTGCCGATATATGCCGCGCGCAAAGAGGCGCGGGGCTGGCTTGATTTTGACGACCTGATTACCCGCGCCAAGGCATTGCTGACCGATCCTTCGGTTGCGGCGTGGGTGCTGTTTCGCCTTGATGGCGGGATCGACCATATTCTGGTGGACGAGGCGCAGGACACCAGCCCCGACCAGTGGCGGGTGATCGAGCTGTTGTCGGCAGAGTTCACGGCGGGTATCGGCACTCGTCCGGGCGGGCGCACCTTGTTCGTGGTGGGCGACAAGAAGCAGTCGATCTATTCGTTTCAGGGCGCCGACGTCGCGGCCTTCGATGACAAGCAGCATGATTTCGGGACCGCCTTTCGTGCGGCAGGCCAGACGTTTCAAAACCTGCAACTGGAATATTCGTTCCGGTCGGCCCCCGCCGTGCTGCGGCTGGTGGATGTGGCGCTGCATCAACGCTTCCCGACAGCGCTGGGCCTTGAAGTCCGACATGCCGCGTTCAAGGATCAGATGCCGGGGCGGGTCGATCTGTGGCCGCTGATTGAGCCCACCGACGACGACCGCGACGAAGACTGGCAAACCCCGGTGGACCGGGTCAGCCAGACCCACCACAACGCCCGCCTCGCCCGCCAGATCGCCGCCGAAATGCGCGCGATGATCGACGCGGGCGTGCAGATTCCGACCGACAAGGACCCCCGCCCGGTGCACGAGGGAGACTTTCTGATTCTGGTGCAGCGGCGGTCTGCGCTGTTTTCCGATCTGATCCGCGAGTGCAAGCAACTGGGCCTGGCCGTGGCCGGGGCGGATCGGCTGAAGCTTGGGGCCGAGATGGCCGTCAAGGACCTGATGGCGCTGCTGGCCTTTCTGGTCACGCCCGAAGATGATCTGGCGCTGGCTGCCGTGTTGCGATCACCCCTGTGCGGCTGGTCCGAAGCGCAGCTTTACGACCTTGCCCATGGGCGGCCCGGCTTTTTGTGGCAGGCGATGCGCAGGATCGACGATCCCGCCCGTGACATGCTGGACGATCTGCGCCGCCAGTCCGATTTCCTGCGCCCGTTCGAGGTGCTGGACCGCGCCCTGACCCGCCACGATTGCCGCCGCCGCCTGCTGGTGCGTTTGGGCGACGAGGCGGCAGAGGGGATCGACGCGCTGCTGGCGCAGGCGCTGGCGTATGAACGGCAGGACGTGCCCAGTCTGACCGGCTTTCTGATCTGGCTTTCGACCGACGAGATCGACATCAAGCGACAGATGGAGGCGGAAGGCCACCGCATCCGGATCATGACGGTTCACGGGGCCAAGGGGCTGGAAGCGCCGATTGTCATTCTGCCCGACACGACGGACCGCAGCCCAAGGAACCGCGAAGAAATTCTGGTGCCGCCCGGTGGCGCGCCCTTGTGGCGCACGCCAGCCGAGGAAAGCCCCGGCCTGATCGCCGACGAACGCGAACGACGCGAGGTCTTGCGGCACGAGGAAAGCCTGCGGTTGCTGTATGTCGCCCTGACGCGGGCGCGGTGCTGGCTGATCGTGGCCGGGGCGGGCCATGCACGAACCGAAAGCACCAAGGGTCCGAAAGACCCGTTGACCTGGTGCTGGTATCGGCATGTCGAGGAAGGCATGCGCGCCGCCGGGGCAATGCCTGCGCAGGACGGTCGCTTGCGGCTGTCGTCCGGCGACTGGCCTTTGCAGGCGGTCGCTGCGACCACGACGCCGCTGCCTGAAACCCGACTTCCCGCCTGGGCGCTGTCGCCCGCCCCCACCGCTGCCCGTCCACCGATGCTGCTGTCGCCGTCGGATCTTGGCGGTGCCAAGGCTCTGCCGGGCGAGATTGAACCGGACACCAAAGAGACAGCGCTCGCGCGCGGAACGGCGCTGCACCTGCTGCTGGAGACGCTTCCCGCTGCCCCGGCGGCGCAGTGGGCGGACCTTGCCGCCATGCTGATCGGCGATCCTGCCCTGTGTGCGGATGTTCTGATCGAGGCTGGCCAAGTGCTGTCCGATCCGGCGCTTGCTCATCTGTTCACCCCTGACGCCCTTACCGAAGTGGCCATCACCTGCGACCTGGCCGAGCGGCGATTGCTGGGCAGCATCGACCGCCTGCTGATCCGCCCCGACTCGGTTCTGGCGATCGACTACAAATCCAATCGGCTGATCCCCGAGACTGCCGCTGCGACGCCCGAGGGTCTGTTGCGACAAATGGGAGCCTATGTCCACGCCCTGAGCAGGATTTACCCGGATCGACGGGTTGAAACTGCAATTTTGTGGACGCGCGCCCCGAAACTGATGCCGCTGGATCCCGATATCGTGCGTGCGGCGCTGTCGCGTGCCACGATCTCTTGACGTGACTGCCGCACATTCTTAGCTATACACTTCAGACGATATATCAGGAGACCCGACATGGGTACCAACACCATTGCCGTCACCGACGCCACCTTTGATGCCGAAGTCCGCAAATCGACCGTTCCGGTTGTGGTGGACTTCTGGGCCGAATGGTGCGGTCCGTGCCGCCAGATCGGGCCCGCGCTGGAAGAACTTGCAGCCGAATACGGCGACAAGATCAAGATCGTGAAGATCAACGTGGACGAAAACCCCGACAGCCCGGCGATGCTGGGCGTGCGCGGTATTCCGTCGTTGTTCCTGTTCAAGGACGGCGAAGTGGTATCGAACAAGGTCGGTGCCGCACCGAAGGCAGCCCTTGCCAACTGGATCAACGCCTCGATCTGACCCCTGCGGGGGGGCTGTCAACCTCCCCGCTTCAGACAGGCCAACCGTGTTGGCGCAAGCGATCGGCGATCTGGCGGTGGACATCCTCGCTCCACGACGTGATCGCGTGCATCTTGAAAAACCAATAGACATAGGGCGCATAGGGAACATCGGGCCCGCGAGGCGCAAACGCGCGTTCGATCCCGTCGCGGGTCACGGAACCGGCAATGTGGTGGAAATCGGCCTCGGCGAACAGTACGGCGGGTTTTCGGGCGAAATAGCCGATCAGAGCCATGCTAGAGTTTTGCGTCACGACCGCGTCGCAGCGCCGCAGCAGGTCAATCGACGGCTCTGATGACAGCGTAAATTGCGGATTTTGCACGGACAGATCCTGCAGTGCCGCAAGGTCATCGTCGTCATAGGTCTCTGCCGGATGCAGGGTCGCCACGACCGGCCGCCTTTCGCGCGCAAGCAGGGTGTCGAGCATCGCCAGCGGGCTTACGCTTTGGAACTGCCGGAGGCGTTGCAGCTTGCCTTGCAACGGGACGAACACAAACCCATCGCGTCTGATCGGCGTTGCGCCAAACAGATTGCCCCGCCAGCGGTCGAAAAATGCCTGGACATAAGGCGCGCGGACCTGTGCCGCGTCAAACGTCAACCCGGCAGTTTCCCAGGCCCAACGGTCGTTCACCGCTTCGATCCGCCAGAACGGCTCCATATAGCACCGTCGCAACGACAGGCAGAACGGACCGGGCACCGTCTGGTTCAGCACAAGGTGATAGCCATCGACCTGTGGGGCCGCGTGGCGCGCTTCTTCGGGCAGCAACACGACCTGCCAGCCCGCTGCCTCGACCACTTCGACAATTCGGGTCAGGATCTTTGGCTCGCGCGCTGTCACCTGCGCCCTTTGGCGGGGACCAAGATAGAAATACAACAGCTTTTCGCTCAACTTTCACCCCCGGTCAGCGTTACCGAGTCTAGTCACAGTTGGCCCGGCTTGCAAACCTGCGATCGGGTTGTGCCGGGCGCGCTTGCCGCCCATATTGCGCGAACAGGCGGAGGATTTCATGGCGGAAGACAGGTTTCCAGGCTGGCACGGGACCACCATTCTGGCAGTGCGGCGGGGTGGCGAGGTCGTGATGGCAGGCGATGGTCAGGTGTCGCTGGGCCAGACCGTGATCAAAGGCAGCGCGCGCAAGGTCCGGCGGTTGTCACCGGGTGGACAGGATGTAGTGGCGGGGTTTGCCGGTTCTACGGCAGACGCCTTTACCCTGTTGGAACGGCTGGAGAAAAAATTGGAGTCGGCTCCGGGGCAGTTGGCGCGGGCCTGCGTCGATCTGGCGAAGGACTGGCGGATGGACAAGTATCTGCGCAACCTTGAAGCGATGCTGATCGTCACCGACGGGCGGGATCTGTATGTAATCACCGGCGCGGGCGATGTGCTGGAACCCGAACACGATGTGGCAGCCATCGGGTCAGGGGGCAACTATGCGCTGGCCGCGGCGCGGGGTTTGATGACGACCGACCTGCCCGCCGAAGATATTGCCCGCCGCGCGATGGCAATCGCGGCGGATATTTGCGTCTATACCAACGGCAACCTGACCGTGGAACGGATCGCAAAGTGATTTGCGGTATGCGCGCGGCGAAGTTGAAGGTAGTTGCGCCGCGCGAAAGTCAGGAAAGCGTGACTTTAGCCGTGTTATCCTTGTACTCTTCCTTGGGGTCGGACCCAAAAAGCATCTTTATCCCCGCCAACAGGCTGGAGCCATCGAGCCAGATTTCTGCGCTTTCAAGGTCAAGCCGTAAAAGCGCCAGCTTCGGGTCTTCCTTGCCGCCCTCATACCACGCCGCAACAAAGCGGTTCCACAACCGGTCGATCACGGCGCGATCGTCGTCCCGCGTCAACGTGCCGTGGACGCAGGCAAACAAATCATGGCCTTTCGACGTAAAGGTCGCAATGGCACGGTTCTTGACGCCAGCACCGGAACCGAGCGTTGTGACCAAGCTGCTTTCGGTGCTGGTGAAGAACCAGATCGGGCCATGGTCACCTTCGACCTGCGCTGTCCACGGGCGGGTGTGCCCGCTCTCTACGCCATCAAGCCCGATCATCATGGTCATGTCGGAACGCAGCGCCTTCCAGAATTTGGCGGTCAATTCTTGCTTGTCATGCATCGTCGTTTCTCCGTTTCGGTTCATTGGGGTCAACAGTGGTCGCAGCCGAAAGTTCCTCCCCAACCAAAATTTCATCTCAGGAGAGTTTCATGACGGCTCAATTCGCATTAGCTATGCACTCTCCAATGCAATAGAACGGAACGTGAACGCAGGAGGCGCGCATGGACCATCACCACTATCTGGCCTGGCTATCTGAGATTGATGATCTTTCCCCGGACCAGCGAATTGCAACGGTTCGGCTGCTGTCTGGTCAGCCGTCGCTGGAA
>Ga0209702_10004948_pt1 | contig 18698 bp, 29 predicted proteins | sample FRY01_FD_187210 | JGI IMG/M metagenome (GOLD analysis project Ga0209702, IMG submission 187210) | Freshwater microbial communities from Lake Fryxell liftoff mats and glacier meltwater in Antarctica - FRY-01 (SPAdes) (version 2) | ecosystem: Environmental > Aquatic > Freshwater > Ice > Glacier...
ACATGCAACCGATGCGCGATTTCAGCGCGCAAGACTTGCGTGATGACTCGGTGCTAAACGCATCAGAGGGCTACATGCAACCGATGCGCGATTACAACGCCTCGGACCTCGAAAACGACCCACTGCTAAAAGCAGCGCCGGGTTACTTTAAGCCTTTGGGCAGGTTCGGGCAGGCTGATCTTGACGGTGATCTTGTTTATCAGAACGGCCTGCAATTCGGGTTAAACGAAGGCCGCAGGGGTATCGAAAACATGGGCGCGGCCACGGGCTCTGCATTGTCCGGTAACACGCTGCGCGCGCTGACCCGCTTCGGTAACGACTTCGCCACACAGCGCACGGGCGATGCGTACAACCGTTTTAACACGGAGCAGAACACGCGCCAGCAGCAAAAAGAGGGCAGCAGCAACCGATTCAATGCAAACCAAAATTACAAATACGGTCTGCGCACGGGCAGCAGCAACCGATTCAATGCAAACCAAAATTACAAATACGGTCTGCGCACGGACAGCAGCAACCGATTCAATGCAAACCAAAATTACAAATACGGTCTGCGCACGGACAGCAGCAACCGATTCCAGACAAACCAAAATTACAAATACGGTCTGCGCACGGACAGCAGCAACCGATTCAATGCAAACCGAGACAGCCAATTTAACAAGCTGTCGGCGCTGTCGGGGACGGGGCAAGTTGCGAGCGGCGCAATGGGCACAGCAGGCCAAAACTACGCGAACAACATCAGCCAGACCGCGATGGGCTTGGGCAACGCGCAAGGGGCATCGGCTATTGCGCAGGGTAACGCACTGTCGGGCGGTATCAATAACGCCATTGGAGGCTATCAACAGAGCAGGCTGCTCCAGGCCTACCAGGACCGTATCGCGCGCGGCGGGTCGTCTATTGGCGGCGGCGGCAGTTCGATGGGGTCAGAGCCGTATCCGGGATATTTTGAATCAATCGGAGGTCGTTAAATGGGCATCGACGCATCAATCTACGGCCAGATCAAGGCACCGCAACAGCAGAATATGCTATCTCAATTTGCGCAGATGTCGCAAATCGAGAACGCGCAAAACCAGAACAAACTAGCCGAACTCATGTACGGCGACAAGCAACGCGAAAGCGCGGGCAATCAAGCTGTAAATGACGCTTACAAGGGCGCGATTGACCCGGCTACAGGGCAAGTAGATCAGTTGATGCTGTCGCGGGCCGTGGCCGCAGCGGGGCAAGGTTCGCGCATTCCCGGAATTCAAAAAGGTTTTGCAGAAACGGACAAAGCTGGTGCCGAAGCTGAAAAGCTGAAATATGCCAACACAGCCGAAAAGCTGGGCCTTGTCGGTCGGATTTTCAGCGGCGCTAAAGATCAGGCTAGCTATGATCGGGCGCTTGCAACCGCGAGGGCCAACGGGCTGGATGTGTCCAAGTCGCCTACGCAGTTTGACCCGAATGACATCGCCGACCGACTGAACCAGGCGCAGACACTGAAAGAGCAGTTAGAGCAAAAATGGAAAGCGATGTCATACAGCACGCCAGACGCGAATGCCAAGATGTCGGCTGAGACTTCGCGCTCGAATAATGCGGCAACGATTGCAAACTCTAGCCAGCGTGAGCGCATGAAGTTTGATCGGGATGTAAGAAACAACCCGCAAGACAAGCCCCTTAAGTTGATGACTGAGTTGCAGGTAAACAAACTGCGCACCGATATGGGCAAAGATCACAACACGGCAAGCACTATGATTTCCACAATGGAAGACGTGCTTGATTCTACAAAATCCGTTAGAGAATCCAATGGATTAAGCGCAGCTACAGGGTACACCGGCAAATATTTGCCATCCTTTACTGGCGGGGATGCTGCATTCGCGGATACGCGCCTGGAAAATCTGCGCGCAAAAATAACCTCTATGGGTAAAGCTGCGGCTGCGGCTTCTGGCGCGATTGGCCCGATGGCAGTACAAGAATGGAAGATTTTAGCCGACCAAGTGGCTGTAATCGCTTTGGAAAAGGGCAAAGGCCCGCTGCTTGAGCAGATAGATTCGATTGAAGCGCAGGCAACTGGCGCATTAAAGCGGATCAGGGAAAAATACGAAAACACGCGGGGGGAAGATTTTGACAGGTTCCCGCAGTTTCGAGAGCTGCCAGCGGCTAGGGGGCGCGGCGCTGCGCCAGTGGGCAAGCCAGCGGCGGGCGGTAACAGCGTGCAAACACCAGACGGCAAAACGCTCACATTCCCTAACGCAGCGGCGGCGGCGGCATTTAAGAAAGAGGCGGGGCTGTAATGGATTACGCGGCATTGGCAGCGAAATACGGCGGCAAAAGCGAAGCCGCGCCCGTTGATTACGCGGCGCTGGCTGCAAAGTTTGGCGGCAAAACGGACGCCGCGCCATCCTTCGGGCAGATGTTCAAAGACGAAGCCCTCACGAGCCTACCGGGTGGAATTGCGCGCGGCTTAAAGGATATTGTAGATACTGGCGCGGGGCTTGTGTCCCGTTTGGGCGGCAAGGGTGAGGCCGCGCGCATTGAAGCTATGAACCAAGCCGGGAAGTCTGATTTTTCCCGAGCACAGGAAACTGTCGGCGCGGGCGGCTCCGATATTGCCCGCATCGCCGGTAATGTGATCGGCACACTGCCCGTCGGCGGCGTGCTGGCTAAGGGTGTCGGCATGATCCCCGGCGCTGCAAAGGCTGTCCCGTCGCTGATAAACGCCCTTCGCAGCGGCGGTATGACGACGGGGGCGCCTGCTGCTGCTGGCCTTGCCGCTGGGGCCGCGAACTTGGGTGTACGCACGATTGGCGGGGGTGTTACCGGCGCTGCAATGGCTGCGGCTGTTGATCCCAATGATTGGATGACGGGCGGCGTTATCGGGGCCGTGGCTCCTGGTGTGCTGCAATTGGCCGGAAAGTTTGGCAGCACGGTTTACAACGCAGTAAAAAACAAACAATCAAACGCTGGCAAGCTGTTGGCCGAGGCTATGGGCGTCGGTGAGGACCAGCTTCCTGCCGTGGTTGCAGCTCTTAAAAATGCACCTGATTCTATCGTTGACGGTTCGCGCTTGACGGTTTCGCAGGCGTTGCAGCAACAAGGGGCAAAAGTGCCGCAGGCTGCATTACTGGAGCGCACCTTAACCGATGGCCCTGGTGGTGGGGTTTTGCAAAATCGTTATATGGAACAGGGTCGGGCGCGTATGCGTGCCTTGGTGGACCAGGGGGCTGAAACCTATCAAGGCGCGGCAAAATCTGAGGGCGTCAATCAAGGCAATAAGCTCGCGGCTTTATTGCGCACTCAGGCCGGGGACGACCAAGCACGGGCGGCAGCGGCATGGGGCAATCCAGACGGGTCAGCGGGCGGCGTCTATGGTCGAGCGCTGGCTGACAATGTTCGGCTGAATTTACCGCTTGACGAGTTGGATGCCGCAATGTCTCCGCTGGGCCGTGGCTCTACCTTGTCAGCTACAGACGCACGCGGCGCAATCAGAAAAGCATATGAAATAGGCTCTGAAGCTGGGCGCGTGCCTGTGGCGGCTCCTTTCGGCGAGTTCCAACGGCTGCGCCGGGATACAGGGTCGGCGGGAAGGAAGTTGGCCGAGAGGGCTGGCAATGAAACCGAAGCGGGCGTCCTGAACAAACTAAGCGCCCTATTGACGCAGCGCGCGGATGATGCAGCGGGTGGGATCGGCATGGCTGGCGACAATATAACGCCGGAATTTTTAAGCCAATACAACGCGGCGCGCGGTATGACGCGGATGAATGCTGACCTCTACAAAGGCGGCAACATAGCGGCCTTATTGCGCAAATCCGGTGGCGAATATGCGCTGGGTGGTGATGAGGTAATGAACAAGCTATGGCACGGCGGCATGGGCTTGGATGATGATGTCGCGCGATTCAGCCAGACGATGAGCGGCAACAACCGCGAACCGGCCATGAATGCGCTACGCAAATTTATCATGACGGATGCAGCCGGGAAGACAACCGCAAGCGGGGAATTTGGGGCTGCTTTGCCTAAATATGTAGAAAGCCGATTACCCGGCCTGCAAGAAGCACTTGCGCCGGATCAGTTTAAGGCTGTTACTGGTGTGGCGAGCGACATCCGGAACGCAGAGGCAGCGGCCAATTTTTATGGGCGCGGTTCCGATAGCAAAGCAAAGATAGAGATGGCGCTAAGTGCTGGCGTTCTGGACTCAGGCGCGGCAAAAGCACTTGCAAAACTGGCAACCTTCAAGGGCGGCATGGGGCTTGAGATGGTGCGAGGCAAATTAGCCGAACTGGTGACAAAGAATAAAGGTAAGACGATAACCGCGTTGATGGCAGAGCCCAAACTAGCGGCGATTGCGTTGGAGGTTCCCGACTTTGTATCGAAAATCGACGGGGCTACTTATCGTCGTCTTCAGGCGGCGGCGCGTGCTTCCCCGGTTCTAGGTAGCCAAATGCTCCAAGCAGAAACGCAATGACGGCCAATATAACCAGCTTCCAAAGCATGTAATCGGTAAAGCTCATCCCGCAATTTTAAGCCGCCCAGCATCAGTCTGGCGGCTTTTTTCGTTCCAGAAAGCATAAAAATGGCAGTTGTTCAACTTTTCGGACTTGGATTGCAGGGGAAAAGCGCTACCGTCACGGCGCAATCCCACGTCAATCTATACGCTGAAATCACGCCAGACGGTGAAAAAAGCCGCGTAGCGTTCTACGGCACGCCCGGTTTGTTGCTGGATACATCGTTCGGAGACACGCCTAACCGTGGATGGATCGCTGTCGGCAACTTCATCTATCTGGTTCATCGGGGCACGTTTTGGGAGGTCAACAACGCAGGCGTAAAGGTCAACCGGGGCACGATCACCACGACCTCGGGCCGGGTGCAGATGGCTTACAACGGCACGCAGATTGCCATTGTGGACGGCGCTGGCGCACAGTTTTACAACTACACCATTGCAACAACAACGCTGACAACGGTAACGACCAACTTGATCGGCACCCCGATTGATGTGACGTTTCAGGACGGTTTTGGGATATTTACCTACGCTGACGGCAAGTATCAAAAATCCAGCGCCTACGCTTTCCAAACGCTTGATGCGCTTGATTTTGCGACGGCTGAAAGCAACCCGGACGGGCTTGTTCGGGGTATCTCAGACCACGGCGAAATTGTCTTGTGTGGATCTAACACCGTAGAGTTTTCAGCCAACACCAATGCGCAGGGCTTTCCGTACACCACGCAGCGCGTCGCGACGCTGGAGTTTGGCCTAGCCGCCCCGTGGTCTTTGGACAAGTACAACGATTCGCTTTGTGGTCTGTTCAAAAACTCTATGGGCCAAGTCCAGGTTATGCAGATGACTGGCCGCGCGCTGCGCAAAATCAGCAGCCCTGAACTTGATTACTTGATTAACAATTACGCCTCGGTTGCTGACGCCACGGCATACAGCTACATGCTTGGCGGGCACCCGATGTACCAGATCAGCTTCCCAAGTGCTGGGAAAAGCTGGCTGTACGACGCCACTACAAACATGTGGACTGAGCTGCAATCTGGCCTGTCCGGCGGTCGGCATCGCGGCGGGTTGCTGCTTGATTATCTGAATAAACCACGGGTGGCTGATTACGAAAACGGCAACATTTACACGCTTGACGCTGACACTTACACCGACAACGGTTCAGCGATTCCGCGCGAGATTGTCACCCGGCACATTCCCGCGAACGGTGGGCGGATTGCGGTGCATTCGCTGCAAGTCGTTTTTGAGGCTGGTGTGGGCCTACAGACCGGACAAGGCTCCGACCCGCAGGCGATGCTACAGATCAGCAAAGACAGTGGGCAGACGTGGGGGGATGAACTGTGGGTAACGATGGGGGCCATTGGCAACTACTTGACCCGCTCCATTTGGCGCAGGCTTGGCTCTGCTAGAAGCTGGACTTTCAAGATCCGAATTACCGATCCCGTGAAAGTAGTTATCACTGCCGCATACATGCAAACGGAATCCCGTGAATGAAAACTATCCCGCCATTGGGCCAGATGATTGCGCCGGGGGTTACAGGTGTTACCTCCGTGGCGTGGTCAGACTTTTTTAGTCAAATACCTTTGGGTATTGCGTGGGTAAAAAGTTTTTACCAGACCTTCACGATTGACTTTCCCAACACCATAGCCAATGCACAGAGCAGTGCGACGGTAACGATAACCGGCACGCGTGCGGGTGATGCGGTGCAAGTCACGCCGCTGGCCGATGTAAGCGGGATTATTTTTACCGGCGTTGTCACTGCAGATAACACCGTGACCGTGTACGCCAAAAACTTCACCGTTGCCGCAATCAATCCGGCATCGCAAAATTACAAAATCGTTGTTCTGCAAATCTAAGGATTACTCATGGCCCTTTTTAGTCCCTTTGGCAATTCGCAATACAGCGATTCGGCAACCGGCGCGCTGGCTGTCGGCTATTACGTGCAAACTTACCTTGCAGGCTCCAGCACTCTTGCAACAACCTACACAGACGCGGGCGGCGGGACGCCTAACGCGAATTCTGCAACGCTGGCTAGCACGGTAATCCTGAACGCGGCGGGCCTAAACCCAGCGGGCGGTTTCTGGCTGACTGCGGGCGTAAGTTACAAATTTGTAATCCGCAACGCTGCGGGTGTTGTTGTCGAAACCGTCAACGACATTACAGGTGTGACAGGCACATCAACGGCTAACAGCCAATGGGTTGCATCCGGTGTTGCGCCTACATTTGTCAGCGGCACCAGCTTTACGCTTGCCGGTGATCAGACCTCGGCCTTTCAAGTCGGGCGCAGGCTGCAATTTACCGTCACAGCGGGCACTGTCTACGGCACTATTTCTGTATCAGCCTTTGCCGCGCTGTCAACCATCACCGTAATCATGGATGGTGCTACGGTGCTTGATGGTGGTTTGTCGGTTGTCAACCTGAGTATTTTGACGGCCACGAATCCGGCGCTGCCATCAATCGGCTTGCTAGGCCCGAACTTCGCCAACGCAGGCGCGATGATTGCCCAGCGCCCTGTCGGTACGCTGTCCGTTAGCCCGGTAATCGGCCAGTGCGACATGATCCGAATGTGGGCGTCAACCGGAGCTGTATCGGCTGGCACGATCACGCAGGTCTCAAACGCAATCAGCGGGGTTACAGGTTTCGCGGCGCGCGCTGCTGGCGCTACGCTGACCGGCGCGGCGGTGATGTCGCAGGCCATCCGCATGGAGTCGCGGGACGCGCTGAAATACAAAAATAAGACAGCGGCGTTTCAGGTCACAGTGGACCACGATGTCGGCTCTGCGGTCAACTATACGCTGGTCGTAAACAAGCCTGCCGTGCTCAACAACTTTGCATCACGGACGCTTATTGCAACCAGCAGCGCCGTGTCGGTTGCGACAGGTACTGCGGCGACTTTGACGTTTGGTAATGTAGCGTGCGGAGACTGCACGAACGGGCTGGAGCTTGAAATCATGGCGGCTTGCGGCGCGGTGACAACCAAGAACTTTAACGTCACGGAGTTCAAGATTGAACTTGGGGCAGCGGCATCTGGTTTTTCAGCCGCTGATGAAGAAAGCGACTTGGCGCGGTGCAAGAGGATGTTCCGTATTTCGTCAGGCAACCACTATTCGACCAACAGCCAGGGCGGCGGTTATACCTTTGGTAACTCAATCGAGTTTCCTGACATGCGTATAACCCCATCGGTCGGCGCAAACACAGCGGGCGCTAATACCAACACCGGGGCAACGGCAGTCAGTGTTCTCGGCCCAAGCACGCTCATATTTACTGCTACATCTACAGTCAACGGCCAGATTCAGGTCAACGTGACCGCCCCCCTTACAGCGGATATTTGACCATGTACCAACTCACAAACACCCTGATGATCAAGCGCTTGGCCGATGGGGTTTCGTTCCCCCCTGCGCCTGGAAACAATGACTACGACGATTACGTGGTCTGGGCTGAGACAAACACGCCAGAGCCTGCGGACGTGCCGCCTGTGCCGACTTTGCCCGAGCTAAAGTCAGCCGCGGTCAAGCACATCGACAACGACACCGACGCGCTGTACGGCGCGGTCATCGGCAACCGAGCAAGCGAGTATGTGGAGGCCGAGGCGCAAGCCAACGCCTATGCCGCAGCAAGCTACACCGGCGCTGTGCCCGATTGCGTGGCCAGCTGGGCCGCTGCAAAGGTAGCGCAGAGCTGGACGGCTCAGCAGGCCGCTGACGACATTTTGGCCACCGCCGCCGCCTGGCGCACGGCTCAGGCATCGATCAGGGCGCATCGCCTGCTGCGCAAAGAGCAGGCGCGGCTGGCCGAGGACGCCGCCGGTGTCGATGCCGCCCTGGCGCAATGGGCGGGCTTTTTGACGGCGATCAAGGGCCAATTGGGCGCGTGACGTGAAACTCGCCAGCTACAAAGCCACCCGGACGGGCCTGCAAGGCCTGATCAACCGGCTGATCCGCTGGCGCTTTTCCGGCGCGTACAGCCACACCGAAATTGTGTTTGAGCCGGGCGACGGTGTGGCGGGGTGGATGCCTTTTGGCGGCTGCGAGCCTGATGCTGACGGGGCGCTGTGGTGCGCGTCGAGATTGCGCGGTCACGTTCCCCGTGACGATGTTTGCTCCGCCTGCTCTGGTGGGCGGCGCTACGTCGACTATTGGTTCGGTCGTAACTACTGGTGGTGGCACGGCTACGCAAAGCGGCGTGTCTGCAACCCTCCCCGGCCTCGCTCTTACGACAAAAGTTGGGGCGACCGTCCGATTTGGCAATTTTGCGGGCTTATCCAGCGGGTCCTCGGGTTACGTGTACCCAACGTCCCAAACCATGCCAATGGCTTTTCTAGTTTCGGAGTTGTAAAAATGTATAAACTTACAACTAATCCAAGTCTAGTTGTCTTGCCTGTCGAGGGTGCGACGATCAATCTGCCCGCTTCTGAGAGTTACGGTTTTGCTTACGAGCTATGGCTTTCCGCAGGCAACACGCCAGAGCCTGCGGACGTGTCGCCTGTGCCGACAAAAGCGCAGCAAATAGCCGCACTACTTGCCGCGAAAGGCGTCACCCGTGAGGACGTGTGAAATTGCCTCTTGGCAAGCAACGCACTTTCTCAGGCGCAGGCAACGGCTACAGGCCAGACCTGAACTGGTTAGATTGACCCCGCAGGAACACACCACTAAAGGCCAAAATGATGCCAGATAACCGCGAAGTACAAGCAACAGGACGACCGCGCCGGATCGTCAATATGTCACTGAGCCTTGAATGGGTCATCGGCGTTCTAGGCGCGGGGCTTTTAGCCGCAACCACAATATGGTTTAACGTCCAACAGCTCAATAAAAACGTGTCTGAATTGACGATAGCGGTTACAAGCGGGAACACTGCTTACAACGTGATTAATGGAAAAATGACGCTGCTTGAATGGCGCGTTGATCTGCAAGAAAAGCAATTAAAGGCAGTTAAAGAAAAGGCCGACAAGTGACAAAGCCGCGCCTTATCCCCAACTGGCGCAAGGCATGGCGCGGCGGTTTTTTCAAGAAGGTTACAAGGCAGGGGTTAAAAGCATATGAACTTCGATCAATCTTTTGATAAGTTGATCTCGCACGAAGGCGGTTATTCAAACGACCCCCGCGACCCTGGCGGCGAAACAAACCACGGCGTTACCAAGCGCGTAGCGGCGGCAAACGGCTACACCGGGGACATGCGCGAGTTCACCCGCGATGCTGCCAAAGCCATCTATCGTAAAAGCTACTGGGACGCCGTGAAGGCTGACCAGCTCCCGGACGATGTGAGATTTCACGTCTTTGACGCGGCGGTCAATTCTGGCGTGAGTCAGGCGGCGAAGTGGCTACAGCGCTCCGTGGGCGTGCCGGATGACGGCGCTATCGGCCCCAAGACCATCGCGGCGGCTCTGATGACCGGGCCGACCCTCCCGGCCCGCTACAGCGGCGCACGGCTGCAATTCATGGCCGACCTGCCTACATGGCCCGCCTTTGGGCGCGGCTGGGCGCGGCGCATCGCATTAAACCTTTTGGGGAGTTGATATGGACTTCACTCAAATCATCAAAACCGTAGCCCCCTGGATTGGTACAGCCTTGGGTGGGCCTCTGGGTGGCATGGCCGTAACTGCCGCTGCCAATGCCTTAGGGCTAGGCGAAAAGACCACGGACGCCATCAAGAACGCAATATCTGGCGCAACGCCTGCGGATTTACTTGCGCTGAAAGAGGCTGACCAAAACTTCGCCCTACAAATGCAGGCGCTGGGTTTCAAGCAAATAACCGACCTTGAAGGCATCGCCGCCGCTGACCGGGACAGCGCCCGAAAAATGCAGATTGGTACGCAATCCTACATTCCCGCGCTGTTGACTTGCTTTGTGGTCGGCGCGTTCACGGCTACGCTGATTTTGCTGCTGAAGTTCGACGTGCCCGCGACAAACCGGGACATCGTGGTTTACATGATCGGGCAGCTATCGGGCGGCTTTACATCCGCGCTGGCCTTCTGGCTGGGCACCACGCGGGACAGCGGGCGCAAAACTGAGCTACTGGCGCAGGCCAAATAAAGCAAAACATGCCAGCCAACAACAGACTCGCCGCGCTATTGCGCAGTGGCCTGCAGGGCGCATCTATCGGCATAGCCCCGCTAGTCGTCGCGCTGCTTATCGGCATCGTGGTCGGCATCTGCGTCCGGGCGATGTTGGGGGGATTGATTGCGCCGCTTCACTCACGCCCGCCCTTCCTGTTGCTCGAATCCGCGACATAGTTCTTTGATGGGGTCTTTAGCCCCAAGTTGTAAGGCCAGTGCGCGAGCAGCTGAGAAAGTTCCCGCGTTGCTTGTGTATGCGTAATCGTAAAAAAACGAAGCGTAGGTAAATGGCTGACAGCCTTCGTGTCGAATCATGACGTGTCGCTCGCCCATCATGCCGCTTTCTATCCAAACATCAGTCGTCAATACGCTCAAAATTTCCACTGTTTCAAGTTTCATGATCCGCCCCCTTCCTGCCCCTTGTCCTGCGCTTCGTTTGACCTTGCGCGGATTCTCTTTGCTACGAAAATCGCGCCGCAATCTTCTGAAACCTCCGCGCACGCCTCACGCTCACGCGCTGCGACAGCCTCAAAGGCCCGCTTCAGTTCGTCAAAGTTGAACGCGTAAATATGCGTCCCGTTTTCGTCGGTGTATTCGTCAGCCTCATGCGCCAGGGCGATTACTTCGTCGCGGTTCATGGCTTTGCCCCTATCCCGTGGTGTTGTTCAACCCAGCTGACAAAGGCTAACGGGTAACAATCACCGTCATACCGTCGGCCTAGCAACTCAACCACATCGGCCTGACTCATCGGCAAGCGCTCACCGCCATCAATAAGCATGTATGTGCGGTAGGTATCAGTGTAAGCATCTTGCATAAAAGTGCGCCCGTGATTCAGTAGCTGGATACGGTCAATAAATGCCAGTGTCGGCATAGGCCACGTAACAGCAGCCTCACGGATTGTTTGTGCTGTGCTCATGGCTTTACCCCCTGCGCCATAGCGGCGTCAATAACCGCGTCCAAAGCCTCCTTAGACTCGGACGCAACAATTGCGTCGTCGAGGTCTGTCCGGGTGCTGATAAGGTACAGGGCCAGGGTGTTGTACCGCGCAGCATCCTTCTCTGCCGCGTCAAGGCTAACCTTCATCGCGTCAAATTCAGCTATGAAGGCGGTCATGGCGGCGGGGTTGCAGGCGTCTGCAAACGCGTAAAAGTCGGTAGTGCCGCCGTACAGCGTGCCTTCTTCTTCGTCGGGCTTAAACGCGGCCAGCGCCTCGCGTATCTGTTTGATTGACCGCGCAGATACGCAAGCTGGCAACTGGCAAAAATCACCGCATGAGTGGATTGTGTCGGTCATTTCGGCTCCTGTGGGGTTGGTGATGCCAGCGGGGCGCTGTCAGCCTCGCCCTTCGTCTTGATTGCGGCGACACCGTTTGTAGGCACGTCAGCCGGACGCCACACCCACGCACAACCGTGGCACAGGTGCGAGCGGTGGGGCGGGTTGGTCCAGTAGCCGGGTTCAATTTCGGCTCGTGCGTCGTGCCCGTCGACGTGCTGCAACCCGCACTTTGGGCAGTGCAACACCATATCTATTGGCTCCACGGTAGCGGGCACGGGCAATGCCAGGGCTGCACGGAGGGCGGCAATTGTTTCGTCTGTTTCCGTAAACTGCTTTACGTCGCCCCTCCCTTGAAAGGGGAGCAGCGCCTCAAGCGCCTGCGCCATCAAAGCGCGTTCTGTTGTCATAGTGTTGCTCCTTGGTGTTGGCTATGCCGCTTGAAACGTTAGCCGCTTGTAAACCGCTCGTGTAGCTTCTACATCACGGGCGCAATAGTCGGCCACTTCGCTGATTTTCCCGGCCTTGACAAAATCCCAAACCTTGCTGCCGTCAATCTCCCCCTTGGGAGACGGCACGGACAGCGCTCGGCACAGCTTGTCGAGGCTGATGCGACTGCCCACACCCGCCCACTGCGTCATCGTGTCAAACACCTTGTCCGACTCCCAAGGCTTCGCCTGTGCCGCTTTGCCGATAACCGCGTGCGGGCGGTAGCCGTTGACAATGTGCCGCTGAACCAAAAACCGCAAGTCAAAGGCGCTGACGTTGTGGCCGATCACCAGCGTGGCGAAGTGGTCAGCAGGGCGCACTCGGTCAACTAGCAAGCATCCAAAATCCTCCAACAATGCAGCCTCGTCGGTGTAGTCAGGGCTCCAAATTGTTAGCGGATCTTCGTCATCAAAAGCCACACCGATAACACACACCTGACCGAAAGCGCCGTCTAAGCCGGTTTTGCGGTAGGCCGCGTCAGCATCTATATCAAATTGCGCGCTCAGTGCCCGTACAGCTTTAGGCATTTCGTCAGCCGTCCACGCATCAATTGTTTCCTGCTTTTTGTAGTTGCCCGGTGGCTTGACGTTTGCAATGTCAATCGCAAGTCGCGTAGCCAAACCGTCGCGTATTTCTGCGATTACATCAAGTCGCTGTGCTGGGATGGTTTCTATGTCTAGGTATAGGTTCATGGTGTGCTTTCAATGGCTGTGAAAAATTCTGCGAGATCGTCGGCTTCAATCGAGTAATCGTGCCATTTGCTATAGCCGACACATGAGACGCTGACCGTTTGCAGCCCTTCAAAAAATTCTTTAGGAACAAGTAAAATTCTTTCAATGGTGTGGCGATCAGCCATGCAAAAGCAACATATAAAGTCACAAATTAAAGATTGTTTTTTGAATGAAAACGACCAAGAAAGTGACTCATATTTTTTGTTCATTTTCCGCTTCATTCCAGCCTTCACATCAACTTTTAGTTGGCCAACATCAAAATCCCATTTATGCTGAAACCTGCGGGCATTGATGTTGTCGGCTTGCGGTACAAGTCGCAAAAATTCGGCTTCTGCCATGGCTGCGAGCTTGTCACGGTCTGACCCGTACCTTAATTTATCCCCAATGACTGCGACCCCTTGTTTTTTTAGATTTACATAAAGGGTTTGCCATACCATGCCAATTTCGTTGGCCGCTAGTTTGAGGTTTTTGTGCTTTGCGTATGCGTCACTCTCGATGCTCATTTTGTACTTTCGTGGTTAATTGAGCATCAAGAATAACACAATTATCATCAAGCGTCAAAATTGGATGGCATCATCACCAAAATCGTCAAAGCCGCTTGACGGCTGCTGTCGCGGCGCAGGTGCTGGTGGCGGCGCTGCTGATTCACGCTTACCGCCTTGCAGGGCAACGTCATTGACACGAATCTCCATCGTCTTGCGCTTGCCTCCATCTTTGTCCGTCCATTCGCGCTCGGAAACGCTGCCACCCACCGTGACGGACTGGCCCTTCACAAGGTACTGTTGCAGGCTCTCCGCACGCTTGCCGAAAATCTGGCAATTCCACCAAATCGTTGGCTTGTCGCGCCCTTGCGAATCGGCGACTGAAAATGACGCGACCGCCGTACCGTCTGGCATGTGGCGTAGTTCTGCGTCTTTGCCAAGTTGACCGGCTACTGTGATGTTATTCATGCTGTTGCTTTCTCTGGTTGGAGAGCGTTTTTGCGCTCGTTTTTGGCTTTGATAATCACTTTGTGATGGGCCTCGTCAAGCATTGAAATTGCTGCGTCATAGTTCGCCCGCAATACATCCAGCGTCGCGCTTGCGCTAATCCCCCGCAAAATAGCCGCCACGTCGGGCGTCGGATTCCTGCTGCCGGCGTTTCCATCGTCATCTTCGGGGGCTATCCCGCAAGCCGTCATCAAGCTGTAGCGGCGCGCATAGGTCAGCGCCGACCCGTAGCCCTGCGGGTCTTGCTTTGACGCTGGGACGTGCAGCTTCCCGCATCGCATAGCCTCGCCTGATTCGTGCAGGAAAACCGTTTCCACAGTAACGCCGGTCGCGTCTTCGCTGGTTTCCTGATAGACGGCAATGCCGTTATCAAGCAATGCGTCGTTGACCGCCTCCAGGCACGCGCCCAGATCCGCGTATTTGCTGCGAAACGCCGGGTTTGTCTTTTCCTTTAGTGCTGGCGAGAATGCTTTTTTGGCCTTGATAAAGGCTGCTGATACTTGCTTCATTTTCTGTTCCTTGAGTAATTTCGTTGTCTGAAAGTTGTTCGCGCTCCCACTGATCCCAGTAGGCGGCCTTGATTTTGCTCATGACCTACCCCAAAACCCCAAGATCATGCCCAGCGCATACCCGACAGCGACGCAGAGCGCCAGCGTGCCGGTCCAGTACACGACGACAAACAGCGCGTCCGTGGCCTGCTGGCTGCGCGTCGGTCGCAGCGTGATCCCGTAGTCAGCAGCCCTTTTCACGGGCGGCTCGGCGGTGTGTTTGACCACTGCGGCGTGCATGGCGCGTTCGTGGCGTGCTTCCGAATTGTTAAATTGGCAATCCATGCAGCACGCCGGGTTAGCGCATGTCGCCCGTGGCTGGCCGTCGCAGCGGCGCTTGAATGTGGCGGTCATTTGGCGGCTCCTTGCTTGGCAATAAATGCGGCTTGAATGGCTTGAGCAAGCTGAAAATGACAATCGCTTAACACCGGGATCGTGTAAAAGCCATTCAAATCTATAGAAAACCCTACCCATGACAAATCGCCATTACGCACAGCAGCGTTTACAGCGTCTTGCATTTCTTTTTTGCTGAGCATCACCCACTCAGGCGCGATGACTGGCTGCGGGGTGGCGTAGAGCTTTGTTCCCGCAGGGACTTCAACAATCCATTTGTGATCAAGCACACGCAAAACCTTTGCCTTTCGCCGTCATCCAAACCAATTAAAACCACCTCTGCCACCGGCTGCGCTTGTGTGGGCTGCGGGGCGTGCAATTTGCAGAAGTCTTTGACAGCTTCAAAGTTTGCAACCGTCGCAGCAAAATCGGCAGGCCGTGCGTGCTGATACGCCTGCATCAGTTCATAAAACTCTTCGCTGTCAAAGATGTTTTCTGGCGCTTGTGTGGGTGCGGTCATGCTGCCTCCATCGTCAGCGCCTGCAGCTCGCTGATCTGCCGGTTAATCTCAGTCGTCTGCCGGTTAATCTCAGTCGTCAGCGCGGCATAAGCTGCATCGGCTGCACGCTGCTTTTCGTCCAGCGCCTTGATGAGTTCGGGACGCGGATCGAAGTCGTCGGGAACGTCAAACTCTATTGACAGCGGCATGACGGTAACTTCACCCACGTTCTCGCCCTTGCATCTGTAAAAACTAAAACCGTGTTCACTCTTGAAATACGGCTTTTCGTAACTGATAAATCCGGTGATGGTGTGCTTCATGCCAGTTTCTCCACCGGCTTGCACAGCAGCCACTTATCACCCAGCAGGGCCACGGAACGAAGCCAAGCGCGTTGATTCGCCCTGTTTGCGGCCTTGGGTGCCAGGTCATAGCTGTAAAGCCGTATGGCGCGTTTTGCGAGTGCTAAATTATTTGATTGCATTGAATATCTCCAAAATGAACGGGGCTGAAATTGCAAGGCCGCAGGCGATGGCGCTTAGGGTGTCTTTCATGCTGGCCTCCGTGCTTTAAGCATGGCGTCGGCTATCTCATACGCTATATCTGCCGCGTCAGCACCCGATGAAAGCACCTTCCTAGGCGTTGACAAAATCGCGAGCATCGCCTGCCCTGCGAAGTGGTCGCGCAAACTCATGCCCAAGTGCGCCGCACCGTGCGATTGCGAAGTGTTCGGGAACACCGGATGAGCTGGCCCGCCGTCGTCAATCTTGGAGTCCATCACGCACCCCCTTCGGGCTGGCTGGTGGCGCGGTCGGCTGCCAAGGATTCCTTGATAGTTGCCCCCAGTTCGAAATCTTCCTCGTCGTGCAAGGTGTTAACCGCAACCCGCGCCGCCGTCATCCACGCCGACCGCTCGTTGTGGTGGCAGCTCTCCCACTCCGTAAAACATGAATCACCCGCCAAAAGGTCGCGCAGATAGGCGGCGTGCATTTTTTGCGCGAGGTTTTCAATATGTGGCATCACGCACCCCCTTCGGGCTGGCTGGTGGCGCGGGCGATGTCAATTGTTTCTGCGTCGTCAATAGAGTCGCCGTTGTCATCAGACCACTCCGCCCATTCTCCGTTTTGGAATTCTTCAAGCCCGCCAGCGTTGCAGTAGTCCGGCTTGATGTTGTTTTCAAGCTGGAAAATGTCGTAATCGGCCAGAACGGTTAAAAGTTTTTGCGCCTCGGCTGGCGTCGAAACAGGGACATGAAAAGGCTTGCCGGGAATCTGTGGAATCCACCAGACGCGCAGGTGTGCCGCGCTCATGCCGCCGCCCCAGCACAGCCATACCGCAGATCAGAAACAGGACGCGGGCCTCTGCCTGCCAGCCACTGAGCTTTCGTCAGCGCATCGGCCAGGGACTCGGGCGTTTCTTTTTCGCCAAGCCACAGCCTCACTTCATCATCGACAACCGACGACTGCAGCTCGTACAGCATCAGCGCAATTTCGTCGATGCTTGGCCGGTAGCCGTCTTTGAGCAGCGCCGTGAACTTTTGCGCTGGCGTGATCGCCGGGATTCTTGCCGTGGGCGCGGATTGCATGACGGCGCTCATTCTGTGAACTCCCATCCGCGCAGGCGTGCAACGCACTTCGCCGACTCAAGCAGGCATAAAGTAAGCTCACGTTCGTTTGCTTTGCTTTGCCAGTGGACGATTGCCTCTGACAGCGTGAACCAGCGACAGCCCGCCCCGATGTAGGCAACGCCCGCAACTTGAGCGATGCACTTGCGGTAACCGTTGGCCCACCCAAGATCAACGGCATCGGCTGAATTTGCGCCGATGCTTGCCCGTGCGCCGATGCTTGCCCCTTCGCCGATGCTTGCCCGTGCGCCGATGCTTGCCCCTTCGCCGATGCTTGCCCATTCGCCGATGCTTGCCCATTCGCCGATGCTTGCCCGTTCGCCGATGCTTGCCCATTCGCCGATGCTTGCCCCTTCGCCGATGCTTGCCCCTTCGCCGATGCTTGCCCATTCGCCGATGCTTGCCCCTTCGCCGATGCTTGCCCGTGCGCCGATGCTTGCCCATTCGCCGATGCTTGCCCATTCGCCGATGCTTGCCCGTGCGCCGATGCTTGCCCCTTTGCCGATGCTTGCCCCTTCGCCGATGCTTGCCCGTGCGCCCTCTTTAATCCACGACAGGCCAGCGGGGGCAATTTTCCAGACGCCATCACGCGCCCAGTTTTTTGTTGCTTCGTCTAGTAAAATCATTTATCAATCTCCTATCTGTTGAACTACTCAAAAGCGATTCAAGGAAGTGGCTGGGCTTGATTCCAGCTATCTGAATTGACATTGCCAGCCAGACCCCGGCGGTCGCAAAATCATCAGGAGGACTTGAAGGCTGTAAGGTACTTACGCGTTTCCCAAACTGCCCGGTCTCACTTAAATGCTGCCGCACTTCCTTCAGTGCTGCACTTCCTTGAATCGCTCTACTCAAAAGCGATGTGTAGTGGACGGCAGCGGGGTCGAACCGCTTCTCGCCGCTGGATTTCTCGACCGGGTAATTACTCCAGCCACCGAACAAGCAATACAGGAGCAACCCCCTCTCACTTGTCCGCCCTCGGAGCGCTTGCCGCAGCGCCGCCCACTACACATCGCTCTACTCACTCCGAAGCCCCACACCGTGAGGACAGGGACTGCGCTCATGATGCGGCTGCCTTGCGTGCGGCGCGGTCGGAGTCGTGTTTCTGGCGTTCTTCCGTTTCGCCGACATAGGCCCGCGTTTCCAGCCACACCAAAGTCTCTTGTTGATCACGGAAAAACATCTTTGATGCGATGGGTGCGGCCAGAACACCCGCAAGCTGGGCGCTAACGCTGGCATTACGCAATGCTGGCTCTGTAGAGCAAACCTGCAGCCAACCCGCTAGGCAGTGTGTTGTTCCGCAAAGGGTTTCCTCGGCACAAGTGCGGTCAGTCCAATCGTCATCACCGTGCCAGTGGCCCATATTGAGACGCTTGTTGTCGTCGAGAATGATTGCGCGCACCCTGTCCAAGTTTTCGATTGCCTGCTCCGGCGTTGCTCGCGGGAGTTGGCGACCATCGGCACCGCTCAGGTCGCTGTCGCTCAGGTTGCTGCCGCTCAGGTTGCTGCCGCTCAGGTCGCTGCCGCTCAGGTTGCTGCCGCTCAGGTCGCTGCCGCTCAGGTCGCTGTCGCTCAGGTTGCTGCCGCTCAGGTTGCTGCCGCTCAGGTCGCTGCCGCGCAGGTTGCTGTCGCTCAGGTTGCTGCCGCGCAGGTTGCTGTCGCTCAGGTTGCTGCCGCTCAGGTTGCTGCCGCGCAGGTCGCTGCC
>Ga0209702_10004950_pt1 | contig 18690 bp, 15 predicted proteins | sample FRY01_FD_187210 | JGI IMG/M metagenome (GOLD analysis project Ga0209702, IMG submission 187210) | Freshwater microbial communities from Lake Fryxell liftoff mats and glacier meltwater in Antarctica - FRY-01 (SPAdes) (version 2) | ecosystem: Environmental > Aquatic > Freshwater > Ice > Glacier...
TTATTTATGTTTGAGTTAAAGAACTAAAAATTAATTATTAACGTTATGAAAAAAAATATTTTAATATTCTTAATTACTATTTTATTTATAATAATACCTATAACTGAAGAAATAGATGCAACTAAATTCCGCGAGTATTGAGAAATCATTTTACTGAAGAATAACGATATTTTAGCTTTTTATTTTAATATTGTACTTTATAAATCATTCAACAATCTTCATCAAATCTTCTCTGTAATTTCTACCTACAGGAATTTTAATGTTACCCATACGTATTTGGTGAGATTCTATAATTTCCATGTGTTTAATCGCGACCACGTAAGATTTGTGGACTCTAATAAATTCTGTTGGACTTAATATTTCAAAAATATCTTTCATGTTTTGTCGAGACAAAATCTTTTTATCGGTGGTATAAAACGTCAAGTAATTGCCGTCTTTTTCTAAGTAAAGAATTTCATCAACTCTAATTTTGTGAAGTTGTGGACCACTTTTTATATATATAATTTTGTCAGTTTCAGTCTCTTGTCTAGCAACCTCTTTTTTCGGTTCAGAAGACATCATTTTTTTTGCTTTCGTAACGGCTTTTAGAAAGCGCTTAAAGTCTATTGGCTTCAGTAAATAATCAACAGTATTATAATCGTAACTTTCCAATGCATATTCAGAATAAGCCGTTGTAAAAATCACTTTTGGCTTTTGATCTAAAACATTCAAAAACTCAATCCCATTTAATTTGGGCATGTTAATATCAAGAAAAATGAGGTCAATCTTGTTATTCTGTAAGTAGTCAACAGCTTTTACTGGATCTCTAAAACTATTCTTTACTTCAATAATATCAGTGTCATTTGCATAGCGTTGTAAAACCTCAATAGCTTTTGGTTCATCATCTATAATTATGGTATTGATTGTGCTCATTTATTCTTTATATTCAATTCAACAATAAATCTGTTAGCCTCTTTTCTAATGTCTAAAGTATGTGATTTTGGATATATCAACTCTAAACGTCTCTTTACGTTTTCGAGTCCAATTCCAGAGGCGCTTTCAGATATTCCTTGATGTTCAAAAATTTTATTCTGCACCTTAAAGTAAATATTTCCATCTGTTACGTCCAAAAACATTTTTATTATGGAACTCTCATCCATACTAAACCCATGTTTGAAAGCATTTTCTACAAAAGGCAACAATATCATTGGCGCAATCTCTATTTCTTCCAAATTGCCTTTTTTATCAAAGTTAATAATGAAATCTTTTTCGTCATAGCGCAATTTCTGAATTTCAATAAAACTTTCTATATAATCTAGTTCCTTTTTTAGCAGCACAAAAGAACTGTTACTTTCATACAACATGTAGCGCATTAAATTTGATAATTCGCTTATTCCTGTTGAAAGTTCTGGTATATCATGTTTTTGAGATATTGAAAATAGGTTATTCAAAGTATTAAATAGAAAATGTGGATTTATTTGCGCCTTCAAAAAATTTAATTCAGTCTTGAGTTTTTCCTGGGTAATTTCGTTTCTAAGTTTTTCATTTTTAAACCATTCGTGAGTAAAGGCATAAGCAAAAGAAATAACGGTATAGAATACAAAGAGCGCCATATGCAAACCAAATAATGGAAATAGGAAAACCTCTTTTGTATTTACCTCAGTATAATTGAAGAACTTATTTAAAATTATATTTATTGCTACTGCAGAAGCAATGAGAATTAAAATTTTTATCACATAAGGATTCAGTTTTTTATTAGCAAAATAATTCTTAAGCAGCACAAATATATTAGTGTAAAAGACAATGGCGCACAGACTTACTGTAATTGCAGTGGCAATGGTAAATCTATGATCAAAAGTTACTAAAACTTTTTCCGTCGTGCCATTATCATTTTCTGTGACTTCAACAATCTCTACAGTTGATATCCCAAAGATTCGGGTGATTAAATAAAAACTTAATCCCCAAAATAGTAAATGACCTAAAATAACAAGAATCTTTTTCATAATTACAAAAGTAGCATTTCTGCTTTGTAAAGAGCTTTATCTGTTATCAAATGCAATAAATGGAATATAAAAATGATAAATCTGTTATCCTAAGGATTAATCTCAAAATTCAGTTGTACAGATACATATTGGCTATTTATGTACCAAACTTTTTTAGTACTACTCATTTCTATCTAATCTTGGTTCACAATTAATATTTAACATAAAACTATAAAACAATGAAAAAGATTCTAATGTTATTCGCAGTTTTTGCTTTTGCAACTGTTTCAGTTAATGCTCAAAGCTCAGAGGACACAATGAAAGACAGAGCTACAAAGATGCATGAAGTCATTAAAACTAAGGACAATGCTAAATTTGAAAAATTTGTTAATGAGCATTACAGTAGCAGGTTAATAAAAGAATACGAAATGTCATTCCATACAGGTATGCTAGAAAGATTAAGTGGTAATTTTTCTAACAGTAAAATTATTTCTCAAACGATCAAGGATAATAAATTGTCTATGGTTGTTGAGACGACCCGTGACAAGGAGAGAGTGAGTATCGAAATTTCCTTTGATGAAAAAGAGGATTATAAAATAAATGGGATGAATGTCGAAGCTGGTGATAGGTAATATATAATAACGATAATTAGTAGGTATTCATTTTAATAAAGAAGTTGTCTAATTAATAAATCCTAATAACATGAAAAAATATATAATAAAATTTTTAGCAATAATAGTATGTTCAATCTCTTATGGGCAAATTGAAAAGACATCTACTAATCAAAAGGACATTTCTAAATCCATTAATGAATACTTAGAACGTGTTGAACCATTTGGCTTTTCAGGTGCTGTATTAGTGGCAAAAGATGGAAAGGTACTACTAAATAAGGGGTATGGTTTAGCCAACAGAAAAACTGGTGAAAAAAATAATTCTAACTCGGTTTTTTCTACTGGTTCTGTCACAAAACAGTTTACTGGAGCTGCCATTATGAAACTTGAAATGCAAGGCAAAGTTAAAACTGAAGATAAGCTATCTAAATATTTTAATAACGTTCCAAAAGATAAACAGAATATAACGTTACATAATCTACTAACACACACTTCAGGTTTAACACAGGCATTTAGTGAAGATGATTTTGTTGAAATATCTCAAAAAAAATATGTTGACAAGTCATTAAATTCTGAATTAGCTTTCGAACCTGGAAATGGATTCAAGTACTCAAATGTTGGCTATGTTTTGTTGGCTTTGATTATTGAAAAGCAAAGTGGAATGTCTTATGAAAAATTCCTAAACACCCATTTGTTTAAACCATCTGGGATGACAAAAACAGGTTACAATCTACCTGAATGGAAAGAAGAGAATTTTGTACATCTGTATGATGGAGACAAAGACAATGGTACAACTAAAATATTCAATAAACCCACATTGCATTTATTGGGCAATGGTGGCATTATTACAACAACTGAAGATATGTTCTTATGGGTACAAGCCCTAAAAAACAACACCGTATTATCTAAGGAAGCAACTACAAAAATGTTTACACCTTTTAGAAATAATTATGCTTATGGATGGGATTCTATCGATGATGGAAATTTAAGACAGCATAATGGTGGAAGTTTTTTAGGTTGTGGTGCGGAATTAAGATGGTTTGTTAATGAAGACCTTATGACGATTATCTTTTCAAATGCGACTATAAATGGTAAACAAGGATTTTCAGTTGTTAGAAATGAACTTGAAGCATTGAGTTTTGGAGATGAAATCCCTTTACCACCAAAAATCAATAAAACAAATGTTGATTTATCAACATTTATAGGTGACTTTAAAATGAATTCTGGGAACATTTTCAAAATTGAAGGAGATAAAAACTTAGCCAATTTGATTGTTGATAATCAAGAAATATTGGATTTTATATTAAACCCTAAAGAATATAAAGAAGGTGGAATAAATGTGCAACTCAATGAAAAATTTGATGAAGCTTTTAAAAAAGCACTTACTAAAAAAGACTTTTCTGGATTTGAGTTTACTGGAGCGGTAAACGAATTAAAATCTGAAATTACCAACGAGCTTAAACTCGAAGGTATAGACACACCATATCATAAAATTGTTCATACTATACCATCCTCTAGGGGAAATGGTAGTTATGTAACTGACGTTGCAATAAATGACAATCCAAAAGTTGAAGGGCCAGCAATGATCTTACATATAGCAACAAAAAATGAGAATTATCTTGGAATGGGAGTTGACTTTGGATTTCCAGGCCCCATAAGTCTAAGTCTAATTCCTGTTGGTAAAAACACCTTTGAAGCTTATAGCATGTCTTCCAAAATGGGAATGAAAGTTAAGATTGAAAAATTAAACGAGAAGGAATACTCATTTACAATTGACGGAAAATCTATTAAAGTCAATAAAATTTAATAGATATGATTAAAAACTATTTTATAACTGCATTTAGAAATTTATTAAAAGATAAGTTAAATACAACTATTAATGTCATAGGGCTAGCAATTGGCATAGCATGTTGTATTCTAATTTTACTATTTGTAAAGAATGAATTATCATTTGATAAATTTCATCAAAATTCTGATAATATTTATCGTGCATGGGTAAAAGAGGATTATAAATCGGGAAATCAATTTTTCAATACTCAAACACCTTACCCATTAGCTTCTGCCCTAGAAAATGAAGTTCCAGAAATTAAAAGCGTTGTTCAAGTATCTCTACTTAATTGGATGGCTATACTAGGAGATAAAAAAAACCCAACAACAATTCACATGGTTGGGCAAGACTTTTTTAAAGTATTCAGTTTTAAAACAATTTCAGGTAATACTAAAACAGCATTAGAAGATTCAAAAAATATTGTCTTAACAGAAGAAATGGCATTAAAACATTTTGGAAGTGTAGATGTTATTGGTAAAAATTTAATTTTTGATTTGGATGAAACGCAAAACGCATTTACGGTAATGGCTGTCGTAGAAAATCCACCAACAAATTCAAGCATAAAGTTTGATATGATAATTTCAGATGCAAACAAATCATCGATACTTGGTGCCATGGAATTAGAAAATTGGTTTAATATCGGTCCAGAAACCTATGTTTTATTAAATGATGGAAGTTCTTTGGTTAACATTAAGCCCAAATTGGATGCAATTTCTAAGAAGTATGTAAGGATGAATGAAGGCGACACATTTACGATCGGATTTCAACCTTTAACAGATATACATTTAAACCCAGATTTCCCAGTTGGGTTAGCACCAGTTACAGACCCAAGTTATGCTTATATTCTTGGTAGTATTGCATTACTTATACTTGCCTTAGCATGTATCAACTTTATCATGCTATCCATAAGCAAATCAGTAGGTAGAGCTAAAGAAGTGGGTGTAAGAAAATCTATTGGCGCTACAAGATTTCAAATAGTACAACAATTTTTAAGCGAAGCAATTGTAGTTGTTTTTATAGCCTTGATTATTGGTCTAATATTGGCAAAACTCTTCTTACCATATTTTAATGATTTAGCTAATAATGAACTCACAATGACATTTACACCATTTTTAATACTTGTGACTATATCATTAGTTATCATTATCGGTGTAATAGCAGGCTCTTATCCAGCATTGATAGTGTCAAATTTCAAAGCTGCTAGCATTTTAAAAGGAGGTAACTCGGGAGTTAGTAATAAGAAAAATCTAAGAAAAGTGCTCATTGGTTTTCAGTTTGTACTCTCAATAGGCTTAATTGCTAGTACGTTCATAATGACAAAACAATTGAACTTCTTAAAAAATAAAAACCTCGGGTTCGACAAAGAACAACTGGTTAGTGTTCAATTACAAGTGCCAGAGGGCAGAATGACTTCAACTATCAATTACGGTATGGAAATTGCACAACTGTTCAAAAATAAGCTCAGCTCTCAACCTGAAATACAAAGCGTAGCTGCCAGTTCACATACCTTTTCACCAGGTGGATGGACAGAGATTGGATATACAGATTTAGATGGAAAATACAACGAATTCAATTTAAACATTGTTTCGCCAGAATATATTCCAACAATGAATATGGAAATAAAATCTGGTAGAAATTTTCAGCCGAATAGTGAATCGGATAAAAGAAGAGCAGTAATTGTTAATGAAGCCTTTGCTAGAGCATATAATATTGACAATCTTGAAAACGCCAAAATAACTGACGCTCTTTTTGGAGACCACGTAATAATAGGCATTGTTAAAGATTTTAATTATACATCCTTACATGGAGAAATCAAGCCATTGGCTCTTTCACTCAATCCATCATTGTTTTTTGTACAAAATGTGAATATAAATGTTTACTCAAACCTTACACCAAAATTATTAGTAAGGCTAAAGGCAAACAATATTCAAAAAGGTCTGTCTGCAATTGAGCAATCTTGGTTAGAGATTTCAGGAGATACCGATTTCAATTATAATTTTATAGACCAACAATTGGATTCTTTATATGAACAAGAACAAAACTTAGGCACCATTGTAGGTATCGCATCTCTATTTGCAATTCTAGTAGGTGGACTAGGGTTATTTGCACTTGCATCATTGAATATTAGAAATAGAATGAAAGAATTGAGTATCAGAAAAATTCTTGGAGCTTCCAATGGTTCAAATCTTTATTTAATAGTTAAAGAGTACATTATAATGTTATTGATAACTCTGGCAATAGCAACGCCTATATCATGGTATATAATGTCCGATTGGCTCTCAACATTCACTTATAAAATTGATATAACTGTTATGATATTTCTTTATGCTGGTCTTGTTGCGGCTATAACAGCTGCGATTTCAATTAGCTATCATTCATTCAAGGCCATCAAAACTGCACCCTTAGAATATGTAAGAAACGAATAAGGAATTATATAAATAACATTTATCTGTAATTCACTCTTTGATTAAGGTCATTTATAACATTCATTAGTAAAAAGGATTAATAGGTGTTTAATTTATAAGAACACATTAATAATAACTAATATCATGAAAAAACTAAACTTAATTCTACTAGCAGTAATCCTTGCAATGTCTTGCAAGGAAAAAGGAAATGATAAGGCACAGGCCTAAAGCTGTATTCAATTCAAGAATGTGCAAACCATTTAAATTGAATCAACAATCACATTAATACATGGACGTACAAATTGAAAAAAAACGATTCTCAACGCAAAAACTGTTACTAATAGGTGGTGGAGTTTTGCTAGTTGCAGTAATTCTTTATGCTTTTATCTTTTCATCTAATAATTCAAAACTCAATGTAGAAAAGGAGCGATTAACTATCAACACAGCCTCATCTGGAGTTTTTCAAGAAAACATTCCTGTGAGTGGTATAGTACTACCTATAACTACAATTTATCTCGATGCCATTGAAGGTGGTCGTGTGGAAGAAAAATATGTAGAAGATGGAGCTATTATGAAAGCTGGAGAACCCATCTTAAGGTTGTCTAATACAGACTTGGAATTAAGCCTGGTCAATCAGGAAACTTCCGTTTATAATCTTTTAACACAAATGCAGATTTCGCAAAATGCGGCACGTCAAAATACCATTAATAAACTCAATCAATTTACCGACGTGGAAAGTAGTTTAATTGAGGCGAAACGACTCTATGAGTTAAATAAAAAGTTGCATGATAAGGATGCTATCGGACGCCAAGAATTAATTAAATCTCAAAACGATTATAATTACCAAAAGGATCGGATGCAATTGGCAAAACAAATTCTTTCTGAAGATTCTTTGGCCACTAAACAAGAAAAAGGACAGATTCAGAATTCATATCGACGAACACAAAACGCACTCGATGTAATGCGCAGAAAGGTGTCCGATTTGGTTGTTAAAGCACCAGTAGATGGACAATTAACGTCCTTAGATGCAGAAATAGGTCAATCCAAAACTAAAGGAGAACGATTAGGACAAATCGATGTATTAAGTGGGTTTAAAGTACGAGCAGATATTGATGAGCACTACATAAGTAGAATTTATGCAGGACAACGTGGTTCGTTCACTTTTGATGGCAACCAATATTCCTTAGCAATTAAAAAAGTATTTACTCAAGTTACCAATGGAAGGTTTCAAGTTGATATGGAATTTGAAAAGGAAGTTCCAGAAGGTATTAGAAGAGGACAAACCTTACAGATAAGATTGGCATTAAGTGAAGAAAAGCAAGCGCTATTAATATCTAAAGGTGGATTCTTTCAAGAGACAGGTGGTAACTGGATTTTCAAACTTTCAGAAGATGGTAATTCAGCTTACAGAACAGAAATTTCATTAGGTAGCCAAAACACAGAATATTACGAGGTTTTAAGCGGATTAAAACCAGGAGATAAAGTGATAACCTCAAGCTACGATAATTATGGGGATGTACAAGAATTAGTGCTTAAAGATTAAATAAAGATAATACGAACATTAAATAATAAACAAATGATAACAATTACTGATTTAGAGAAATTCTACAGCACAGAAGAAATAAAAACAATTGCACTAAACAAATTGTCCTTTAAAGTTAATCAAGGAGAATTTGTCGCAATTATGGGTCCATCAGGTTGTGGTAAATCAACCTTACTTAACATTTTAGGTTTATTGGACGATCCAGACGGAGGAAGTTTTGTGTTCAACGGAGAAGAAGTATCAAAATACGGAGAGAGACAGCGAGCAAATCTTAGAAAACACAATGTTGGATTTGTATTTCAAAGCTTTAATCTCATCGATGAACTAACGGTTTTTGAAAATGTGGAGTTGCCATTGATTTATACAGGTGTCAAGCCAGACGAACGTAAAAAACGTGTAGAAGAAGTATTGGAAAAAATGCAGATTATGCACAGAAGCAAACACTTTCCACAACAACTTTCTGGTGGTCAACAGCAAAGAGTTGCCGTGGCTAGAGCCGTAGTAAACAACCCAAAATTAATACTGGCAGATGAGCCAACAGGTAATTTAGATAGCAGCAACGGTAATGAGGTTATGAATTTATTAACTGAATTAAATACCGCTGGAACAACTATCATCATGGTAACGCATAGCGAGCACGATGCAAAGTACAGCAACAGAATCATTAGAATGATAGATGGTCAAAAAGTAACCGAAAATGTTTTGGTGTAATACTCTCAATTTATTGGAGACAGTTTACAAAATTGATTAAAACGCAAAGGTATGATTGGGGAACATTTTAAAATTGCATGGAGAAATCTAAAAAAAAATAAGGTTTACTCATTTATAAATATTTTTGGTCTAGCACTTGGTATGGCAACTACCATACTGATTGGGTTGTGGATTTTTGATGAGTTTAACTTCAATAGGTATTTTACAAACCATGATAAAATTGGCCAGATCTACCAGAACCAAGGAAGTAATGGAGACATAGGTACTGGTGAGTTTATGCCTCGACCTATGGAATTTGTTCTAAGAGAGTCCTATACCGACAATTTTAAGCACATCGCCATGGCTTCTAATCGAGAGTCGCAGTATTTAAAGTATAAGGAAAAGAATCTATCAAGAACTGGCAACTATCTACAAGAGGAAGGACTAAAAATCTTTGAGCCGGAAATCATTAAAGGTGTTGAAAATGGCCTGATTGACAAAAATTCGATCATGATTTCTGAGTCAACTGCCAAAGCCATTTTCGGAAATGAAGATCCTATCGGTAAAATAGTTCAGATTGATAGCGGAGATAATATGATTGTGACTTCAGTATATTTAGATTTTCCAGTAAACACAAGTTTTAAAGACGTTCATTGGTTAATACCTTGGAAACATTATGTAAGTCAGTCATGGCTAAGAAATTCCGTATCACATTGGGGCTGGAATTCATTTCAGATATACGCTCAAATTTCTGATAATTTATCTTTCCCTAAAGTAAATATCAACATTGCTGATTCCAAATTAAAGGCAAATAAAGCAAATGCCGATTACAACCCTAAAATCTTTCTTTTACCTATGAAAGATTGGCATCTTAGATCGGTTTTTGAGAATGGTGTACAAAGCGGTGGAAGAATAGAAAATGTATGGCTATTTGCTATTATTGGCGCATTTGTATTGTTTTTAGCTTGTATAAATTTTATGAACCTCAGTACGGCAAGATCAGAGAAAAGGGCTATGGAAGTCGGTATAAGAAAAGCCATAGGTTCAGACCGCAAGCAATTAATCACACAGTTTTTAATGGAATCACTTCTAGTGGTAGCATTAGCATTTATGATTTCAATACTGTTAGTAGTGGTCTTTTTAAATCCCTTTAATGAATTAGCGAGTAAAGAAATTCAATTTCCTTGGGCAAATGGCGTTTTCTGGATTTGCTCTATGCTATTTATTGCTTTCACAGCAACAATTTCGGGCAGTTATCCAGCATTATATTTATCCTCTTTTAAACCTGTTAAAGTTTTAAAAGGAACATTCAAGGGAGGCAAACTTTCTGCCTTACCACGTAAAATATTGGTTGTAACTCAATTTACAGTTTCAATAGCACTGATTATTGGAACTATGATTGTAATGAGCCAGATTCTCTATAGTAAGGATAGGCCTTTGGGCTATAATGAAGCTGGATTGATACAAATACCAGCATTAAGTAAAGAGTTTAATGGCAAGAGCGATCTAATGCGTAATCAATTTATAGCCTCTGGAGGGGCTATTGAAATGGGCACATCAAGCAATCCAACAACACGAATTACATCTACAAGAGGAGGTTTTACTTGGGAAGGTAAACCAGAAGGATTTCAGGATAGTTTTGTTTGGACTGAAGTTTCCTATGACTATGTAAAAGCTTTAGGTATGGAGATTGTAGAAGGCAGGGATTTTTCACGAGAATTTGCTACAGACTCTAGCGCTTTTTTGATTAACGAAACAGCACAGAAATATATGGGTTTAACAGATCCAATTGGAAAATTGCTAAAGTATCCTACACCAAATGGTTCAGAAATAGAAATAAAAATTATTGGAGTTGTCAATGATGTCATTACAGATTCCCCATACTCGCCAATTCAACAACAATTTTATGTTTTTGATAGGAATGATAATAATGACTATTACAATCTGCGCTTAAACCCTGATAAAAGTATTACTGAAAATTTAAGTCTTATTGAAAAGACATTGAAGCAAAATTTCCCTAACCTACCTTTTTCATACGAATTTATAGATGAAGAATACGCAAAAAAATTCGCAGCTGAAGAGCGTGTTGCAAGTTTAGCAATGGTCTTTACCATCTTAGCTGTGATCATTAGTTGTTTAGGGATTTTTGGTTTGGCATCTTATATGGCAGAACAACGTAAAAAAGAGATTGGAATTAGAAAAGTATTGGGTGCGACTATAAATAATCTATGGTTGTTGTTATCCAAGGACTTCATAATGCTGGTTCTAATTGCAATACTAATAGCGGCACCTATTGCCTATATGGTAATGAATGGTTGGTTACAAAAATTTATATACCGAACAGAGATATCTTGGTTGATATTTATTTCTGCTGGGCTTGGTGCAATAGTTATAACTTTAATCACAGTAAGCTTTCAGTCAATTAAGGCAGCTCGTGCAAACCCGACAAAAAGTTTGAGTACAGAATAATTTATCTTCTTAATGGTACACAAAACTAGATTTTATTTGAAATTAAAAAATACAATGAAACAACTTATAATACTCACATTATTTTTCAATTGGACTATATCAATTTACGGACAAAATCAATCCGTAACAAGTTATAGTCTAAAAGACTGTATTGAAATTGCGCTTCAAAATAACTTGGATTTAAATTCTGCATCCTTGAGAGCAGAAACTGCAAACATCAATTTTAAACAAAGTAAAAATGAACTTTTGCCATCCCTCAATGGCTTTTATAATATAGGTAAAAGCAGCGGTAGAAGTACCGATCCGTTTACAAACTCTATTGTAACCCAAGATCTTACATTTTCTAATGCTGGCTTGAGATTAAATGCTGTAGTGTTTAATGGTTTTAAATTGATTAATGACTGGAAAAGGCAAAAATTAAACCTTTTGGCGTCAAAAATGGAAAAGGAAGAAGCACGTCAAAATCTTGTTCTTAATGTTACCTTAACGTATCTACAGGTAATGAACAACAAGGATCTTTATGAATTGGCTACAAACCGTTTGGAAAGCACAAATCAACAATTAGAACGATTGGAATCACTTTACGATGAAGAGGTTGGTAATCCAGCAGAATATAGAGATTTTGAAGGTTTAAGAGCCAATGATAAAGCTAATCTTATTACTGCTAGAAACAATTTTAAAGATGCAAAGTTAAGTTTGAAGGAATTGATGAATATTGATAGTGATTTTGATTTACAAATAGTAGATATACCTCTGGATATACTTGATTATAAGACATCTACTGAAGAAGTCTATCAATCAGCTTTACAAAATTTTGCTATGGTAAAGGCAGATGAGTTGAGGGTTGATGTAGCCGATAAGGGTATTGCGGTAGCACGTTCACTTTATATGCCAGAGATTTCAATTTTTGCCAATTTAAATACTAACTATTCCAGCACAGCAAATTTATTCAATGAGGGAGCCACTACTTTTGTTGAAACTGGAGATTTTGTCACAATTAATGGCGATGACTTTCCTGTGATGACTGAGCGGACTGAATTTTTTCCTCAAAGTATTTCATATCGCGACCAGTTTGAGAACAATCTGAGCCAATCTTACGGTATAGCGGTTAATCTACCATTATTTAACGGTTTCAGGACAAAAAACAATGTGCAACTCGAAAAAATAAAAAAAGAAGAAGCACAGACTGAATTAGAAAGAACAAAACTTCAGCTTAAAAATGCGATTGATATTGCCTACAGAGATATGATTGCAGCTTATGAAAGATACGAGGTTATTCAAACACAGGTTAATGCTTACGAAGAATCATTAAGAATCAACGAAATAAGGTTTAATAGCGGAGTTAACAATAGTGTGGACTACATTATAAGTAAAAATAATTATGATAATGCTTTAATTAATTTCAATAATGCCAAATATGAAATTGTTTTGAGAGTAAAGATTTTAGAATATTATAAAGGAAATCTATAAATAAGATACACAACAGGCACCATGACACAGATCAAAAAGAAGAAGAAAATTCATCGTAAAATAAACACACAATTAATCATTGCCATTTCTGCATTGGTCATTGGTCTTTTTACGGTATTCATCTATATCTATCAAGCAAATATTATGGCTAAGCAACATCAGGACAGTGTATGGCCATATGTGAATACTGGACATAGTGTAAACCCGAGCGAGGGCTACAGCATTAGAATTGATAACAAAGGAATTGGACCAGCTATTGTAAAATCTATGTCAATAAAATTAGATGGGAAAGAATATTCCTCATGGAAAGGACTTATGAACTCAATAGGTCTGGATAGTATCCAGTATTCCTGTTCTGGTGTAAGTGTATTGTCACCAGGAGAAACACAGACAATATTTAATGTCCAGAACTATGATAATGCCAAAATTGTTTGGGAAAAATTAAAAAGTATTGATATCATAGCAATTTACTGTTCTATACATGATGAATGTTGGAAACTTGATGATAACGGAAGAGAAAAAACCAAATCTACAGAAACCAAACAAATGGTGTATAACGTCAGCAAAAAGTGAACTAGTTATCACTTTAATATAAGAGATAGGTTTTAAATCTAAAAATATGATAATAAAAAAAACATTAATAATTTTAGTTTGTGCAGTTTTAGTAATCAGCTGTAAAAGTTCCCATTTATCAAATCAAACAAAAAGTTCAATCCCTGAAAACTTAAACGTATCTAAAGGCGTTGAACAATATGGACAATTTGTGGGCGAGTGGAATTGTGAAGTTTCTAATTTACAAAAAGATAGTACTTGGTTGGCTTCAAAAGCTTCTTGGAGATTTGAGTATATTCTGGGAGGAACAGCAATTCAAGATTTCTGGAAGAATCCAGCAGATAATAAAGCCTTTAATTCTAACAATCCGCTTTTAGGTACTAATATTAGAACTTTCAATCCAGATGATGGTAAATGGCAATGTGTATGGTTAGAAAACAAGGGCAAAACAATTAATGGAATATGGAAATCGCATCAAGATGATAATAGCAACATTTTGCTATATGACAACACCGAAGACTGGCTAATAACGTTCTACAACATTACAGAGGATAGCTTTGACTGGAAATGGGACTTTAAACAACCCGATGGCTCTATGAAAACGATGTCTAAGATAAGGGCTACAAGAAAGTAAGGTAATTGTTGTCTGTATGCACAACAATTTATTGCTATATTTTGTTGATAAGGACTAAAATTGTTCCTTGAACATAAGGTTCTCAAATTAAAGCTGTAAATAACATTTTATAGGTGTTTATATTCAGAATCGTGTCGTTTAAATTATCCATAAAAAATATAAACCGTTCTTCTTTAACTTAACCAAGTTAAACCAATTCAAGAGGTATAAGATACTGAAGAAATAAACTAAGCGTTATATTAAATATCTCTTTTGGATTGCCAATCACCAAATCTTTTATGAACACAACAATTGTATATCCTAAAAATAAAGAAATAAGAAAGTACATCAAATACTTCCTTTTTATTAAAAACAATGATACTAATTATTGCAAAAATCACATAAGCTATCCAAACACGAATCATTGCCTAGGATTACTGAAAAATTCACGATTAATTGAGGAATCAGATTGCAATTTTCAAGTTTCAAATAAAGAAGGGTATCATAGCTATTTAACAGGTATCTACACAAAACCAATAAGTTTCAGTTATTCTGGGATTTTCGATGAGATTTGTATAGATTTTGAACCGCTTGGTCTAGAGTATTTAGCAAACTGCGAAGTATCCAACTTAAGATTTTTTAATTCGGTAATAGAGAATTTATTTTCAAAAGCTTGGCATGATATTTACAACGTTGCTTTTATGGTTGATAATCCTTTTGTAAGAGCAAATATGCTTGAAGAGTTTATCCTTAAAAACTTAAAACAAAAACACTACAATAATTTTATTCCCTTTAATGAATTTAATGTTTCACGAGTTGATGAACTTCAGCAGCATCTCAATTTAAGCTATCGCTCTATTCATCGTTTATATAGCAACTCATTGGGAATTTCGCCAAAAGAGTTTTTGCAAATATCAAAGTTTAGAAAAGGCATTAGAGCGTTAAACGACAATGATTCAAATCACTCTCAATTAGCCTTTAAAATAGGTTACGTAGACCAAAGTCACTTTATTAGGGATTTTAAAAATTACACGAATCTTACCCCAAAACAATTTAAAAGAAAAGTCAGTTCTATAAATAATGACGTTTGGTTAAATACATAAGTGAAACTTGGCAGATTTATCCTATTTTATAGAATGTTTAGCTCGTATTTTTAACTTTTATTAATTCATCATAAATATGAGACTAAACAACATCAATTATTTTTACTTAATTCTATTTTTAGCAAGCACACTTCAAGGCTATTGCCAAAATACCGAAAAAGACAACGGTTACCAATCCATAGATAATGGTCCATTTCCTGTAAAAACCTATACATTGAAAAACGGGCTTCAAGTAATTCTTGTTCCTCGCGATGATGAACCACTCATACAAACAAGAATAATCGTAAAAGCTGGTAGTAACCAAGAACCAGAAGATGCAAGAGGATTAGCACACTATTTAGAACACCTACTTTTTAATGGAACTGATGACATTGGCGCGTTCAATTTCGAAAAAGAAGCACCTTTACTTGAAAAAATTGAAAGTTTATTTGAGAAACATCGAAAAACTACAAGCGAAACAGATAAACTAAAAATTTACAAGGAAATAGATAGTTTATCCTTTGAGGCTTCTAAATATTCACGTCAAAGTGAATACACAGACCTTATGGTTGAAATGGGAATTACCTTTCTAAACGCATTTACTAATTCGCAAGTCACAGGATATATGAATGGTATTCCTTCAAATCAGTTAGAAAAATGGCTAACTCTAGAATCTGAAAGGTTTAAACATCCTGTTTTTAGAGGCTTCCATACCGAACTAGAAACGGTATATGAAGAAATGAATGCCAGGTCAGAGAATGGATATCAACAGGCTATAGCAAAACTTCAAGAAATAACCTTCAGTAGTGATCATTATAAAGCACCTATTGGCACTGTAGAGGGTTTAAGAAACCCATCATTAACCAAAACAAAAGAATTTTATAATACATATTATGTACCAAACAACATGGCAATTATTATGGTTGGTGATTTTGATGTAGATGAAGCTATTGGCTTGATAGAAAAACATTTTAATTGGATGCAGCCAAAAGAGTTGCCAAAAAAGAAAAAATTGGCAAGTCCTATATTGAAATCCAGCATTAAAGATTCAATAGTGACGCCAGAAAATCCGTCATTAGAAATGTATTTTGTTCACGAGGCAGCAAATACAGAAGAAGCTGTAATGGCAGAATTTGTAGAGATGCTATTCTTAAACGGATATCTTGATATTGCTGATATAGGGCAGACTAATGAGAAAAGTAATTGGTTTAATACATCTTATCAAAACTATTATGATGGATTTAGTGTACATTGGTTTGAAGGTGAGCCAAAAGATATTAGTTTAGAAGAGCTGGAAAGCATTGTTCTTAATGACATTGATCTCTTAAAATCAGGTAATTTTCCCGATTGGTTGTTAAAAGCAGTTGCCAATGACTTAAATAAAAGATTTCTTTCAAGGGTAACTTTTAACGGCGGTATTGTGAGCTTACTTGAAGAAACGTATTCTTCAGATATTCCTATAAAAGACTTGTTCCTAAAACAAGATAAATTTCACAGCATCACTAAACAGGAAGTGATGGATTTTACAAAAAAATATTATAATCATTACTCTATTGTCTATAAAAAACAAGGGCCTAATAACTTTGAAAAAGCATCAAAAACCTCCATTACAGCCTTAAGTACAGATAATAATTCTAAAAATTCAACTTTTGGTAAAAAAATAAAATCCATAAATTCAAAACCTATACTACCAAAACTTGTTGATTTTGAAAACGACATTAAGAGTTTTTCCATAAAAAATGGAATTGATGTAAATTATGTTGAAAATAAGGAAAATGACCTTTTCAATTTAAGATTGGTATTTGATAATCCAAGCGCAGAGCTTCGAGAATTAAAAATCGTAAATGACTACACAAAGTTGGCTGGAACCAATAAATACAATGCCAATGAATTGAAAGAAGAGCTGTATAAGATTGGCACCAGCTATAATTTAACAACAAATGATTATAACACCACATTATATGTAGATGGTCTTTCAAAAAATTTAGAGGAATCCATTATGCTTTTAAATCATATACTTTTAAATCTTAAAGTAGATGAAGCTATCTTCGAAACTGTTGTAACATCTGAAATTTCTAAAATTGAGAACCAGAAAAACAACAAATTTTACTTGTTTAATAGGGCGTTGGATTATATAAGTTATGGTTCGGAAAATTATCATAAAGATATTCTCACAGAAAATGATTTAGAAAATTTAAATGTGAAAACAGCAGTTGAAAAAGTTCCCAGGCTTTTTGACTATGGCTACGATATATATTTTTACGGAGCGAATAATAAAGATGAAATCACTTCTATTTTCAACAAACTAAATGTTAACAAGCCTTCGCAAAGTAATACAGCGAAAAAACTTCATAAGCAAAGAAAGACATATTCAGAAAACAATGTTTTTTTAGTAGATACGGAAGGGAAACAGATTGATATTGTTTTCACTACAAATCTGCAAGAATTTAACAGAAAGAATCACTTCCTATATGTTCTGTTTAATGATTATTTGTCAACATTGGTTAATGAAAGTATTAGGGAGACAAGAGGTTTAGCATATAGTGCCAACAGTACAATTGAGTACCCAAATTATGCTGATGAATCTTATGGTCATTATACCAAAGTAGGAACGCAAACAGATAAATTTTCTGAAGCACTAAAGATAAATCATGATTTATTAGAAAATATGCCTATTCAAGAATCTGTTTTTTCAAAGGTAAAGTCAAGAAGACAAGCACTCTCTAACTCGCAAAGAATCGTCAAAAATGCGGCTTTATATCACTATGAAAGATCTATAAACAGAGGTGTCAACTATGATTATAACAAACATTTACTGGAAGAGTTGCCAAATCTCACTTTAGATGACTTAGAGGATTTCTATAAGACTTTTATCAAAGGAAATAATTATAATCTTATCATTATAGGTGATACAAGCCAGATAGACAAAAATGAACTTTTAAAGTATGGAACTATCACTGAATTAAGTAAAGAAACGCTTTTTGGAAATTAATTGGGTGTAGAAAAATATAATGCTCACTTCTTTAAACGGAGAGTTCAATTAAATTGAGATAAATCCTTCCTAGAAGCAACATTCAACTTAGAATAAATAGTGTTAATATGACTTTTCACGGTACTTACCTCAATATGTAGCATATCTGATATCTCTTTATTTCGCTTTCCAATTATCACAAGATCTAACACTTCTTTTTCTCTAATGGATAATGAATGAATTAAAGATTGCTTCTTCTTTGTATGATATAGTTTTTGAGATTTTAAAAATGCTAATACGAATACAGGAATACAGGCTATTAATATAAAATATAAAAAGTATTTATAAGTGTTATTGATTATTGGATACATTAAGAGCAGGTTTTAAGCAATGCTATCAAGACAAAGATTTTAAAACCATTGTGCTTATTGGCGATAGAATACCAAATAATCTGTTGATGGAAGATGAGGTATTGTTGCAGTTTTATGATATAGC
>Ga0209702_10004953_pt1 | contig 18688 bp, 17 predicted proteins | sample FRY01_FD_187210 | JGI IMG/M metagenome (GOLD analysis project Ga0209702, IMG submission 187210) | Freshwater microbial communities from Lake Fryxell liftoff mats and glacier meltwater in Antarctica - FRY-01 (SPAdes) (version 2) | ecosystem: Environmental > Aquatic > Freshwater > Ice > Glacier...
CCCCAAATATCCAGCCGGGCCGTGCGCGGGTCAGCGCCGCTCTCCTTCAGTCGTTTGGCAATCGCTTCCAACGCGGCGATGAGGGTGTCGTACTCGGCTTCGTTGTTGGTCACTCTATCGCCAAATTTGAGCTGCACCAGTTGGCGGGGAAAGCCCGGCCATTCCAACGCATAGCTGCCGTAGCCCAGGCCGGGATTGCCTTTGCTGCCCCCATCAAAGATGACCCGGATGGGCTGCTCCGGGGCCTGGCCGGGCAGAGGCGGCATCACCGACGGCGCGTCGCTGCTGCCGCCTTTCCCCGGCGAACCCACCACCACCCGCCCGCTCACCGCGGATTTGTAGGGAATCACCGGTGCGTCGTCCCGCTGTACGGGCGCGGCGGCAGGCTGAGACGACGCAGCCGCAGTCATCGGTGGGTAGAGCAGTTGGCGCAGACCCGCGGGTGTGAGCGAGGGGGCAACTTCCAACGGTTGTTGATCGGTCAACGCTTCCTCGTTTTCCAACAGGCCGTTGACCCGCAACTGGCGCGTCAACCGTCGCCTTTCTCCGGGAGAAAGGGCGCTGATTTTTTCGATGAGTGCATCGATTTGGCGTGTGGGTGTCATCGGTTTCAGGCGGCCTGGTGTTCTTTGCGCCGTCGGGCGCGGGACTTCTCCCACAAAAAGAGCAGATTGGCCTGGTGGAAGTTTTGCACCAGACCGCCCAGCGGAATGCGGCTGCGGCCAAAGCCTTCCACGTCGTGTTGCAGCAGGTCGTGTTTGGTGGCGCCCTCGTCCATCAGCGTCTCCACCAATTCCTCGATGTGATTGAGATAAGAGATGCTCTCGTCAATGCTGCTGGTCACTTCCCCCCGCAGCAGAATATCCCCGTGTCCCTGGACAATCGACTCCAAATTGAAGTCGTGGAGCATATGCAAGGACTGGCGAAACTGGTCCAAATTGGAGAAGGGGGTGGCGATGAGAGGGACAGGCATAATCAGATCGCTGGCAAAAAGCACCTTCTCCTCCCGCACGTGGACCACACAGACATCCGGGCTGGGGCCGGGCGCGTGGAGGATGTGGACAGTTTTGTCGCCCAAACGGATGAGCGCGCCTTCGCTAAAGACAAACTTGGGCAGGCGGATGTCCACTTTGAAGAGTTCGGGTGTATGCTCCCGCGCCTCTTCCAACGATTTGCGCCCGTAGCGCTGCAACATCTCCCGGGTTTTTTCGTGGGCGATCAGTTCGGCATCGGGGAAAAGGCACGAGCCGTAGACGTGATCCGCGTGGCTGATAGTATTGATTACATACTTAATACCCGCCGGGCAGACCCGTTTGGCAAATTCGATAATCTGGTTGGTCTCCGAAGGAAAGGGGAGGGTGTCGATCAGAATTCCCCCTTCCGAAGTAACCACCAGGCCAGCGTTGACTTCAGCGTAAAGCCCACTGGTAAAAACCCACGTATCGTCAGCAACCCGTGTGCGAATAATGGCCACGGTCAAACTCCATTTCTTTCATTTAATCAACGACATATTTATCTGATGCCGCAGTCTTTACGACTCGTAGTTTACAACCCGTTAGTATACCACACATGCCCAAACCATCAAAGGGAAAACGTGTGGTAATTTACCCATGTGTCTGCACTTTCCTTGGCCAAAATGGTTGATGTGAGGGGATATTTCCTAGAGAAAATCCAAGAATTCAGGTAATAATCACCACGAATAGGCCACAAAAAAGCCGCAGAGCCGCAGAGATTTGTTCTTGACACGCGAGAAATATTATGAGATACTATACTTGTTTGTTGTAGGATTAAGTCATGCACAAACAAAATGTTGTTCTGCTGACCCATTTAATCCATAATCATGAGGGGAAAGAGAAATGAATCCGGCACAAGTAAAAACATCTATTCGTATTGTGGTAATGTCCCTGCTACTTGCGACAGGTTTTGCCTTGAGCGCAATTGGGACGAGCGTTGCTGCAGAACCAATTTTCTGTTCAGTTGGTGACTTTGTATGGCAATGTGCTGATGGCAGCGAGACATATCGTAATGATCCCGAGCCGCCGATTCCCGGTCACGCGGGTTATGGTTACTTCACTTCACCCCACTGGCAAACGGGTGTGGTGGACGGAAATTCCAATGTCCACGCTGACGGAGATTTTGCCCTGCGTTTCAAGACAACGCAGAAATGGGTTTCCTGGTGGAACACTGATGGTGTAATGTTCACCGAGACAAATATCAATGGCGTGGTAACGATCCCCTCCTCCGCTGTTATCATCAGCGTTCCTGGTGATATTGAAGGTCACTTCGATCTGCCTAAATGGATCAAAGGCAAGCTGGTTTCGACTGGCGAGTATGTCCTGGCCTCTACCAGCAAAGCGAAGCGGTAGTCATTTCTGTAGTTGCAGTTTCTGTAGCCACAACAAATTGTATGAAAAACCTGACAGGTCGATGACCTGTCAGGTTTTTTCTATTCTGCTATATTGGTATTCTGACCTGGACTGCCTCTACGATCCGGGTTGGCTTTGCACATTGTTCCCAGTCAGCGTTGGATTTTTGACGTGGTGGTTGCCCATAAGTCTCACTATCCCTGACCAAAATGGTTGGTGTGAGGAAATATACCCAGAGGGAAATCCGAGATATAAGTGATCACCACAAACAAAATATCGTCCAAGAAGAAATCTTCTTGGACGATATTTTGAACCCCACGATGCCGTGTATACCAGTGGGTGCGAACCTGTTTTTGCAGGGGGGAGCCAGCTGAACGCTTCCGTCTTGCCCTGGCCGAAGCTAGGCTATCACATCCACGTTGCCTCGCAATGCTCCCATTTGTCTAATGTTGGCTCGCCCCGTATTCCGGTTGATCACGCACACCGCAGGGTTCTGTAAATACTATAGCACACCTGTCAGTGGGTGCAAAATGGGTAAAATGTGGAAGGTGGCAGGTCGAAAGTGGCAGGTCGAAAGTGGCAGGTCACAGGCGACACCCCCTTTTGCCTTCCCCTTTTGCCTTTTGCCTTTCCTACTTCTTCCGATCCCGCACGGAAATGTGCAATTCCGCCAACTGCTTCTCGCTGACGGGGCTGGGCGCTTCCAGCAGCAGATCCGTGCCGGTGGCCGTCTTGGGGAAGGCCATCACTTCCCGGATGCTAGTGGCGTCGGCATAGAGCGCGACAACCCGCTCGATGCCCAGGGCGATGCCGCCGTGGGGGGGCGCGCCGTATTGGAAGGCTTCCAGCAGATGGCCGAACATCTCGTCCACTTCGGCTTCGTTCATCCCCAGCCGTTTGAAGAGGCGCATCTGGTGGTCGCTGCGGTGGATTCGGATGCTGCCGCCGCCGATCTCCCAGCCGTTGAGGATAACGTCGTAGGCTTTGGCCTTGACGCTGCCCGGTTCGCTCTCCAGTCGGGGCCAGTCCGCGTCCTGCGCGGTGGTGAAGGGGTGATGACAGGCGCTCCAGCGCGCTTCCTCCTCGCTGTATTCCAGCAGGGGAAAGTCCACCACCCAGCAGAAGGCGAGCAGATCGGGGTCGATCAGCTTGGCCCGGCGTCCGATTTCCAGGCGCAGGTTGGCGAGGCTGGCGTTGGCTACGCTCGGCTTGTCCGCCACCAACAGAATCAGGTCACTTGCAGCCGCGCCGCTGGCGTTGACAATGCCGTCGATCTCGGCCTGACTGAGAAATTTGGTGATCTGACTGCGCAGGGCATCGCCCGTGTAGTGGCCGTCGCTGTCCGCCCCACCGGTCACGCCGATCCAGGCCAGCCCCTTTGCGCCGTAGGGTTTGATGAGCTCAGTCAGTTCGTCGATCTCCCGCCGGCTCATAGCCGCGCCGCCGGGATAGACCACACCCTTCACCAGTCCGCCGCCGCTGATCGCATTTTTGAAGACGGCAAAAGCGCTCTCCGCCAACAGATCGCTCACGTCAAAGAGCGTCTGGCCGAAACGGATGTCGGGCCGGTCGATGCCGTATTTCGCCATCGCGTCGTCCCAGGAGATGACCGGGAAGGGCGTTTGCAGGATGCGTTTGCTGCTGACCGCGCTGGAAAGTTCAATCAGCATCGGCTCGATCAGCGCCAGAATATCGGCCTGATCCACAAAGCTCATCTCCAAATCCAACTGAGTGAATTCCGGCTGACGGTCGGCGCGCAGGTCTTCGTCCCGGAAGCAGCGGGCGATCTGAAAGTAACGTTCCATCCCAGCCACCATCAACAGTTGCTTCATCTGCTGGGGGCTTTGGGGCAGGGCGTAGAATTTGCCCGGGTGCATCCGGCTGGGTACGACAAAATCCCGCGCCCCTTCCGGCGTGCTTTTGAGGAGAATCGGTGTCTCGATTTCCAGAAAATCCCGGTCGGAGAGGTAATTGCGGATGAAGCGCACGACATTGTGGCGCAGGATGATATTTTGTGCCAGTTTGGGGCGGCGCAGGTCGAGATAGCGGTATTTGAGGCGCACGGCCTCGTCCACGTCGTCGCCCTGATCGCCGCTGATGACGAAGGGGGGCGTGCGCGCTTCGCTGAGGATCACCACCTGATCGGCGATGACTTCCACGCCGCCGGTCGCCAGATCAGAATTTTCGAAACCGGCGGGGCGCGCCTGCACAGTGCCGTGGATTTGCACCACATATTCGCTGCGCACAGTCGCCGCCACCGCGTGGGCGTTGGGCTGATTATCCGAATTGATCGTCACTTGTGTGATTCCAAAGCGATCCCGTACATCCAAAAAGATCAGACCGCCGTGATCCCGCCGCCGGTTGATCCAACCCGCCAGCGTTACCTGTTTGCCCGCATCTTCCGCCCGCAGCACACCACACGAATGACTTTTCAACATTTTTGACTCCGTACTCCACTTGTTTTCCGTCGGTTGGATTTAGAAGTCCGACTTTTCAGAAAAAGTCGGACTTCTTCTGACATCCCCTCAATTATAGATGGGGCGTGGAACTGACGCAATTTAGCTCCTGTACAAATCAGAAAGCCACATATCCGCCATCCACCGGGATGCACTGGCCGGTCACATAATCCGACAGATCGGTGACGAGAAACTCGACAACTTTGGCGCAATCCTCCGGCCACCCCATGCGGCCCAGTGGAATGTCTGGCTCCAGTCGGGCGCGGGTTTCGGCGCTGTTGCGTCCGCTCGCCAACGCACGCGAGGAGAGTATCCAGCCCGGCGCGATGCAATTGACGTTAATTCCGTGGGGGCCGAGTTCCGCAGCCAGCACGCGGGTGTAGTGGATAATCCCGGCTTTGGCGACTTTGTAGGCCATTCCGTTGCCGCTGCGCCCGCTCCACAGCCCGGCCTGTGACCCCACATTGACAATTTTCCCCGACCCCGCGGCGATCATCGGACGGCTGGCGGCCTGGCAGCAGAAGACGGTGCTGGTCAGATTGATGTCCATAATATAACGGTAGTGATCTTCCGGCGCGGTGGCCGCGCTGGTCTGTGGGGGAGGACGCAGCATCCCGCCGGCGTTGTTGACGAGAATGTCCAGACGGCCAAAGGTGGCGATCGTCTGTTCCACCATCGCATCCACTTCGGCTTTGACCGTCACATCGGCCTGGATGCCCAGGGCGCGGCAGTCGAGGGCCTCCACCTCCTGCATGACAGTCGGCGCGCTCAGTTCCTCGTTATACTCGCGTGCCGCCTGCAAGTCGATGTCGTTCACCACAATGTCCGCGCCCAGGCGGGCCAGATGCAGGACGTAGGCCCGGCCCAGCCCGCGTGCGCCGCCCGTCACCAGCGCTACTTTGCCTCGCAGTTTCATCAGTTGTTTCCTTTCCATTGGAAGAATTTTCACCGCGGAGCCGCGGAGAACACGGCGTCTCCGTCCACATTTTCGACGCAAACGGCAGAATGAGCAACCCGCCGGAATCGTCCCGTTTGAACAATTTTGCACAACCAGCTATGATTTTGTACAGCAATTCTCAATTTGGATTTGAGAGCAACGAATGAATTCGGCCTCTGACAGAGAAAAGTGCCCTCAGGCACTCAATTTTTGAGTCGCTGAGGCGACTTTTCGCTGTCAGACGCGGGATTTATCCTGCCGGACGGAATGCCATTCCGTCCTACAATCCCGTTTACAATCCCGTCTACTACAATCCCGTCTACTACAATCCCGTCAATCCGTGTCCCATTCCCCAGGAGAAAATTCCGATGATCGATACCCGCGTTGTCTATTTGGAACCCGGCAAACTTTCTATTGAAACCATCACATTACCCCCGCTCAAACCCACACAAGTGCTGGTGAAGACCCATCAGGCCTCCGTCTGCGGCTCGGAGCGCTATTTCTACCGCAACATTACCGTGCGCCCCCAGGACGAAGCCAAAGGCGGGCCAGAGGCGCAACTGGGCGCACACAGCAAGACCGACCGGGCACACGCCTACCCGATGGGTCCGCTGGGCCACGAAGGGGGCGGCACAATTGTGGAGATGGGCAGCGGTGTGGAGGAGTATCTGGGCGGCGGCACTGTGCGGGTGGGGGATCGGGTGGGCAGCCTCATCTACCCCACCTATTCGGATTATTGGGTGGTTGACCTGGCCCACATCCAGCCCATCCCCGACGGCGTATCGTTTGAGGTGGGCTGTCTTTACGAGCCGCTGGGCTGTGCGGCCTGGGCGGCTATCCATTCTGGGGTAAAGTTGGGGGATGTGGTGGCGGTCAACGGCGTGGGCTTTGCGGGGAATATCCTGCTGCAAGGCGCGCTCAAATCGGGCGCGTCCCAGGTCATCGCCATCGACGTTTCGCCGGAGAAATTGGAGATCGCCAAGCGTCTCGGCGCACACCACACCATCAACGCCCGAATGGTCGATCCCGTGGCCGCGGTGGACGAACTGACCAAAGGCGCGGGCGTGGATGTGGCAGTCGAAGCCGTGGGCGGCACAGGCATCGGGCTGGTGCAGGCGCTGGGAATGGTGGGGCACAACGGAATTCTGGCGCTGTACGGCGACAACTACGCGCCGGTCAAGGAATTCAGCTTCCATCGCTTCCACGAGGACGGGCTGGAAGTGCGCAATCTGAACGCAGTCCACTACACCAAACTGCGCTCAGTCGAGAATATGCGGGAGGCCTTCCGGGCCGTTGAACGGGGCGTCTTCAATTTGGACATCATCCTGGAAAACTCCACCCGCCACCGTCTGGCCGATCTGCCCGCGGTCTTTCAGAACGAGACTTCCTCCGAGGACGAGCAGTCGTCGCTGAAGACGATTATCGTGCCGTAGTACAGTTCATCAGAGTCTCCCCATTGACCCAAGCAGATGAAATTTCCCATAAGAAACTGGAGCGATTCACCGTTTTCGTTGCCAAAGCCAACAAAGTGAGCTAGACTGAAGCTGGCCGGAGATTGACCGGTCAGCTTCAGTCAATCCCATTCTATGAGGAGTTTTTCAATGGCGAAAAACAGCACGCCAACAAAAGCCGCTACGTCCGAAAGCGTGGCAGCATCTAATGGACATGACGCAAACCCCCATCTCCCCTCTGGTGCACAGCCGCCACGCATAGATGTCACAAGCAATAGCCGTCCAGAGACATCCGTCCCCAGCGTCAGCGCCTATGCGGTGGCCCAATCCCAGCTGGACAAGGTGGCCGAATCCATGAATCTGGAACCCGATATGCTGGCGTTGCTCCGGGTTCCCCAGCGGGAATTGATCGTCCACTTCCCTGTGGTGATGGACGAGGGCAACGTTCAGATGTTCACCGGCTTTCGTGTCCAACACAATACGACTCTCGGCCCCACCAAAGGGGGCATCCGCTATCATCCGGACCTGACATTGGACGAATGCCGGGCGCTGGCGATGTGGATGACGTGGAAATGTGCGCTGATGAACCTGCCCTATGGCGGGGCGAAGGGCGGGGTGATTGTGGACCCCAAGCAACTTTCCCAGCGGGAATTGCGCGGCCTCACCCGGCGTTACACCTCAGAAATCGCCCCTTTCATCGGCCCAGAGAAGGACATCCCCGCGCCGGATGTGGGCACGAACGCGCAGATTATGGCCTGGATGATGGACACCTATTCCATGCACCGGGGCTATTCCGTGTCCGCGGTTGTCACCGGCAAGCCCATCGCTGTGGGCGGAACAGCAGGGCGTGAGTACGCCACAGGATTGGGCGTTACGTACACCACCCGCGCCCTGCTCAAAAGCAGGATGGGGCAAAGTATTGAAGATGTGACCGTTGCCGTGCAGGGCTTTGGCAATGTGGGCAGTTGGACCGCCCGCACAATGTACGAGCGGGGCGCAACAGTCGTGGCTGTCAGCGATGTGATGGGTGGTGTTTACAGTCCAAAGGGCTTTGACCCCCGCCATCTGAAAGCCTTTGCCGCTGAAAATGGCACAGTCGTCGGCTACCCCGGCTCGGACACGCTGACCAACGAAGAAGTGCTGGAGTTGAAGGTGGATGTACTGGTTCCCGCCGCGATGGAAGGGCAGATCACCGGGCAGAATGCGGACAAAATCCAGGCGCGGGTGATTGCCGAAGGAGCCAACGGACCCACAACACCGGAAGCCGATCTGATTCTCAACGACAAAGGCGTGATGATTATCCCCGACATTCTGTGCAACGCGGGCGGTGTTGTCGTCAGTTACTTTGAATGGGTGCAGGATTTGCAGGCCTTCTTCTGGGACGAGAGCGAAATCCGCCGCCAGATGGAACGCAAGCTGCTGACAAACCTGGAGGAATTGACGGGCGTTGTCGTGCGCACAGGCGTGGACCTGCGCACCGCCGCCTATACCGTCGCCATCCAGCGCATTGTGGAAGCGACCAAACTGCGGGGGATTTACCCGTAATGCGGACTGTTAGTCCGCCGAGAGCGGACTAACAGTCCGCATTACAAAGGCCGCAACATTCACCGACAAATTGCGTAGAGTGTGACAGCAGGCCACGGCCCCATCCGATTATTCGCTACGACGCTCCTTTGGAGCAGAAAGAACCAAACCAAATGTCCGCACTCGGCAATCTCATCTGGCTCATCTTTGGCGGGCTGATCGCGGCCCTCGGCTATATCATCGCTGGCTTGCTGCTCTGCCTGACAATCGTCGGCATTCCTTTTGGGATGCAATCGGTGAAAATCGGCGTCGCCACCCTCACCCCCTTTGGCAAGGAAGTCGTCGAAACGAACAACGCCAACAGCACCCTGCGCGTCATTTTCAATATCGTTTGGCTGGTCCTCTTCGGCTGGGAGATCGCCCTGGCCCATCTGATTTCCGCCGTCGTGCTGTTCATCACAATCATCGGCATCCCCTTTGCCAAGCAGCACATCAAACTGATTCCCCTGGCCCTCTTCCCCTTCGGGCGGGAGCTGCGGTAGGGGGATTGGCGACCGGAGAGTTTCGCCGTATGAGGAAGTGAAAAGTGAGCAGTTTTCAGTGGGTCGTATCGGCCACTGAAAACTGCTCACTTTTCACTTAACATCTCCCACTTTCCCACCTGACATTTTCCTCACCCCGGGTAGCGCCGAATCCCATAAAAGCCCCGCAGCCGCTCTGCGCCTCCCTTCCAGTTGAGCAGAGCCAGCCCCAGAAAGATCACCGCCATCCCGGCCACCATCGGCCAAGTGACAATCTCGCCCAGAAAGAGCGCGCCACAGGTGGCAGCCACAATCGGGATGATGTAGGAAGTCTGGGAGGAGACCGTCGCGCCGAAGCGTTGGATGATGCGGAAGCTGATAATAAAGCCGAAGAATGTGGAAAAAGTGGCATAGGCCAGGGCCACATAGCCGCTGTTGACCACCCGGCTCAGGTCGTAGCCGACGGTGAAGATCACAATCAGATTGATCGCGATGGCCGCGGAGAACATCCGCACGCTGGCGACATCAAAGCCATCGGCCTCGCCCAGAAAACGCTTGGCATAGACCCCGCCGACTGCGGAGGAGAGAATCCCCAGCCCTGTCCAGGCATAGCCCCGCCAATCGGCCTGAGCAAAGGAAGCCAGTCCCGTTTCACCCCGCAGAAGCAATAGGCCCGCTCCAAGAAAGGCAATCAACACCCCCACCACTTTCATGCGGGTCAGATTTTCGTCCTGCAGGAAAATCTCGGCCAGCACGACAGTAATCGCCGGGTTCAGCGTCAACAGCAGGGAAGTCACGCCACTGGACTGGTATTGCAGCCCCAAAATAACGCTTGTCATGGGAATCGCCGTCCCGATTATGCCCAGCACCGCCGCGTGTTTCCACAGGTATAGGCTGCGCGGCCAGGCACGCGAGCCGATAAAAAGATAGGCGGCCAGATGCAACCCAGCGGCGATTGCCAGACGCAGGGAAGTGTAAACTCTGGGATCGAACTGGCCCACACTAAAACGGGAGACAACGAGAGACGAGCCAAAGAGCAGGCCGATGAAAAGGACGTACGGAACAGCCGAGTGGCGGAGGTTCAAAGGGGGATTCTCCTGTGGATGGCGGCGGGTCTGCAAGAAGTGACCTACCGATTCTTGGGACTTGTTGTCGAAATACAGTATACTTATCGGGTTTTGACGACATTCGAATGGTAGCGTGCAGTCTGAAATAGTGCAACACAGCCTGACACGTTCTGGATACACTACTGCCCTTTTATGCTGCTTGCCTTTCTCATTGCCCTCTTTATATCCGGCATCCTCCTCTGGCTTGTCCGCCCCCACAACAAACCAATCGTTGGTTGGCTGTCCATCCTGCCGCCGGGCATCATCACCGCCTGGCAAGTCCTGCGCATCCCGGAGATTGCCCACGGCGATTTCTATTCCGAAAGCTGGCGTTGGATGCCCAGCCTGGGATTGGAGATCAGCTTTCGCATTGACGGTCTCGCTCTCTTTTTCGGGCTGATTGTGGCCGGAGTCGGCGCGGCGGTGGCGCTCTACACCCACTATTATCTGGAAAAAGCGCCCCGTCAGGGCTACTTCTACCTGGCCCTTTTCGCCTTTATGGCCTCGATGCTGGGGCTGGTCTGGGCCGACAATCTGCTCACCCTTTTCGTTTTTTGGGAAGGGACGAGCATCACCAGCTATCTGCTCATCGGCTACGATCACGAAAGCGCGCGGGCCAGAGCAGGCGCACGCAACGCGCTGATTGTGACCGGCACTGGCGGACTGGCAATGCTCGTCGGGCTGATTATTTTGGGCCAGAGCGCGGGAACGTACAGCATCTCCCAGATTATCGCCGCGGACGGTCTGCGGGAGAGCGCCTATTACACCGCCGCCGTCGTCCTCATTTTCATCGGCGCATTCACAAAATCGGCCCAGTTTCCCTTCCATTTCTGGCTGCCGGGGGCGATGTCCGCACCCACGCCCGCCAGCGCCTATCTGCACTCCGCCACAATGGTGAAAGCGGGCATTTTCCTGCTGGCCCGCCTGCACCCCGCGTTGAGCGATACCCCTCTCTGGTTTTGGGGGCTGCTCATCTTTGGCGGCATTACAATGCTCATCGGCGCATTCTTTGCCATCGGCAACTACGACATCAAAGCCCTGCTGGCCTATGCCACCATCAGCCAGTTGGGGATTCTGACAATGCTGCTGGCCTTTTCCAGCGAGTATGCGGTGCTGGCGGTGGTAGTGGGCACGCTGGCCCACGCGCTTTACAAAGGGCCGCTCTTTCTGGTGGCGGGCATCGTCGATCACGCCACGGGGACGCGGGATATGCGCCGCCTGGCCGGGCTGTTGCGGGCGATTCCACTGACCGGTATTGTGGCCGTGTTGGGGATCGTCTCGATGGCCGGGTTGCCCCCGACCTTCGGCTTTCTCGCCAAAGAGCTTCTACTGGAAACCGGCTGGAAGGCCATCGGCTATGGAGACACACTGGCCGGGTGGCTGGTCTTCGGTGGCGGGGCCGTGGCCGGCGCACTCTTTGTGGCCTACAGCCTGACGCTGCTTTGGGAGGTCTTCCTGCGCCGGGAAGCGGACGTGGACGACGAGGCCCACGTGCATCACCCGCCCGCCTTCGGCTTTGTGCTGCCGCCGCTTGTGCTGGTGCTGCTGGGAACAGCCGCCCCCTTTCTGCTCGGCCCGTTGGCCCAACTGCTCGACCCCGCGGCCACGGCCATCAGCAACGAAACAATCCACAGCCATCTGGCCCTCTGGCACGGCTTCACGCCGATGTTAATCACCAGTCTGCTTGCGATTGGGACGGGGTTTCTGCTCTTTCTGGGCCGGGGCAACTACCGCCGCTTCTTGGCCCTGCTGCCGCCAAATCTGCGCGGCGTTGTACTCTTCCAGCGCTCGTTGGATGGACTCTATTGGGTGGCGGATCGCACGACCCAACTGGTACAGGGCCACACGCTGGCAGCCCAGGCCGCCGCAGTGCTTCTGGTCGCTGTCGTGCCTGTTCTGGCTGCCCTCTCCTATACCTCTCTGGACGAACTTCTCCCGGATATGGGCAGTCAGCCCATCGGCTGGCCGGAGTTGATCCTCGCTTTTTTGCTGGCCTTGGCCGCATGGGCGACGGTGCGGGCCGAGGACCGGATGAGCGCGATTATCAGTCTGGGCGTTGTCGGTGTCACCGTTACGCTCTTTTACGTCTTCTTCAGTGCGCCGGATTTGGCCCTGACCCAACTGCTCATCGAAGTATTAACCCTTGCGCTGCTGGTGCTGGTCTTCTATAAATTGCCCGAAGAAAAACGCCCGCCAATGGAGCGGCTACGTCAGATTGGGATCGTCTTTGTGGCTCTCTGCGCCGGGGTGATGGGTTTTGTGCTGGTTCTCTTCAACGGCAGCCCGGCAATGGATGCGGGGACGGCCATCAGTTCCTATTTTATAGACAACGCCGTGCCTTTGGGCCACGGGGCTAATATCGTCAATGTCATTCTGGTAGACTTCCGCAGCTTTGACACGCTGGGCGAAATTACAGTAGTGGCCCTGGCTGCGCTGGGGGGATATGCACTGCTGCGCGCCCCCGCCGTGCGCCTGCCGGATCCGCTGCAGCGACAACACACCAGCAAAACAGAAGCCGGAAAAGAGGAGATAGCCAGCGATGCCTGAACTTTATATGCGTATGTTGGATCGTATCCTGACACCGGTGCTGCTGATCCTCACCCTCTTTCTGCTCCTGCGGGGACACAACCTGCCCGGCGGCGGATTCATTGCCGGGTTGATGGCCGCGACGGCCTTTCAGCTCCAAATCCTGAGTCGGGGCGAGGCAGTGGTGCGGCGACAGGTCGGGCGGCTCCTGCATCCGGGCATCGGCGTTGGGCTGCTCACCGCGGTCAGCGCGGGGATTGTCGGCGTGCTGGATACGGGCTTTTTCAAAGGGCTGTGGTTCGATATTCCCCTCGGCCCGCTGGGTAGTCTGGAAATCGGCACGCCAGTCATCTTCGATTTGGGCGTCTTTCTGGTGGTGGTCTGCGTCGTCACCTCCTATCTCCTCGGCCTGAATGCAGTGGCGGAAGAGGTGGACGCGTGACTCAACTGATTCTCGCCCTGACGGTGGGCACCCTCTTTGCCTGCGGGGCCTATCTGGTCATGCGCCGGGGACAGATCAAACTGATTCTGGGGCTGGGGCTGCTCAGCCACGGGGTCAATCTTCTGCTCTTTGGCTCCGGCAAACTGACGCTGGGCGAACCACCCATCTTTGCCGACAAAAAGAACTTTCTGGTCGAATTGGCAACCCGACAGTTCGCAGACCCCCTGCCCCAGGCGCTGATTCTGACGGCGATTGTCATCAGTTTTGGCATCACCGCTTTTATGATTGTCCTGATCAACCGCCGCCACACCATCACCAACTCGGATGTGGTGCAGGGCGAACTTGTGCCTCTGCTGCTGGAAGGCGACCCCTTTGCCACCGGACAACGGCAGAACGCAGAGGGTTTCGACTGGCTGGCTTTTGAGGTGGATGAGGTCTACGAGCGAGGACAGATGGGCGAAAGACAGGACGGAATCACACCAGACTCGGACGAGTCTGCGGCCCTGGAAAAGGATGGGTACGACATCCGATGAACCCGAATCTGCTCGCCGTTCCCATTGTTCTGCCTCTCTTTAGTGCTGCCCTGCTGTTGGTCGTCTCCCGCTGGGGTGGACTCCAGCGCATGGCATTGCAGCGCTGGCTGGCCGCAAGTGTGCTTGCAGTGAATTTGACCGTTGCCCTGGCCCTGGCCCATTTCACCCTTTCCGGCCATCGGCTGGTCTTGCAGATGGGCGGCTGGATCGCACCTTTTGGCATCACCCTCATCGCCGACGGGTTAGCCGCGATTCTGCTCACAATGGCAGCGATTGTCTTTCTGGCTGTGTTGCCTTTTGCTATCGGTACGATCGATTTGCATCGGGAGAGAATGGGCTTTTACCCGCTCATATTGCTCTTATTAATGGGGATGAATGGCGCATTTCTGGCCGGTGATCTCTTCAATTTGTATGTCTTCTTTGAAGTTATGCTGATGGCGAGTTTTGTCCTGTTGACGGTAGGCGGCCAACCAGCCCAGACCCACGCCGGCATTCGCTATGTGGTGTTGAATCTTATCGCTTCTCTTATCTTTCTGGCTGCGGCGGGGATCGCCTATGGCACATTGGGCACACTCAATATGGCCCAAATTGCCGAACGTTTGGAACTGGCCCATCCCGCAGTCAGAACCCTATTGGCCGGTATGCTATTCGTCAGTTTCGGGAGTAAGGCGGCGGTCTTTCCTCTCTTTTTTTGGCTACCCAGCAGCTACCACACCCCGCCCCCTGCGGTAATGGCTCTTTTCGGCGGATTAATGACAAAAGTTGGGGTCTATGCCCTCTTTCGCAGTTTTACGCTCTTCTTCCCTGCTTTTCTGGTTACGTGGCAGCCCCTTATCTTGAGTGTCGCTGGAGCCACAATGCTCGTCGGCGTGTTGGGGGCGATGTCTCAGCCGACCATTCGCCGGACACTGAGTTTCCATATTATCAGCCAGGTAGGGTATATGATAATGGGTTTGGGTGTAGCAGTAGATGGGCAAAAGCTGGTCAGCGGGTTTGGCTTGGCGGCAGGCATTCTCTACCTCATCCATCACATCATTGTAAAAAGTGCGTTGATTATGGCAGGTGGTGCCGTAGAGGTCGAAATGGGGGGTGACAGGGTAGCCAGCATTGGCGGCATCACAGCCAAACGACCACTCCTTTCCCTTCTCTTCTTCCTGGCGGCTATCTCATTGGCCGGGGTACCACCCTTTAGCGGCTTCATCAGCAAACTGAGCTTGCTGCAAATAACGCTGGACAGCCGCCATTGGCTAGTCGCCGGTGTCAGTGTTGTGGTCAGCCTTTTGACTCTGATGAGCGTGACAAAGCTCTGGCTGGATTCTTTTGGGGGAAAGTATCGCTATCCGGGGCGATTAGCGCCCCGGCTACTCGATAGACCCATACTGCGCTGGCTGGTGCTTGGCCCAGTGGCTGGGCTATTATTCCTCAGTTTAGGCTTGGGACTCAACGGCGAACGCTTCTTTCAGATAGCCACTACCGCGGCCCAGCAAGCCCTGGACCGGGCAGGCTATATCGCCGCGGTACATCCTGTGTCGCCGGAGAGCGTGGCCGGACCCGCCGAAAAGGGAGGCTACGACTGATGACCCGTCTTCTGGTGATCAATCTCTTTATCTCCCTGCTCTGGCCTACCCTTAACGGGGAATACAGTATCGGCGCGCTTTTCACTGGCTTTCTGCTCGGCTTTGTCGTCCTGACAATCGTCAAGCGCAGCTATGGCAAACTCGTTTTCTACGCGGCCAGCTTTCTGCTGTACGTGCTATACACGATTTTGCAGAGCAATCTCAAATTGGCTGGTCTGGTGCTGGGCGAAGTCTTCAGCCGCAACCGCGCTCTGCGCCCCGGCATTGTGGCCGTGCCGTTGACCATCACCGACCCCTTCGAGCGGATGCTGCTGGCTTCGGTCATCACCCTGACACCGGGAACGCTGACTGTGGATTTGGGCCAGCGGGACGGGCAGGACGTTCTCTTTGTGCATACGGTCGATCTGGTGGACCCGGTCGCCTTTCGCCGGGAGATCAAAGAGAGCTTTGAGGATCGCATTCTGCACCTGCACAGTTTACAGGCTGATCTGAACAGCAACGGCGACCCGGCAGAAATGACCGAAGCAGCCAACGAGGAGGCCGATCAGTGAACGAATTAGTTTTCGACCTCTGGTTGAATGGGCTGATGACCCTGCTGGCGATCTCTCTGCTCATCTGTTTCATTCGCTTACTGCGCGGGCCGGACGTGCCCAACCGCACGGTCGCTTTCGATCTGATCGCAGTCCACGCGGTGGGTATCTTTGCGCTCTTTGCTGTGCAACGAAACTCGGAGGTGCTGCTGGAAGGCGCAATCATCACCGCTGTTCTCGGCTTTCTGGGCACGGTGATGCTGGGGCGTTTTCTGGAGCGGGGCGGGCCGAATCAATGAACCCGATTCTATCTGACTATCTCGTCCTGGGCCTTGCTACAGTAGGCGTTGTCTTTATATTTATCAGTGCGCTGGGCATTCTGCGCCTGCCCGATGTTTTTACACGGATGCACGCGGCAGGCAAAGCAGCCACCCTCGGCGTAAGTTGCTTACTCCTGGCCGCGGGCATCTTCTTTGGCACGCTGGGTGATATTTCCGAATTCTGGCGAATGGTGGCACTGATTGCGCTCTTCTTTGTCACAGCGCCCATCGCCACCACCACAATGGCCCGCGCCGCCTATCGCACGGCCAAGCCTGGGGATTTCCGACTGGATGTGGATGAGATGGGGGATACGTCTCTTGCGGGGAAAGACAGCTAAAGGCAGGGACGAATCTGGATGGACGATCTTCTGTGCGTATACAATAGCTGGAAATGAGGACGGTTAGGGGTCACGTTCGTCAGAGAGCATAAATTGGGCTTCGAACGCGGGGTCGGGGATGTATTCCGGCGCAATCTGGCCGAAGTGGTGAAGTGTCATGGCCGCGGCGGATTGGGCGGCTTCCTGTTTGCTGCGCCCCCGCCCTACCCCATAGGGCACTTTGTCGGCGGTGACCTGCACAGCGAAGAAGCGGGCGTGGTCCGGCCCTTCGGTCAGGACTGTCTTGTAACGGGGGGTGACGCCCAACTCGCTCTGAATCCACTCCTGTAAACGGCTCTTGGGGTCCTTCGCCAGCGCGCTGGGGGCCACCCGCTCCACCTCCGCGGTCAGCCGATCTTCCAGAAAGTCCCGCACCCGGTCCAGACCAGAGTCCAGATAGATGGCTCCCACTACCGCCTCGAAGGTGGCGCAGAGGGTGGCGGGTCGCGTACGTCCGCCGCTCTCCTCCTCGCCGTGGCCCAACAACAGAAACTCACCCAAATTCAATTCCTCGGCAAAGCGGGCCAGCGTCTCCCGGCGCACAAGTGCTGCGCGCAGGTTCGTCAATTCCCCTTCCAGCCGTTTGGGATAGCGACGAAAAAGCAGCTCACTGGCGACAAAGCCCAGCACCGCATCGCCCAAAAACTCCAGCCGCTCGTTGTCAGGGATGTCAAAATCGTCGCCTGCTTCATTCAAATAGCTGCGGTGGACAAAGGCGCGCTGAAGCAGGGACGCGTCGGCGAATATAAAATCAAGACTGGCCTGGAATTCGGCCAGGGATCGCAGGGCTTCCGTCATACCACATCCTGTAAATCGGGCAGCTTCTTCAGGCCAAGACCGGTCAAGTTGGCGACAACGGTTTGGCCGGGCTGCACATGGGATCGCAGTTTGCGCAGGGCAGCGGCCACAGTAGCACTCGTCGGCTCCACAAAGATGCCTCGCTCGGCCAGACGCGTGCGGGCAGCGGCAATCTCCCGATCATTCACAGTGAGAGCCATTCCCCCCGACCGATGAATCGCCGACAGTATCGAACGGCTGCGCACCGGATTCTCCACTGCAATGCCGTCCGCCAACATTTTAGAAAAAAGCTGGCGGCGGGGGCGGACATCATCCCACTTATTGAGAAATGCGTCACAAATGGGCGTAATCGGCTCAGCCTGCACAGCCACCATTCCGGGCAATTTGTCGATGATGCCGCAGGCGTATAGATGCTCGAAACCTCGCCAGGAGCCAAGAAAAAGCCCCCCATAGCCGCAGGGGGTGACAATCCAGTCGGGCACGCGGCGGCCCAGTTGCTCCCAAATTTCCCAAGCGTTGGTCATAAATCCAAAGAGACAGGCCGGATGCCAGGCGTGGGAGGCGTAGACTGCATCGGGCGATTGGGCGGCTTCCGCGGCGGCGGTGGCCGCAGAGCGCGGGCCGCTGACCTCCACCAGTTCCGCGCCATAGACGGCAATCTGGGCTTTCTTCGGTTCGGGCGCGGTGGATGGGACGAAAATGCGAGCCTCCAACCCCGCCCTGGCCGCATAGCAGGCCAGACTGGCCCCCGCGTTGCCGCTGGAATCGTCCATCACCGTCTGTACGCCCTGACCGATCAGAAAGTTGAGCAATACACTGATGCCCCGGTCTTTGTAAGATCCGCTGGGCATCAGCCCTTCGTTCTTCCAGTAAAGGGGCAGTCCATCCCACTCGTCGTCGATCAGCGGGGTCCAGCCTTCGCCCAGTGTGAGCCGTTTTTGGCCGGGGGCGACGACGGGCAGCATGGCCGCATAGCGCCAGTGGCCGGGCTGGTCGGGGTCGATCAGGGCCGGGTCAAAGGGTGGGATGTCCCGGTACTCGAGAGGTTCTCCGGTAATGGGACAGCGGAGCGGGCTTTCCTCGGCTGGTGCAGTAAAACGGCTGCGTGGACAATAAGCGATCAAAGCGATTTCTCCAGGGGGAGCGAAGGAGCAAAGGCGAAAAAGTCACAACAGGCCCATCATAGCAGTTTTCGCTTGAAAAATAAAGCATGAAACGTGAGAA
>Ga0209702_10004954_pt1 | contig 18686 bp, 16 predicted proteins | sample FRY01_FD_187210 | JGI IMG/M metagenome (GOLD analysis project Ga0209702, IMG submission 187210) | Freshwater microbial communities from Lake Fryxell liftoff mats and glacier meltwater in Antarctica - FRY-01 (SPAdes) (version 2) | ecosystem: Environmental > Aquatic > Freshwater > Ice > Glacier...
GACGGTGGCAGTTTTACCAACGGTGGCAGTTTTGCCGACGGTGGCAGTTTTACCGACGGTGGCAGTTTTGCCGACGGTGGCAGTTTTACCGACGGTGGCAGTTTTGCCGACGGTGGCAGTTTTGCCGACGGTGGCCATCGTGATACCTGTGACAACGGTGCCACCGGTATGTACCGTAGCTGTGGTGGCAAATGACACGGTGGAGGGGGTGACGACAGTATCGGAAGAACAGACTTTGTCTGTTGCGAAAGTGGCGACGGTGGCAGCAAAGACGACCAAAAAAGCTGGCATCGCAAAAATTCCCAAGATTTTTCAAGCAGGGAAGATGACCAAGATGCCATTGCTGGACAAAATCGTCAAGATTGCCACCGCCGCCAAGAAAAATCTTACTGCCAACAACGCCAACATGGCCTCTGGCAGCAAGTCAAAATCGTGTCGCAAGGGCAAGATGACCGTCACGACCACCGCCACCATCACCCCTACGGCCACAATACCAGAAATCAAAGTAAAGAAGGGCGATACGGCAATGATACAAGTCAACGCCGATGAAGCCGTCGACGTCGTCAAGACCGACAACGTCGGCAAAGTTCGCAAGAATGTCGACGGCGACAAGCAGAAGGCAAAGCGAACGGTGCGCCCTAAACTTGCACAGGCACCACATTCTATTGTGTCGGCGGAAATTGTCACAAAGGACATATCGCTGCGCCCCTTTGAGGGAGCAGTAATGCACGATCTTGGAGGTGGATGTTCTGTCTTGACATTCCAGGACCACCCGATAGAAATGCTTCTACCAGCAGCCGTCGAGTACGTGTCGCAAGATGGTGTATTGGAATACAACCGAACGTTCTACATGTTCAACAAAAAGTGCACTCGTCCCCGTGCCGATGGCTTTTTCTCCGACGTCAAGCCGTATTATGCGTTTTCTCAAAATAAGGTGATGGCACAACCGCTGCACCCCACCCTGCGTGCACTTTTGGACAAGGTCAACCTGTTTGTGCCGAACGACCCGTTTTCCTCCGTTTTCGTCAATCGCTATTACGACAAGGACAGCATCAGCATGCATTCCGACAAGGACGTTGAGGACATGGAAAACATTGGTGTTGTGGCAATCTCGTATGGCGACGAGCGCATCGTAAACTTTCGTCCTGTTGATCGTAACAACACCACACTCAAGGAGTTGAATCTCACGACGAAGCATGGACAGACGCTCATCATGTACGGCCCGAAATTCCAACGCATGTTCTCGCACGGCATTTCCGCTGGCAAGGGAGACACCACGCACGATGCGCCTCGCAACACCGTCGCCCAGTGTGAGGGTCGGTTTTCTTTCACATTCCGTCGCCACACCAAGGCGGGCAAAAAATCGCACTAGGATGTTGCACTGCGAGAGCGAGGGGGCGCTCACTGAGGTGTTACTGCTACTAAACACTGTACAACTTTGGGTTGGATTGTTTGGTGGCGTTGCACCAAATCTGTATATAAGCTGCCAACATCATACTTTGCGGTTCAGTATCGAGAAGCACAACTGGGCATAAGCTGACAATATATATGGCATATTTTCGACGCAACAACGTGGACGATTACGCCGACTTCTTGGTGCAGGCAGCGAATGCCTGTCCTCGAACATGCTACTATTGGGCAGGAGCAGTGCAAATGGCACACGTACAGGGCGATATTCCTGAAAAATACCAGGTCGAAGGGTGGTTTCATACGTTCTGTGAACTTCTTGCACAGTTCCCATATTACGTAGTACCACAAAACGTACACGAGGCGTGTGTCACACTGCGCATGTTTTCACGCCCATCTCAGGTTGTTTGGCGCCGTATGGAAGCAATGTTGTATCTCCACTGATGCACCAGGTGTCGCTCATGTCTTTTAATAAAGTGCTACCTGTACGAACAGTCCTATACGTTTCAAACGCGCCTATTTCCACACTCACGCGTACGCTGCGGCCACACATATTCATGCCATGTGGTAGCATCGTCGTATTTTTAAATCTTGGGTTGAAATACACTTCTGAAATGTTTACAAGAAGTGGTGCGTGTGATGAGAACGCGTTGCCTTTTCGCTGGCACACAATTGCCACGCAATTTGCACAAAATTGGGCCACGAGGTCCCCGAGCGCAGATGGCATGGAGTCAGTAGAAGGGTCGGAGGGTATATATGCGTGGAGTTGGAACGTTGCACGCTTTTCTTTGTTTCAACTCTTCCTGCATACACCGCAGTGTAGTCATGGATCTCAGCCATGCAGGTGGATCTTCTCGCACGCAAGGGGCGCCAGCACTGTCGACACAGACTACTCGGTGTAGTGTTTGTCATGTTTTAATCCAGGAAAGGGATTTGGCAAGCTCTTGGACGGACCTCGTGGGCACCACCCATTATATTTGTGTAGGTTGCCACGACGCAGGAAACCAGCCCTTTTTCGATGCCGGCGTACACCAACGCAATGTATACGAGCGAGCACATATTGCAGCACAGGTGGACGACGTGATGCATCGCATACATGCGCTTGAGAGTGAATGCACTCGTCTCGCGGTCATTCAGGAACAGTTGTCCCGTGAGCTAGACGGTTGCAAACAAAACGAGGCTTATCTAGTGGCACGTGGTGCGACGCTGCAAACTTACGTGGAACGTGGTCTGCAGGCGCAAATGTATAGTTCGCGTCTCAGTTTTGGCCAGCTACACCGAGCAGGAGTTGGATCGCAGGTCGCGAGGACAGCGTCACTAGATGTGGTGGGCATAGCTGGCAATGTGAGCCCCTCGAACAGCGAAACACTCATTACAAAAATGCAGATAGGTCTGACCGAGCTGATGAGATTGGCGTCAGTATGGACTTTGATGTCAGCACAAACCGTGGAAGACAAGGGCGCCATTTTCTGCAACAATGTGAAGTTCTTGGTCGTGAAATCGTCGTTCAGTGTGGGGGACAAGTGCCTTCAGTATGCGAATGTGTTGGGTGTGACGGAAAATGTTTTCTTGGCTGAGCTCGTGCGCCAAATGGTTTACTGTGACGTTTTCGCCAAGAACGTAACATCATTTTTCAGGCCTAGGCCCGAGAGATCCAACACGACCAGCCGTACGAAAAACCCTACACCCGTGTTGCTTGTGCAGCTGCACAAAAGCACCATCGAGATGATCACAGACTTCTCGTCGAATCTATTCACTGTCAACATATCGGAAGCATCGAGCGCAGGTACATTTATTCATGATCGATCTGCTGTCGTGTGTGCCTTCGGCATTGTGTACGCCAGCGAATACGTCGACGAAAGCGATATGTCGGATGGTGAGGTGCTCGCTTCACTCGATTATACACAACCAAACTACACCCGCATTTCGCCCCATATTACCCAAAACGTGGGAAATGCCCCATTGTTGTCATTCCAGGTGCCCAAGAATAAGGCCTTTTCGTTGTATTTGTTCAATTTGAGCGACGCAGACCTGTGTGTCTTGAAAGGAACCGTCCTTGGCAACCAAGACAGGGGCAGCACCGTCATTGAGGGAGATTCGCTCATTTCTCACCAATACAGCAGCAGGAAATATCAACCCGACACCAACGTGCCAGCCAATGGTGTCTCGCTCGTGCTGCTTGATATGCACATGCCCCAACACTCAATAACAGAAAAATACGACCTGAAAGACGCGAATAATAACATCTTTCTGAGAGTCGAGACGTCTTTGGCGATGCGGGCGGACAAGTAGAAAACATGCAAAAAATTGCGGTTGTATGCGTAGGGTGCCACAAACGGCCGAACAGCGCATGTGTGGTTGTGTGCCGTGTTTACGGACGTGGCATGCGTGCGGCGTGGTTGCGCTGAAAATAGTGCACAGTGGCATGGCCGCCGACAAAGCACCAGTCTTCGCCCGCAAAATGCATCACACATCACCATCCACGCGCACTGCCACGCAGCGGTGTGGGTAGGCGCCGTCATCAACCACTACGTCTGGGTGCATACACCGTGATACGGCAACACACTGGCGCTCAGCACTCTGGCAGCAGCCGCATTTGTGCGCCGTCGTGCTGCAATGGCGATTGTCCTTGTCATCGACACCCGTGAGAAGCTGCTGCACAACAATATAATGCAGCTGCTGCTCGCGCAACAAAAAACATTGCCAAATGTGCAGGTGGAGGTGAGGTCACTGGAACTCGGGGACATCAAGCTTGTGTTGTCGAAACAAGACACGGTGCTCCGGGAGCTTGTCTTTGAGCGCAAGACGCTGCCTGACATGATATCCTCCATGCACGATGGTCGCTACCGCGAACAAAAGGCTCGTCTACTCGCAAACGTACCATCGCATGATACTTGCTACGTTGTCGAAGGCGACACACTATGCGACAGCCTACAACGGGTCGACAAGGCGGTGTCATCGGCTTACTGTAACATGGTTTTCCGCGACGATATCCACCTTTTTTTCACACGCAATGTGTCTGGAACAGCCATGTTCCTGCTGTCGTTGTGCGCCAAGATGCTCGACAAGCCAGCCACCTATACGCACAGCCCAGCGGTTGCAGGCGAGACCAACCACAAGGAGTACACCAGTTGCCTCAAACTCAAGTCCAAGAAAAACCACAACATCACCCCGGACAACTGTTTTATCTTGCAGCTGGCACAGGTGCCCTCGGTGTCCAACGTCATTGCGAAAAACATTGCCGCTGTTTTCCCAAACGCAAAGTCGCTCGTGGATGCCATGCGCACCTGTGCAACCTATCCCGACAAGCTGAGGTTGCTCGCATGCATAGACAAGGTTGGCAAGGCCAAGGCGGCGAAAATTGTCGAGTATATGCAGTTGTAGGCCTTGCCATACCAACCAAGTGCTCGCATCCAAGGACGCCCACCGGGCAATTTTTCCGCGAATGGAGCAGGTGGGCATGGAAATGGCGGCACTCGTTGCACTGCATCCCCGACGACATTGACAAGACTAGGTTGCATCTGCTGTGAGCGCTGGGCCGAGAAGCAATTGCATAGTCGCAGCTCTCAAAACGGTGTCGTGACTGTAAACGGTGAACCAGCACCCTAGCGTTATTCCCTCTTTATTTCTACTACGTTACTTCAACCCGAAATACTGGGCTAATTTTACGCGATACGCCGCTTTTTTCCGGGCGTATGCTACCGGGTCTCTCTGTCTGTAGCTTTGGGCGGGGACGGTGGCGATGCGGTGAACAATCAGCAACAGCCGTTCGTGTTCATCATACAGAGCAAGGTAATCCGACAACACGTCTTCTTCGAAACTGCCACAATCCTTGGTAGTCGGCGTCCCGTATCCATCATACTCTAGTCCATGCATATATTCGTTCTCACTGCAGTCGACGGTATCCATCTGTTTCCCGGCATAATCGACTCCCCCCCAGAAACACTTTGACCCAATCACTCCATATGTTCCCTGCCCAACATCTGTGAGCCGTATTTCGTGACAACCTGTCGTGTCGGCGTCGTGCTTGCTACAGATGAATTTTAGGTTGAACACCCCCATGTCGTCGTAATACGGCCGTTGCTGAACCGGTGCACAGCCTTCCCTGTTGTCTGTCATTTCAATGAGAAGCAATCGACTGTTGCCAGGAGGGCCCACCTCGTGCAAGCACATGCACGCGTCTTTCAAACCCGCTATCCACATTTGGGGCGTGGTGTTCAACAACAACCCCCGTTCTTCTGCTGTTTTGCCCAATTGCCAGTTGATTCCGTTCTCCTTGCGGCCGTGTTTCGTGCGAAATCTTACGGTCAACCACTTGAAGAACCGCTCGTTGTAGTCGTGTGCTTGTACATCGCGCCCAGCTCGAACATCGGGAAGTTGGCATGTGTTCAACCATGCGACCAGCTTCTGCACTTGTGCCAAGAAGAGCTCCTTCTCCGACATTTTCTTGTCGCGTTTTTCTGCTCTCTCTCTCTCTCCTGCTGTCTGGGTATTTCTCTCTATATATATACTAAACCGTCCCAAAACAATACGCTATTTCTGGCACTTTATTCTATATAAACAAGGCTTTCGATCTTTCACCTTTTGCATACCCTCCCACGCCTTGTGAAGCATGTCCAAGCGATTTCCACCGAATGCCGACGACGTGTCGCATACAAAGCGACCCAAGACGGATCCGATTACGGCGAAACAGGGTGCACTCGAGTTGCCTGCGCACTGGAAGTCTATGACGGGCCTGTCGGCACGTTTTTCTGTCTTTAAACACGAGTCCGCGGGTTCTTGTGACTTTACGGATTCATCGTTCGCGTGTGACGTTTTGCAAAATGCGTTTATGGGTCGCCTTGACTTGGGAGCGTATCGTCGCGTAGGCGCTCCGGATAGTCTTGTCGTCGGAGATGGCGCGTCAGCATGTGCTGCTCCGTCGCAGAAGAAGAAAAAATCACCCAGCAAGGGCTGCGAGAAGGACGACATGACTCATCTCACGGTGTGTAGCCCGGAGCAGCAGGAGGAGGTCGGAGTGTCGCCGAAAAGCGATGGGCCGTTCGTTGTCGTGCTTCGTGAAATGCTCAAGCAGCTTGACACAAAGATGATTCGGATTTTGGAAATCGAGCAGCTTCAAAACATTCAGTCGTTTATGATGCAAAAGACGTTTGTGGAGGCCAACTGCATCACCGAACCCTACGAGACGGTGTATCACGGGACGGACGAATCGGCCATCCACGGAATCGTGAGCGAAGGACTGCGTGCCATGTATTCGAAACGCTCACGTTTCGGGCGAGGCACATACGTGTCGCGATCTTTTGAAGTGGCCTGTGGATTCGCAAGTGCAGATGAGGACGGAGTGCGACACATTATTGTCGTGCACTGCCAGATCGGGTGCATCAAGCAGTTGGACGTTGGCGAAACCACGCACGATTTCTACACCATGTCGTCCGACGGCAAAGAAAAAATTCTCAATCACACCAAGGAGGTCGTGAGTGAAAATTATCTGATTATGGGCAGCGATTCGCAAATGATCTGCCATGCCCTCATCAAGGTGCAAGACGCCGATTTCAACCCGCCTGATGGCACCCGGACATCGAATCCTCCTCCTTCCGCGCAGACGTCGCAGCAGCTGCACAACAGCAGCATGAGTCTGTTTATGAACATGATCACTACCATGAACACTGCCAGCAACGCTCAGATCAAGCGAATGCATCAATCCCTCGGGCTTGGCGGAGCGGGATCGAGTGGATTTGCGGGACCGGGTGCCAGTGACGCTCAGATTATGCAAATGCAGCAAACTCTCGGGCTTGCCGGGGTGGGGGGAGTGGGTGGCGCGTCCGCAATTGGTAGTGGTGGGACTGCTTTGGGTGGTGCAGGGGCTGCTCTTGGTGGCGGTGCAAATCTTTTGGTCGGCAACATCAACACGAAACCACCTGTTCTTATGCCCTACACGGTTGCTGCCGACAACCTAGCTGGAGCTCTTGCAGAAATCAAGAGAAAGCGTCAGGAAAAGCTCGCTGGCATGTCTTGTTCTATGGTGGTGATGCCGCGGACCGAAGAAGAAGACAACGCCAAGGCCAAAGCGGCCAAACTGCTGGCTTGCCAAGCGCCCCTTCCGGCGGCCAACATTGACCTGCCAAGCACCCGTGTGTTGTGTAAAAACGACACTGTGTCGCTCTACAACATGGGCAAGGCCGACTTGCATTTGCAAGGCCAAGAGGGTGTCATCAAGCTCATTGTCCGCGAGTGCATTGCCAAAGGCAACAAACACGTCATCATGGTAGAACTCAAAGACGCGTCGATGTTTGCATCCATCACCCTCGCCAACCAGCGCAGGGAGACCAAGAACAAAAATACCGGCTTTTCCCGATATGGCAGCCTCATGAAGGAGCACTATGTTCTTTGCAGATACTCGCAAATCGACGGCTCGCATGCAGTCATCGCTCCCGCATCGGAAACCCTTTGAAATGAAACACAAAAGCCGCCAAGACTTGCATCTTAACTCTACTACACATCGCACATGCGATGTCGAATTTCTTATTCAGCGAAACACAATAAATCACACAAAGTGTTTACATAGACACAGTTTCGAGCGGCTCACGTGAACATTCTGCGCAAGAATAAGGCTCTCATCGCTATATATCCCTGTTGCCCATATTGCTGGTATTGGAAATGGGCATAGGCTCGACAGATTTGTTGTCGAATAAAAATTTAAAATCAGAGTCACAAAGTGTTGTGTTTTCTGCCCACTGCGCTGCACTCGAGCGCACTGGAGTGACTGTGCTGTAGGGCAATACTCGACCATCGCACGCAGGTAGCAGAGAAAGCGCAAATTCGATGTTAAACAGCGAATCTCCGCGCCAGTCGTAGAGAGGAATGGGTCCGAGAAATACTTCGTAGTCGACGTACTGAATTGGTTTCAGGAATACTTGGGTGGCACTGCTCGACAAAAGCATGAAAAGAACCGAGTGCGAAGCTAGTATGCGCCCACGCTTGTGCTGTTATATATGCAGCATGAAGTGTCCGATGGCTTGCCACTGCACGTGCATCGCAAACGAATGCATATATGTCCCCCCGAATGGGCTGCCAACGATACGAACGTTTTGTTTATTATCCAACTGTGTGGTATATAAGGAATTACATCGACACAGATCATCGCACGCGTTCTGACACACCAAAGGTTTGGGAATGCCCAACACAGAAAAACCGACCGTGACACCGTCGCTGGTGAATGTCGCATTTCAGGCCATGCCCATGCAAGATATCCTGAATTTCGGCGGAAAGGTCAACGTGCCCGGCGTGGGCCGACAAACCGAGAAAAAACTGCTGGCATGTAACATCAAGAACCCGTGTGCCCTCCTCGGACAATTTATGGTGCATTTTTCGAGGCCTGTCGTCACTATTGTGTGTTGTGCATTTTGGCTTGCGTATGCATGTACAAGCGGTCTTGTTTTTTATGCACTCTTGTGTGGCAGGTAATGGACCGCGACCAGGCTCGGATGAGCGAATGGTTGAATAGGGTTGCAGGAGTTGGTCGGAAAGAAGCCAACATGATCACCGCAGCGCTGCACGAAAAGTGTGGGAAAATCCTCACAGTCTAGGTCGGGCAAGATGGCCAGAAGCAACAACAAAGTGCCAGTGGTGTAGCATGGCGCAATGAAATCTACACCGCAAGTCAGCATACATGGCGTCAGAATCCAAGATGTCGTCTCCTTTTCTTGTTTTTGGAAGGGTTCATCAGGCCAGAGGCCCGTAACATGTGTTTGACGGCACTCAGGATTTCTGTACACCCAACGGATCGCCCTCGTAGAAGGAGACGCACCGCATTGTCGCCACTTTTCAGACTCGTACGGCCTTCGTGCACACGAGCTGCATTTGCTAACGCAGCTACTGATTTGGCAAAGCCGACACTTGCGTAATACTCGCCGTGCTCAATTTTCCATATTTGCCCCAAAATTTCACATGACATATTGACGCACGCCTTTCTGGTGTAATGCAGGGCGACGGCGCCCTGTATGTTGAGCCATGCACTGGAGTGTGTGTGGTACTGCATGGCGTCTGCCAATGCCTCTGAAAATTTGTCGCATTTGTGCACTCCACAGGAGGAAATCCCGTTTAGTTTGGATACTCGGTGTTTCTTATCGACGCGGTAGGTGAAGCGCAGCAATGCCGAAACGGTTTCCAAATTAGTTCTGTGGTGGTACAGCGCGTCCGTCAACATGGGCAGTTGCCTGCCAATAAATTCACAATCCCGGCCCGCGTGGCTCTGCATGTCCGCCAGTATGCTACATCCGTGCAGCACGATGTCGCGGTTTTTGATATGACACCGCATCGCCCTGATGCAAACATCCCCGAAAAGGCATACGGCCTCGTGAAAATTGTGAGTGATGGCGTCCCGCACAGCCAAAATAATGTCGCCTACTCGGGTATGCATGCAGTCCAAAATGATCCCCACGACCCTCTCGTCGAAGAAATAATTTTCCTGCAATGTTCGAAACACGTCGGCCCTCGTGATGTATTTGAGCTTCCAGTGTATCGGAGGGTCGTCTTGGGTGCCTGCGCCGCCATTGAGATCGAGCAGCACCTTGCTATGCGTGATCGCACTCGTTCTCGCACGTAGCATGCGAAGCCACCCAGGAATTTCCTTTGATACTGGGTGCAGCATACCGTCTATTATGCCCTTAGCAGTGGTACAGGTTGATCGCAATCGAAGGAGCGCTGCGAAACTACCGACCGACGTGTCCAACTGGTCGAGAATTTGACGGAAGACGTCTTCATTCTTGGTGCAATCAACCCGCTGCGCCGACATTGTGCGGCGTAGCACGGGCATGCGAATTCGGCACAGTTTTGTCATACAGATTTTGTTTTTTAACTTTTCAACTCAACATCATTGCAACTAGTGTCTTGTCCGCTACGGTGCACAGCGTCACAGCACTCGCATTTCGAACGGGTAACTGGCCAGCAGCAATTTTTGCTACATGTTGCGAGCAGATATGTGGTGACTATGGACTCACCGGGATGCTTGTGTCGCGCAGCGTAGCGCGAGGCGAAACAAGCATTCCTGCATCGTGCAAAGTGTCGTCTGTTTCTGGCATACAGTATCCATACTGGATGCATTTGCGGAGGACCACTGCATAATCGATACGGTGTTTAAAGAAAATTGATTTGAGAACGACATCGAAAATGCACAGCTTATGGTTGGTCCTGCGCTGTGGCGTCCGCAAGACACTGGCTTCGTTGATGGCTAGGAGAAGCCCACACACGACGTTTAGCACGCCGAGTGCATTGTGCATACAAGGCGCTTCGGGGGGCATCTCGAAGCATATGTGCACGCATTCATTTTTCTTGAAAACGGAACGGGGCGTACTGCTGTCCATGATCTTCTCTATGGCGCGCAGCACTGTGTCCGGCATGATGCTGTAGGGAATAAAAACAGACGTCGAGACGAACATGCCGGTCTCATTGAGAATGATTTTTTTCCTCTCGTACACAAGACCGTTGATAAACAACTCCAGATTGTGCATGGATTTGTTGTGGCTGCATGCCCGATCGAGGATCACGATGATGCCCAACTTCATCACTTCTGGGGAGAAGATAGTTCCGTCCACGGACTCCCACTCAGAATTTTGCATCGATGCAAATGCGTCACGCCGCGCAAGAGAGGTTCGGCATCAGTAGCCGAGTTGTTTTTTTTGCCGCAAATCCGCCGAATGCACCTCGTCGCAAGCCTACTGTCGGTTATACGGCAGTTGGCCGCTCGTAGACGTCAATGTCGTCATTCGGGTCCTGCACCGGCGGAGGGAGGCCTTGCGGGCAGCGAGATTCCGTGGCAAGTGTTGTGCAATCTATATCGTATCTGAGACCATCAGATGCGACACATTGCAGTGGACGTGTTGATTCCCAGCCGTGCCAACCGAATAAGTCTGGGTGTCATACGGCGAGCTCGCAAGCTTGGCGAATTCACAAGAGTTCCGGTGATCATTGCGGTGTGTGGTCCTGTAAAGAAAGAAGATAATACAGACCTGACACATAACTGCATTGCAAGTCGTAATGAGCACCAGCCACTGCTGCGTAAGTGTAGCACAAATCATCCAGAGCGTGGACAACAGCAGCTGCAGGAGGAAGAACGTCAAGGTGGGTTTGACATCGACACCAGCGGCAAAACAAGAATAGGTACTCGAGAGCTTGGTTATCCACAATGAGAACGATAAAATGATGATTGGCACTTCAAAAAATACATTTATGCTCATATCGCATTAGCGATGCTGGGCGACACCGTGCGCTGAGCATATTATATATAAAACATCACACGCGTTGTCTCAAATCCGGGCCGGGTATTCCGAGTAGACTATTGCTCGAATACGTATATATACGCTTTGCTGTCGACTGCTGCTGCTTACAATTGTTGGACACTGTACGGACAATGACAATCGTTAGGTTATCTTCTCTTCTCGTGCTGCTGGGTGCACGTGTTGGAGTGTACGCCGTCACGAGTGCCTGTAGCAGTGGGCAGTATAACGTGGCCGGAGTGTGCACCACGTGTCCTGCGCGCCATTATTGCAGGGGAGACCACGCACCGGCTACGCCATGCCCGGCCAATTCGTTCGACTTTCGCGCCGGCACGAGCAGCACCTTGGACGACTGCGCGTGTGACGCTGGGTATTTTCGAACGGACAACACGGAGACCCTGGCGTTGGCCCTCGCGCAAAACGGTGTGTCGCTGCAGGATTCTCGGCGACTGTGGTGTGTGTTGTGCCCCGTTGGACACCTCTGTCACACGTTGCAAGACAGCGCAGGGCCACGGACTCGAGTGCAGAAATGCCCCGCGCTGGCCACAACCCAAACCATGGGGTCGTCTGTATCTGCGGACTGTGTGTGCAGGCCGGGGTCGTACGTGAATTCGTCGTCTTCCTGCGTTGCTTGCACCAATAATCACTACTGCACGGGGGGGTCGGTAGCGCCTAGTGTTTGCCCACGACAGACTGTTAGCAGCAGAGGTGCCACCTCCTTGGCAGGATGCACATGCCTGCCGCCTCTGGTAATGCTACCCACTATCAGCCCACTTTTCTTGTACGACTGTGTGGTACAGTCGGCGGCCGCATTCACGGACGCGGGGATTACGCGTGGATTGCAAACACAGCAATACAACATTTTCGGCATCGAGGCAAGCGGGCTCTTTGACACTTACGCGGTGCCTTCGGCGTCTGTGTGCATGATGATAGAGACAGGTGTGTCCTGTTCATGTCTCACGAATCCATCCTATGATGCACAAAGAGCAATTGACGTGTTTGTATGTTTGTGCACTTGTGGTTTCTTCTGATGTGCCGGTGTGGAAACATTCAACAGGGTTTTTGCAGGTGTGCGAACACGATATCCGTGCCGCAGTTCACGCTGACTCCAACGATGCAATTGTGTTGTTAAGGAACTTGTTACTGGACCCCGTTTACCTCGACCTGGTGCTCTTCCTGTTCAACTCTGCCCGGTACAATAGCATTGTATACCACATGGAATCATACCTGTGGATACAGACGACGCCGGGCTACAGCGCATCGACGCCGTTGGCAGCCTTGCCCATCGAAATGAACATAACGCGACAAGTGCAGTCGTCTGTGCTATGCTCGTTGGTGCTAGAGTCTGCACTCTTGTTGTCCCCCGCCGCACACAAAACCGACCTGCACAACATCTCGAAAGTGCGCTCGTACATCTACACTTCATTGCAGACGATTGGGGTTCACAATATTGACATCATTGCCCGACCGCGCCATGTTTCTATTTTCCTACACGACTCGCTACTGAATGAAACTGCTATGGTGAAGCAGATGGCCATCGGGTTGCTTTTATGTATGCCCCCACACAGAGACGGTCCTGCGAATTTTTCTAGCCACCGGTACATTCAACATGCCACCGGTGCTGCACCCAGCGTCATTGTCACTGAAATCGTCGTGCTGGATCGCTTTTGTCCGAGCGCCCTGGAACTCGACTGCATCCGCGATTTCACAGGTGACATGGTTATCACACCGGACGCCACTTGCGTCGCCGACATTGACATTCTCTTCACGGCCTCCAGCCCTGATCAGCTGCTTTCCACATTTGAGCAGTACATTGCACAGATACAAGGGTACGACACAGATATGCGGCTGCAGCATAATAATCCGTGCGCCCAGGTGCTGTATGTACGACACAAGTCCTCGTCCACAGAGTATGCGGACAGTATTGCACAGCTACGCACGCTGTCAGAGCTGCACGCCACATACAACGCACAATTCAAAGGGGTTGTGCTCTTCGACAGCGGGGTGCACACCCTTGCAACATACAATGTCACAATGCGCATCAGTCCGCACCTCCAAGCCAAAACTGCAGAGAGCGCACTTGCGCTGAAGCTCGAATCGCAAGAACAAGCACGACAAAAAACTCACTTGGTGCGTGTGCTCAAACTGCTCGGCGTGCACGTTGAGGATGGCAACGTGGGCACACCGTGTGGCATGAGTCTGCGCGAGGACAGCACACACGATGACGGGCTCATTTTTTCCGTCACCGGAACTGTTCTCTCCGTCGCCGAGGTGACCACGCTGGTGAACACTACAATGTGGCTGGTTACATCGCGATTCGCCGGAATCGACCAACTGGTTGTCGGGGTGGCATCCAGCACCATCTCGGGGTCCCTCCTGTTTGAAGCACTCTCTGTCGTGCAGGCGCAGGCTCTGTGTGAACACGTTCAGATGTACAAGAACAACTACACCCCTGACACCTCTCCGATCTTCTACGCGACTGTCGTTCAGGAATTCATCATACCAAGCCATCTACACACGGAGGGAATCGCCGCACAGGAGCACCTCGTGCAAACCTGGGTACAGACCTCCTCCTACACATTTCGAGTGAGCATTCGCATCCCAATTGAAGTCAGCAAGCTCAACGCACTGCTGGTGGAAGTCATCAAGACGATTATTTTTACCAAGGCCACTTCCCCGCATGTGGTGCTCACTTCTCTGTCGGGGCAAAGCGTCGTGCTTGGAGACGGACAGGGCTCACCCGTGGCGACCCCGCCTATACACACAGAATATGCGTTTTTGGTGTATGAGTTGCCGGTGCTGACCGTGCAAGACTGTGACATCAGCCACAATGCAAACAGTGAGAACTATTTCTTGGAAATACAGGGAGTGGTATCGGGTCTCTTTGGGGTCACGGTTGGCTTCGAAATGCACAGCGCATGCCTCGTCAAAAACACGCTGCACCGCACCGAGCGCCACAGCAATGTACCGCCGTGTGTTGGCCTGGTGTGCAACGACGGCGTTGTGAGTCTCTATGCTGCCGCGCACGCATTCCTCAATCACAGCAGCGTCGCTTACAGCGAAAAGTGCGAGTTGCACACCACGCTCACGGCGAACGCGCGGTTCGAACACGTTGGCGATTCCTCCGTTGGGCCCGCTCACGTCGCAGCGCTGCACAAGGCGTTAATGTATGGGCACACTGGTTCGCAACTGAATGTCGGCATGCAGGCGTCAATACGCATCTTAGACCATGGTATGGATCTGGGGCGCATCGAAAAGATGTTCAACAGCATCTACTCTGCTCGCAATCACAGCAGCAACAGCAGCAGCAGCAGCAGTGTGCACCCGGGTGCAGACGGTCTGGCTGGGTTTTTTTCCCGATTCAATGACGGCATGTCGGCGCGCGAGAAAACAAGCTGCGTGCACGCTTCTCAGGAGCTGGTGTTGCTGCCGATGGCATGTATGCAGAACCTTTCGGTATCGCAATTCCACGGCGATGCCGAGGCGTCGTGTTTGCTCTTCTCCACGCTCAACAGCAGAATAAATCTAAACACCCTGCGGCGCTTCATAATGAGCAAAACCACGCCGCAAATGCTGCAAACAACGGCGATCACCATGCACAACCAGCTGGATGCACACGTGGAAAGCTTGCCGTGCACTGGTGGCGTGCCCAACTTGGTGAAAGCACTCATCCAGTCTGCGGCAACAGCGAGCACCCACTTTGACATTGTTAACAAACACTCGGGGCATGTGGTGCTGGTGGTGCAGCACGGCACTCCTTTTGTTGCGATTGCAGACTACCAAGCACATGTTCTGCGTCTGTTGCTTCCCGATAAGGTTGTGCCGACCGAGTGGCATATGAGAACGTCGGTGGAATTGCACCTGCACACCAAGGGCGTCTCACTGGGGATGGCGATGACATTTTTCCAGATGCTCATGCAGGAGTACATCAAAACACAACTCTCTGCTTCGAGCACGGTGACGGTGTCGGTCGCCGAAATGCAGGAAATCCAGCAGTACACCACGACATTCCCCGGCACGTTATATGAGGCCGGCGAAAGCAGGGTGCAGCTCTATGTTCGTGTGCGTCTGGACGGCCTGCGAGATTGTGCGGAAGTACAGCCCATCATTGAACTGCGAGTCGTGCAGCAACAATTCTATGGTGTGGTCTTGAAGGCCACCATTATTGACGATGCGCAGTCGAGCGTGACATGCAACAACCGTGTGCAGCTCGAATACAACAGTCTGAAATGCACCTCCCTCGTAGCCGGGCCACTCGCGTCGAGTCTAATTGGATTACATGTCGCTGGGGGGGTTGTGGTGTCGAATAATGCATCGTGTTCCGCGGGGCATAGTTCGCAGTGTTCCGCGCATTTGTCGTCGTCCGACACTGACCTCTTCTATGCCATGCTACGCATTCTGACAACGGATATCCACCAGTTGTTGTATTATTTCGAGCACGTCGTGAGCTTCTGTGGCCTGCACGCTGGGCTGCTGGGAGAATTGATCTCGACAGAAGCGCTCGATTTCTTTGGTGAGTTTGCCACTTGACCCCTTTGTCCTGCTTCTGCAACCAACACCCCCACCACCCCATATCTTCGTAGAGCACGAAAAAGAGTACATTTTCATATACGTATACAACAGAGCACCGTGAAAGAGCAGAGCAGCGCGGGAGAGCAGAGCAGAGTTTCACACAAAGAGAGTAGAGCCCCGTAAAAGGGTACGACTATGGAAGAAAACACCGTGGAAGCGTGAAATTGCAGACCCACGTCCAGCAGGAGACCATGAACAAATGCCACATAATGCGCTTTATACCGGCATACTGTGCAACTTGTTCAGTTAAGTTCGGTATAGGTGTGGTCAAAGCGTGAAACACAGTATCGTGCCCTCGGGTCTATATAAGTGGGAACAGCGGAGTGCACACGTAGCAACATAATGGACAATTCTGTCGTCGTGCAAATACACACCGACCTCGACCACCCGACCGTCGATGCGGACACTGTCCCGCGCAAGCACGGCAGGAAAAAATCCCTTGCAAACCGCACAAACAGGCCCGATGTGGGACAGGATCCCAAATTTGACGCGATGTATCAACAGTTGGCAGTCATGCAGAAACAACTCAACACAATGAAAAGGTCCATTGCCGAATCCTCTCGCGCCGCCGGCAAAACTCACAATATTGTTCTTGCGCACCCCAACGCGCCGGCATCGCCATCTGCAGCGTCAGTGTCGACGGATTGCCTTGTGTGAGGCTCGGCTCACTTAAAAAGGATTCTTTTCCGAAAATAAGATACGGTGTGTCTTGCGTGCACACCACCCCCTCTCCTGTTCAGATTCTGTCGTGCACATCATGCCTACAAATACGTTTGCACTGTGTTCCGAGCCGGCATTATTTAGCTGGGTCGAAAAGTCGGCCTGGGTAGAAAATGTACGGCCAACCTCCGGCGACAGTAGTGTGGATGGGTTTTGTGCCATTTGCCAGGACACAATTATTCCGGGCGAACACATTGCGCTGTTCTCGTGCAAGCACTCTTTCCACTACACATGTGCGCGAAGTTGGATGTGCACATGTATTCGTGGCATGAAGCCAGTCAAGTGCCCGGTGTGCAATTACGTGGTGCTACGGGCCACATTCCAGCAGTGGCACCACAACCATACGCGTACTTCCATGCTTTCGCACAGCGCCGACATTAATACTGCACGGTCGTCTCCGCGCCCAGTGCACGCCGCCGCCGGCGAACGTAACTTTACGCCGCGGTCGAGGACATCCTGCATGCACGGGCTTCAAACAGCTGTTTTGTCGTGGTGTGCATAGCCACCGCAGTGGTGTGCCGGGCCCCTGGCGAATGTGTGCGCAAGGAATCCGCGCGACTGCCGAGAATCTGCACAATCGTCGTGGTGTGGCGTATATGGTGTTTAATAATAAACGAAAATTGGACGAAACCCGTTGCATGTGCTCCACACGTCGGAACGCACTTCAAGACTGAATGGACAGTCCAAGTACGTAGATGTCCAGGATGTCGAGAGAGCCCAGCAACAAGAGTGCAAGGATTTCCATGTAGCAGCACATTGTCCAATACGTGTGGCGATTTCTGATGTCCGTAACAAACGAAATCATGGCGCCGAACCCACACATCAGCAGCACACTGGCGACGCCGACCATTGGTTTGATCAAGTCGACCATCCAGTGCGCGCCCCGGTTACTCACAATACCGTGGTAGAGCAAGAGGCTCACAAACGTCATGGCGGTGAAGAAATAATGCGCAAAACCCTTGATGGTGTCATATCGCACAACCACTAGTGTACTGTATTGCACAGACAGCAGCACGATCAGCAGCATCTTGCGTGCATATTGTGATAATTTGTCGTCACGAAGAGTGCGGTTCACACGAAACAAGAAGAGCAGGGACATGGGCCCGACGACATAGATGGTAATCACGGTGTTGTGCTCCGCAAATGTGTGCGAAATTGTCGTCGTGGATTTCGACGGATGCTTGCGGCTGTCGTACGGAAGCAGGGCCTGTATTTTTTTTTGCAAAATATAAAGCAACGCATTGCACCGCTGTGCCTTCTACAACGCTCTTGTCAAACAGCATGCAGTGAGAGCGGGTTCAGTTGTAGCATTAAATTGTGCAGCAATGTCACATAGCAGGGCCACTCACGTGCAAAAAGGGCATCCATGTAATCCAAGAGGCCCACAGCGATGCGCCCAAGATGGCGGCATAGTACAGGCAGTGTTTTTCCAAAAGGTTCGAGTCCATGCCCCTGGTTTCGTCGTTCTGGTTGGGCCGATTGTGTCGTTTGGTGGTCAGTGTCATTGACAATGTGCAGCCACACGCCACAGTGTATGTACTTGGGGTCCCCTGGTGCACATCGTTATATACATGGTGACAGCATTAAAAACACTCACACTGCCATGCCATGCCTTGGGTACCACGCGGTCAAACCGGCCAAGAAACAATGTACATCCAACACCTTCGCGCACGGCACCACACCGAGATCCTATTGTACATTAATAATGCAAAT
>Ga0209702_10004956_pt1 | contig 18684 bp, 17 predicted proteins | sample FRY01_FD_187210 | JGI IMG/M metagenome (GOLD analysis project Ga0209702, IMG submission 187210) | Freshwater microbial communities from Lake Fryxell liftoff mats and glacier meltwater in Antarctica - FRY-01 (SPAdes) (version 2) | ecosystem: Environmental > Aquatic > Freshwater > Ice > Glacier...
CGAAAGAAACATCAGGAGAAATAACTTCCCCTTTTAAAATTTGAGATACAATCCAAAAATCACGTAATCCTGGATTTGCAGAAGAGCCAATAACAACTTGGTTTATTTTCAATCCGCTAACTTCTCTGACCGGAACAACTTTGCCAGGACTGCCCGGAAGTGCGATTAAAGGTTCTAACTCAGATAAATTGATTTCAATATCAAGATCGTATGTTGCACCTTCATCAGATTCTAACTTGATCCACTGATCTTCCCTTCCTTCTTGTTTAAGAAATTCAAGGGTACTATCATCGGAGGGAAATACGGAAGTAGTAGCACCAGTCTCTGTCCCCATATTGGCGATAACGTGACGATCCCAGGCACTCAAAGACTTCAGACCGGGGCCATAATATTCTAAAATATAACCACGTCCTCCAGTAACATCATACCTACGAAGCATTTCTAAAATCACATCTTTAGCACTTACCCAGTCGGGCAACTTTCCAATGAGTTTGATGCCCATCACTTTTGGCATTTTAACAAAATACGGCTCACCTGCCGAAGCGAGCGCTACATCCAATCCGCCCGTACCGATGGCAAGCATGCCAATACCGCCTCCAGCAGGAGTATGGCTGTCTGAACCCAACAGCGTTTTACCTGGCTTACCAAATCGCTCCATATGTACTACATGGCTAATTCCGTTTCCTGACCGGCTGAACCAAAACCCGAAACGCGCCGCTGCCGACTGTAAAAATAGGTGGTCATCCATATTCTTATAATCCGTTTGAAGCAAGTTGTGGTCTACATATTGTACTGCGACCTCTGGTTTAATTTTATTTAAATTAAAGGCTTCCAATTCCAACATTACTAAGGTGCCTGTAGCATCTTGCAATAATACCTGATCAATTTTCAACCCGATTTCAGTTCCAGGAATCATTTCGCCGGAAATAAGATGAGAACTAATCAATTTTTGACTAACGTTTTGAGTTTTCATTTTTACTGGTTTTATACGATTTAACTTTATACCCACACTTTTTTATTCGTGTAATTCAGCATATTATTAGATGTTAATCCTGAAAGTTATTGCTTTTGTGCAAGCCATCGCAATACGGCTTATTCTGCGAATGTCCGCATCGGCACAGGAATACTTTTGTCTCTTTTGTTTCTGAAGTACCATCTTTTTTTACCACGGTAATGTTTCCTTCCACCATTAGTGGTCCGTTTGCCAGCACAGTTACTTTAACGTTTGTATTCACCATTGTGTCGATTCTTTCTATTTAAGTTATTCAATTAGTATAGCTTCAGGATATTTGTCTTTCCATATTTGATAAGAATCCATACTCCGTACAGTTATTGTAGTTTTATAATCCAACTTTATTTTAATTTTTGGACGATTATCAATAATTACTTCGATTATCTTTTTTATTTTTTTTGTTTTCATACTATTCCAGATTTAATTCCTTTAATTCAGAGTTTCATAAAGGCATTTATGGCCTTTTTGATTGTACAGTAGGCCATTCTGTTGTTCTATAAAGAATATAATATTTCGTAGTTTTTCAAACTTAAATTTGTTTGGGCTGCTTGTATAAAGGAACCATAGAACAAGCTTCACCATACATAATACTTTTTGCAACCGGGCGTAAAAGCCGGGTAATTTCAACATAAGCTGCTTGAGGTACAGGCAAATGTCCACACCCTTTTATAACGACACGAGCATCTTTATACTGATTGATATTTAGGCTGTTAAGTATATCATTATACAAAACTGTTTCAAGTGTTTCTAAATCACCAAACACCACTTTTTTTGTGTATGGCTCTAACTGTATTGCCAACAGCATATAGGCCCAAGTTGGAACAACAGCATCTGCTGAACAAATAAGTGCAACGTATTTATCTGTGTATTTACTCCAGTCTTCCTCCTTAACAAATTCCCTAAAATCTTTTTCTTTCAATATCAAACCGTGAAACAATAGCTCTTTTATATCGAACAATACACGTTCTCCTTGAGGATAAAACGCTTCAAGGTCGATGGTGATGATACCACTTAATGCTACTTTATTAATTATTTCCTTTTCCATTTTTTTACATCATTCCTAGTTCGAATTCTGCCTCTTCACTCATCATTTCTTTCCCCCAAGCCGGTTCAAAAGTCATTGTTATTTTTGCGGATTTTACTCCTTCAATTTCACGTAATTTTTGTTCAGTTTCTGGCGGCAAGGTTTCCGCTACAGGACAGTTTGGCGATGTTAAAGTCATTAGCATCGTGAGGTTGTTGTCGTTGTCAATAGTGAGTTCATAAATCAATCCTAACTCCCAAATGTCAACAGGAATTTCAGGGTCGAAACAGGTTTTGAGTGTAGCAATAACCTTTTGTGCAAGCTCCATATTTTGTGTGATAATTTCTGCTGCCATATTTTTTATTCTAATGTTTTAGCAATTTTTCCTTCAATATAGTCACGCAAATCCTCAATTTTCACAGTATTTACAACTTCAGAAGCAAAGGCGTGCATCAATAATTTTTTAGCGTTTATTATACCTATTCCACGTGCTTGTAGGTAAAATATTTTTTCTTGATCCAACTTACCTGTGGATGTCCCGTGCGAACATTTTACATCATCAGCATAAATTTCAAGTTGCGGTTTTGTATTAATTGTTCCGTCTTCGCTTAATACAATATTTTTGTTGGATTGAAATGCATTTGTTTTTTGAGCATCTTTTCTTACAAATATTTTTCCATTAAAAGTAGCGGTCGACTTTCCGTCAATAATCCCTTTGTAAAGCTCGTTGCTATTGCAATTTGGCTTGCGGTGATCTACTACGGTATGATTATCCACGACTTGATTTCCAGCAGTTAAATACAATCCGTTCAAATGCGATTCGATATGTTCATCATCTAACACTATAGTCAAATTATTGCGCACTAACGCGCCACTCAAAGTAAAAGTATGGGTAGAAAATACGCTTTGTTTTTTTTGAATTACTTGTGTAGTATTCATTAAATAACCGAAATCATTTTCATCTTGAATTTTATAATGATCAACAATTGCGTGCTTATCGACTACAATTTCTGTTAATGCGTTACTGAATGTTTTTGCTTTTGAATCAACCGTTTGATAAGATTCTATTATTTTTACTTGCGCATTTTCGTCAATAACGATTAAATTACGGGGATGAATTATGGTATTTTCGAAAGCTGTTGCAATATGAATAATGTGAATGGGTTTTTCAATTATCGCATTTTTTGCGATATGAATAAACACGCCATCTTTAGTCATTGCAGTATTTAATGCAATAAATGGGTCAACATTTACATCCGCATATTGAGCATAATGTTTTTCAAAAACTGATGAATTGCTTTTTTCTGCATCCACTAAACTTCCTATTGTTAACCCTTTTGGAAGATTTTCTAAATTGGATAATCCTTCGACAAAAATGCCATTTTCAATAATTACAACGTAGGCCTCTTTCAAAAATTTCAGTTGTTCAATTTGCTCATCGCTACAGTTTTTAGCTGTCGAGAAATCAAATTCCCCTTTCAACATTAAAGCAATAGGAGTGTATTTATATTCTTCGTGTTTTCGGTCTGGAATGCCTTGTTTGTAAAAGCTTTCCATAGCCTGATTGCGAAGTTGTGTATCACCGAATAAAAATAATTTTGATGTTTCAAATTCAAAAATCAATTTATCTTTTATCGTACTGGTTTTAATAGCTGTTTCCATTTTGTATTAAATTAAGCTTCTACTTCTTCTACTTCTTTTATAAAATCGTATCCTTTTTCTTCTAGCTCTAAAGCCAATTCTTTTGATCCTGACTTTACAATTTTCCCATTGTATAATACGTGAACAACATCAGGGATAATATAATCCAACAACCTTTGATAGTGTGTGATGACAATGGTTGCGTTCTCTTTTGATTTTAATTTATTTACACCATTGGCAACAATTCGCAACGCATCAATATCAAGCCCACTATCAGTTTCATCAAGGATGGCAAGTTTTGGTTCCAGCATTGCCATCTGAAATATTTCATTACGTTTTTTTTCACCGCCACTAAAACCTTCATTTATAGAGCGACTAATAAGTGCTTTGTCTATCTCAACTAAGAGTTGTTTTTCTTTCAACAACGTCAAAAACTCTTTTGCTGCCAGAGGTTCCAAACCTTTATAAGCACGAATTTCGCCAATAGCTGTTTTTAAAAAATTAATATTGCTTACTCCTGGAATTTCAATAGGATATTGAAACGCAAGAAATATCCCTTCTCTAGCTCTGTCTTCCGCCGATAATTCTAATAGATTTTTACCGTTATAAATTATTTCACCTGCTGTAACTTCATATTCAGAACGCCCAGCAAGTACTGCTGATAATGTGCTTTTTCCGGAACCATTTGGGCCCATAATAGCATGTACTTCTCCAGCTTTTATTTCTAAATTAATTCCTCTTAGTATTTCTTTCCCGTCAATTGACGCGTGTAAATTTTTTATTGATAACATGTTTTTTTGAATTTAATCTGTTAAATTATTTTTTGTTCAATCTGCAACCTTAAATCTGCAACCTGTAATCTCTACCCTACAGAGCCTTCCAAGGAAACCTCCAACAATTTTTGCGCTTCAACCGCAAACTCCATTGGCAATTGACTTAATACGTCTTTGCAATAGCCGTTTACAATTAAACCAATTGCTTTTTCATTGTCAATGCCGCGTTGTTTGCAATAAAATAATTGGTCTTCACCAATTTTTGAAGTTGTTGCTTCATGCTCTACAATGGCGGTATTGTTTTTTATTTCGATGTATGGAAAGGTATGCGCTCCGCATTGATCACTCATTAATAAACTATCGCATTGCGAAAAATTACGGGCATTTTCTGCGCCTTTTCCAATTCGGACTAATCCTCTGTAACTGTTGTTACTGAAGCCCGCCGAAATTCCTTTGGATATGATGGTGCTTTTAGTGTTTTTCCCGATATGGATCATTTTTGTTCCTGTATCGGCTTGCTGATAGTTATTTGTAAGGGCAACAGAATAGAATTCGCCTATCGAATTGTCGCCTTTTAAAATTACTGATGGATATTTCCATGTAATAGCGGAACCTGTTTCTACCTGAGTCCAAGAGATTTTAGAATTTTCTTCCAAACAAATACCACGTTTAGTAACAAAATTGAAAATACCTCCTTTACCTTCTTTATCGCCTGGATACCAGTTTTGCACAGTGCTGTATTTTATTTGTGCATTTTTATGCGCTACAAGTTCTACCACTGCGGCGTGCAATTGATTTTCATCACGCATTGGCGCGGTACAGCCTTCGAGGTAACTCACATACGAATCTTCATCGGCAATAATTAAGGTGCGTTCAAACTGTCCTGTACCAGCTGCTTCTATTCTGAAATAAGTTGAAAGTTCCATCGGACAACGAACGCCTTTTGGTATGTAACAAAAGGTGCCATCAGTGAAAACAGCAGAGTTCAGCGCCGCATAAAAATTATCAGTATAGGGAACAACACTGCTCATATATTTTTGTACTAATTCCGGATGATCTTGAATTGCTTCGCCAAACGAACAAAAAACAATTCCTTTTTCAGCCAATGTTGCTTTATATGTCGTTGACACCGAAACGCTGTCCACAATAATATCCAACGCTATTCTACTTTCCACGCCTGTAAGTCGTTCTTGTTCTAGGATCGAAAGACCGAGCTTTTGAAATGTTTTCAATAATTCGGGATCCACTTCATCCAAACTACCCAATACTACTTTTGGCTTTGGAGCCGAGTAATAAATGATATCTTGAAAGTCTGGTTTTTCGTAAGAAACGTGGGCCCAGTTTGGTTCGTCCATTGTTAACCAATGACGAAATGCTGTTAAGCGATAGTCTAACATCCATTCGGGTTCGTTTTTCTTTGCAGAAATAAAACGAATAATATCTTCATTCAAACCTTTCGGTGCGTTGTCAGCTTCAAAATCGGTAACAAACCCGTATTTGTATTCCGTGCTGATTTCTTGTTCTAAAACCTCGTTCATATTATTTAAGTTTTACTATTGTTATTTTGTTCGTTGGTAAATTCCAATCCCAAAAATCATTTTGATTAAATTATTAAATGCAAACTATCTTTTTTAGCAAATAATTCTTCTTTGCTTTCGCGCCAATTTTCATCATCTACACAACAGTCTACAGGACAAACTGCAGCACATTGTGGTTCATCATGAAAGCCAACACACTCGGTGCATTTGTCAGCAACGATATAATAAACTTCGTCCGATATAGGTATTTGAGGTTCATCTGCATCGACGGTCAATCCGCTTTTTGAGGTGAACATTCCCTTTATAGATGTTCCGTCAGAAAAACGCCATTCTTCAGCACCTTCGTAGATTGCGTTATTAGGACATTCCGGCTCGCAAGCACCACAATTAATGCATTCATCTGTAATTATAATTGCCATTTTTTTAATTTTGTATTGTTAGAAAGTTGGAATGTTTTGTAAGAAATACGTAAAGCACTTAAACTTTTACACTTTCAACCTGAAACTTTGAAACTTTAAATTTTTTTAAACTCCAAAGGATTCTCCACAACCGCATGTTCTACTTGCGTTTGGATTGACAAATACAAAGCCTTTTCCGTTTAATCCTCCTTCATAATCAAGCTCGGTTCCTATTAAATAGAGAAAACTTTTTTTGTCAACGGCAATTTTTATTCCTTTGTCTTCAAAAACTTTATCGCTTTCGGTAATAACATTATCGAACTCGAGTTTGTAAGTAAGGCCGGAACAACCTCCGCCATCAACACCTACGCGAATAAAGGTTCCTTCGGGGCTATTTTCGTTTGATATTAAACTCAACGCATGATGTTTTGCATTTTCTGAAACTGTTATCATTGTATTTTATATTAATGATTATATTAATTCTTTATTCTCTTTTGTTATTTCTTCAAATAAACTTTGAAAAGTAACGGTAGCCTCTTTTTCGCCATGCGATAAATCGGCAAGTGTTATTGTATCTAATAATTTGTCGATAGCAGATTGTACTATAGTCCAAAGTGAGCGAATGGAGCAATCTGTCGAATTGCTGCATATTTTCATCACGCCAACATGATTTACACAAAATTGTTCGTCAAATAAACGACCACCTAAAGCATTCAAGATATCGTTTACCGTTATAGTAGTTGCAGGTCTGGCAAGTAAATACCCTCCAACATGTCCTTTGGTACTATTAATCAATCCCTCAATACGAAGCACTCGGGTTAGTTTTGAAACATTGGGTTGTGACAGTCCTTCCGCTTCACTGAGCTGAGGGATGCTTAAGCCAGACTGATCCTTACACTTTGCAATTCGCACCAATATTCTTAAACCATACTCGTCCTGTGCTGTTATTTTCATTGTTTAAAAGTTTTAAGTTTAATAATAGATTTATGCTAATTAAAATAAACCTGCCAGGCAAATTTACGTATTGTTTTTTAGTATATACTAAAAAGTATAAGTTAATTTATATATAAAAGTATAAATAAGATTAATGGGGACAAGCCAACAAGAAGAGTCGCACTCCAGAACGTTTTAAAATATCCTTAAAACACACCCAAAAATTTATTTAGGATGAGAACAAAAGAATGTCGTATTTTTTCAAACATCATCTTTTATGTTATTTTGTGGAAGGATACCCGAAAGCAAAGCTCGAACACAATGTCATTAATTTAAGAGATTTTTGAATGAAGATTAACGATTCTTGATTTCAGATTTTTGTGATAATTAATAGGAGCTTGTCCATTTTTCTGGTACTCGCACATCTGAAATCAAAAATCATTAATCAAAAATCTGCAATTATTTTTATTGGTTTATCCTTAACTTAATGATATTGAGCTCGAACAGGCAAAGTATATGACACTAGTTGCTCTCGTTATCAGATTTGCTTCGCCTGCTCATTGTCACTAGGAACTCCTTCGTCGGAATGACAAAATAACTGAATGGATGTTTTAAGTTTGCAATGAATAGTGTTTCAAAGTATAATGCGACAAAAAATAATTCTTATAACTTAAGCTACATTTTTATAATTAATTTCTTTGTGAAAAGCCTTTTTAAGGATTACCGTAGTTTATCCCTTGCTCTCTGAAAAATAATTTTATATAATCTATAAAAGGAAACGGAAAGGTTGTCTTTTTTTGTATTTTTATCACACAAAAAAAATCAAAATGCGATTATTCCTTGGTTGTTTCCTTTTCTTCTTGGTTCTCCCTGCTTTTTCTCAAGAAAATGCAAACAAGGAAAACGTCCCCAAAGTAAAAATAGATTCCCTTTACAGGGAAGACCAATTTTATTTTAGTTTTACTCTCAATACCTTACAAAACAAACCAGTTGGTTTAACCCAAGATAAATTCTCGTCGGGGTTTTCTACAGGATTTCTTAGAGATTTTCCCATAAATAAAAAAAGAACCTTTGCAATCGCTCCCGGTCTTGGTTTTACGTTCAACAATTTTAATCAAAATCTTGCAATTACAAAAGCCAACCAAACCATAGTTTACACGATTATTAATCCCGACACATCATTTAATAAAAATAGATTTTCACAATTTTTGGTCGATGTTCCCATTGAATTTAGATGGCGAACATCAACTTTTGAAAGTCATAAATTCTGGAGAATTTATGGCGGATTGAAATGGAGTTACTTGGTTTATGACAAGTCGGTTTATCAAGATGCACAAGGCAAAATAGTGGTCACAAATAACAAAGACTTTGATAAATTTCAATACGGAACTTATATTTCAGCAGGCTATAACACAATAAATGTGTATGCTTATTATGGATTGAATTCGTTGTTTAAATCGGCAAAAACCAGCACGGAATCTGTAGATATGAATTCATTAAATATTGGAATTATGTTCTATATTCTATAGCCAAAAACGCAACAAAAGTAGTTGCGGAATTATTCCCAAAAGAAAACCAATTACCAGTTCTTTAGGCGTATGTGCTTTCATTTCCAATCTTGAGGAAGCTACGATACCATTTATAAGGATTAAAAAAGCAATACCATTTATATTTTGGGTTTGATTGTGGATGCTTATTCCAATAACAAAAACCGTAAAAGCACTTGTGGCTATCATGTGAAGGCTGGCTTTTATTTTAAAAAATAACAATAGTAGCGACACCACCGTACTCAACAATCCTCCCAAAAAGAAAAAATGAAATTCCGGAAAATGATCTAATGTGATGCTTTTTCGAACAAGTAAAATACTCAAAAAGCATTGAATCACTAACGGAATTTTGCGTTGTGATATTTCAGATATCATAATGGAATCAACTTGTCCTACAGTGCGCAACACGAAAAAAAATAAAATGGGCAGCAATATCGTGATAATCACTATTTGAAAAAGAGCAAAGTATTTTTCTGGTGCTGTATAATAGGAATCGTTGACAAAAAAGTAAAACAAGGCGGCATACACCGGAATAAATATGGGATGGAATAAATAGGAAAAAAGGGGAAGGATTTTTTTCAAGGTTTTCACTAGGCAAATCTAAAATCGTTAATATACAATCTAAAATCTTACATCTTCTTCCGCATTCTCGCCACGGGAATATCCAATTGTTCTCTATATTTTGCAATTGTTCTACGGGCAATAGGATAGCCTTTTTCCAAAAGAATTTCGGCCAATTGATCGTCTGGAAGCGGTTTGCGTTTGTCCTCGTCTTCAATCACGTTTTGCAGGATTTTCTTGATTTCGAGTGTCGAAACATCTTCGCCTTGATCGTTTTTCATCGCCTCTGAGAAGAATTCTTTTATCAATTTTGTTCCATAAGGCGTTTCCACATATTTGCTATTGGCCACACGAGAAATGGTCGAAATATCAAGACCCACCATATCGGCAATGTCTTTCAGAATCATCGGTTTTAGTTTAGTTTCGTCGCCTTCTAGAAAGTACTCTTGTTGGTAATGCATAATGGCATTCATCGTTACATAAAGCGTTTCCTGACGTTGTTTGATGGCGTCAATAAACCATTTCGCCGAATCCAGTTTTTGTTTGATAAACTGCACCGCATCTTTTTGCGCATTGGATTTATCGCGGGAACTTTTATAAGTTTGCATCATTTCCTGATAATCTTTGGAAACGTGTAACAAAGGTGCATTTCTTCCGTTTAGGGTCAAAACTAATTCGTCATCAATAATTCTGATGGTGAAATCTGGAACTACATGTTCGGTAATTTTGTTGCTTCCCGTGAAAGAGCCTCCCGGTTTTGGGTTTAGTTTTTCTATTTCGTGAATGGCATTTTTGAGTTGCTCATTCGATACATTGTATTTTTGCTGCAGTTTGTCATAGTGTTTTTTGGTAAAAGCATCAAATTGGTTTTCGATGATATCTATTGCCAAAGCCACATATTCCGTTGGTGTTTTGTGCTTCAATTGCAACAACAAACATTCCTGCAAATCACGTGCGCCAACACCAGAGGGTTCCAGTTCGTGAATAATATGCAACATATTTTCGACCGTTTTTTCGTCAGTATAAATACCTTGGGTAAAAGCCATATCGTCGACAATATCTTGAATACTTCGTCTGATATAACCCATATCGTCGATGCTTCCCACTAGAAATTCTGCGATTTCACGTTCGGAATCATTCAATATAAAAGTGTTCAGCTGGTTGATTAAATCTTGGTGAAAACTGATAGGCGCAACTAATGGAGATTCGCGTTCCTCATCGTCATCACTGTAATTATTGGCTTGGGTTTTATAATCCGGAGTTTCGTCGCTGCTTAAATATTCGTCAATGTTGATGTCGCTGGTATCTTCACTTTCATTGTCGTCATAATCATCGAATTCATCGTTGGCATCATCGTTGTCAAATTCGTCTTTCTCGTAGTCTTCCTCCTCCTCGTTTCCTGTTTCCAATGCTGGATTTTCGTTCATTTCTTCCAATAAGCGTTGTTCAAATGCTTGCGTAGGCAATTGAATTAACTTCATCAACTGGATTTGTTGTGGAGATAATTTCTGGGACAGTTTAAGATTTAGAAATTGCTTTAGCATCTATATTTTGTTTATGCCACGAAGGCGCAAAGGCACTAAGTTTTATTGTTTATTTTTTGTTTTGCCAATAAGGCACTAATTATTCTTGTTTTTTTGCCACGAAGGCGCAAAGACACTAAGTCAATTTGGTAATTTTATTTTTAAAAAAAACTTTACGCCTTTGTGACTTCGTGGCAAAATTTTCAACTTAATATTCTTGTTTTTTTGCCACGAAGGCGCTAAGACACAAAGTCTATTTGTGTATTTTTTAATTTAAAAAACTTTTATGCCTTTGTGTCTTAGTGGCAAAACTTTTTTCAACTATTACTCAAAAAATTAGTGCCTTAGCGCTTTAGGGGCAAAACTTTTTTTACCTATTACTCAAAAAATTTGTGCCTTAGCGTCTTTGTGGCAAAACCTTCGTGCCTTAGAATTCGGCGTTCATCGGCGTTCTCGGAAAAGGAATTACGTCACGAATATTGGTCATTCCGGTTACAAAAAGTACTAATCTTTCGAATCCAAGACCAAAACCAGAGTGAACCGCACTTCCGAATCTTCTAGTATCTAAATACCACCACAATTCTTCTTCGTCAATTCCCAAAGCTTTCATTTTTTCGACCAAAACGTCAAAACGTTCTTCTCTTTGGGAACCTCCAACAATTTCCCCAATTCCCGGGAAAAGGATATCCATAGCACGAACTGTTTTTCCGTCTTCGTTCAAACGCATATAAAACGCCTTAATATTGGCTGGATAATCAAACAATATTACGGGACATTTAAAGTGTTTCTCCACCAAATAACGTTCGTGTTCCGACTGTAAATCAGCACCCCATTCGTTGATGATGTAATTGAATTTTTTCTTTTTATTTGGCGTACAATCTCTCAAAATGTCAATCGCTTCTGTGTAAGAAACTCGTTTGAAGTTGTTTTCCAAAACAAAATTTAATTTGTCTAACAAAGCCATTTCGCTTCTTTCGGTTTGTGGTTTTGATTTTTCTTCTTCCAATAATCGTCCTTCTAAGAATTTCAAATCCTCGGGACATTTGTCGATGGTATATTTAATTACGTACTGGATAAAATCTTCGGCTAAGTCCATATTGTCATTCAAATCATTGAAAGCCACTTCGGGTTCAATCATCCAAAATTCAGCCAAATGGCGCGATGTATTCGAGTTTTCGGCTCGAAATGTAGGTCCAAAAGTATAAATTTGGCCCAAAGCCATCGCAAAAGTTTCCCCTTCTAATTGTCCTGAAACGGTTAAGTTCGTTTCTTTTCCAAAGAAATCTTCTTTATAATTCACTTTTCCGTCTTCGGTTCTTGGCGTATTGTCAAATGGCAAAGCAGTCACTTTAAACATTTCGCCAGCGCCTTCGGCATCAGAACCGGTGATGATTGGCGTGTTTACATATACAAAACCTTTTTGTTGAAAATAGCTGTGAACGGCATACGACAAAACCGAACGAATTCTCATAATCGCTCCAAAAGCATTCGTGCGAACTCTTAAATGCGCATTTTCACGCAAGAATTCTAAAGAATGTTTTTTAGGTTGCATCGGGAATTTTTCTGCATCCGAGTCGCCAAGAATTTCCAGTTTTATAACTTGAATTTCAAATTTTTGTCCAGCACCTTTACTTTCGACCAAATTTCCCGTAACCGAAATGGCAGCTCCCGTGGTAATTCTTTTCAGAGTTTCTTCGGGCGTGTTTTCAAAATCGACCACGCATTGTATATTATTGATGGTCGAACCGTCGTTCAACGCGACAAATTGATTGTTTCTAAAAGTTCTTACCCAACCTTTTGCATTCACTTCTTGAAGCGTTTTTGTGCTGTTTAGCAAGTCTTTAACTCTTGTATGTTTCATTTTAATTGTAGAATTGATCGTATAAATTGTATTATAATCGAACTGCAAAGATAATTGATTTGTTTGAAAAAGCCACACGGAGTTTGGTGAAGTAAGATGCTGTTTATTATTTCTTCAATGCATCAATTTCGGCATCACTAGGTTCGATGATATCAATTTTGGGTTCAATGAATTCTTGCTCATTGGCCAATGTTTTGTTTAAAGTTAAAACCAAAGCTGGCAACAACATTAAATTGGACAACATTCCGAACAACAATGTCAATGAAATTAAGCCGCCAAGAGCAATTGTTCCTCCAAAACTGGATAACATAAATACAGAAAAGCCAAAGAACAACACGATAGAAGTATAAAACATGCTCAAACCGGCATCAGTAAATGTGGCATAAACCGACTTGCGGATTTTCCAGTTGTTTTTCTTTAATTCGACTCGGTATTGCGCCAGGAATCGAACGGTGTCATCAACCGAAAGTCCAAAAGCGATTCCGAAAACTAATATCGTTGACGGTTTCAGCGGGATGTCAAAAAAGCCCATAATTCCTGCGGTAAGCAACAGTGGCAATAGATTTGGTATGATGGAAACCAAAATCATTTTGAACGAACGAAACATAAATCCAATTAAAAGGGCTGTCAGGAAAAAAGCAAAAATCAATGAGGAAAGCAAATTATTTAACAGATAACCAGTTCCTTTTTGGAAAACCAACGCTTTTCCGGTTATGGTTACGTGATAACGATTTGGAGGGAAAATTTTATCGGCTTCTTTCCGAATTTCGGCTTCAATTTTCGGGATGGCATCGCCGTTTTCATCACGCATAAAAGTGGTGATTCGCGTAAATTGCCCTGTCGAATCCACATAGCTTTTCATAAGATTGTCTTTCGAGTTTCTGGTTGCATTTTTAGCATATGACAAAATAAAGGATTGCTCTTGTGAAGTTGGTAATTCGTAATAATCTGGATTTCCGTTGTAATAGGCTTGCTTTGAATACTTGACTAAATTGACAATAGAAATCGGTTTTGACAATTCGGGAATTGCGTCAATGTCTTTTTCCAATTCTTCCAGTCGTTTGAGCGTAGACAGTTTCATAACGTCTTTTTTGCGTTTGGTATCAATCATAATTTCTAACGGCATCACGCCGTCAAACTCTTTTTCGAAGAAAATAATATCTTGGAAGAAGGCTTCTTTTTTCGGCATATCTTCAATTATGCTGCCTGAAACACGCATTTTATAGATTCCTATAATACTGATAATAAGAAGTGAAATGGCAACGACATAGATTGAAAAGCGATTTTCTTTAACGTTTCGGAGAATCCAATCCATAAATGATTTTACGTAACCTCTGTCCAAATGCTCGATATGACGGTCTTTTGGTGCTGGAACATAGCTGTGAAAAATAGGAATTACAATGATACACAAAAAGAAAAGTGCCATAATATTTATGGAAGTTACCAATCCAAATTCCAATAACAATTGATTGTTTGAAGCCACGAAAGTTGCAAAACCAATGGCTGTGGTCAAATTGGTCATCAGTGTTGCCATACCAACTTTGGTAGTAACACGTTGCAGGGCTTTAACTTTATTTCGGTGAACTTTGTATTCCTGATGGTATTTATTGGTGAGGAAAATACAATTTGGAATTCCAATTACAATAATTAAAGAGGGAACCAAAGCGGTTAAAACGGTGATTTCATAATTTAATAATCCCAAGAAACCAAAAGACCACATCACGCCAATAATCACGATAATCATTGAAATTAAGGTGGCTCTAAAACTCCTGAAAAAGAAAAAGAAAAGCAATGAGGTCACTAATAAGGAGGCGCCAATAAAGATGCTGATTTCGCCAATAATAGTTTGTGCATTGAGTGTTCTAATGTAGGGCATTCCGGAAACGCGCAAATCAATTTTGGTTTCTTCTTCGAATGTTTTAATTGCGGGAACTAATTTGTTTAGAATAAAATCCTTTCGGGCTGGAGTATTTACAATTTTCTTGTCTAAATAAACCGCAGAACGGATACTTCCCGATCTTTTGTTGAACAACAATCCTTCGTAGAACGGCAAATCATTGAACAGTTCCTTTTTTATTTTCTCCAGATAAGTTTTGTTGCTTGTTTTACTTTGATCAACAAAAGAAACCAATTCGAATTTTGTGAGCGAATCGTTTTTTCGTAATTTCTTTAAGTCATTTATGGAGATAACGAGATCGACAGCTTTGTCCTCTTTTAGGCTATTCATTAATTTAGTCCAAGAGGTAAAGGCTTTCGGAGTGAAAAAAGTTTTGTCTTTCACACCAATAATGACCAAATTTCCTTCTTCGCCAAACTTGTTTAAAAAGGCATTATACTCGACATTGACAATGTTGTCGTCCGGAAGCATATTGGCTTCCGTTTGAGTAAAATGGATGTATTTCCATTGTGTTGCCAATAAAACTGTTATCGCAACAATAATCGATAACATTAAAATTCTATTTCTAAGGACGAGGCGGGCTATTAATTCCCAAAACCCCAAACTAAACCACTTGATCATATTGATTTTTAAATTTGGCAAAGGTAATCAAAACGACTATGAATTATTTATTTTAAAAGCAGCTTTTTTTATGGTATCATAAGATAATTTTGCAAATTTTATTTTACAATTACTTAATTTTGTTGGATGTAATTTATACATTTGGTTTTCTCATCTTTGTCCTAAAATTATTGAAGCAATATCTTATGAAAAATCATAGAAACACCATCTTTTATTTAGTTGTTACAGGAGGTTTTTCGGCTTTGATATATTGGATTTTAGGCAAGGGGAAAGACTTGGAAATTGATAAAATATTCGTGCAACCGGTAATTGAAAATGGGCATTGGAACGATTTTGTTTCTTCTTTATCACTCAATTTGCATCATCCGCTTGCCATACTTTTGGCACAAATTATCACTATAATAATTGTTGCTAGATTCTTTGGTTGGGTTTTCAGGAAAATAGGACAGCCTTCCGTAATTGGCGAAATCATCGCAGGAATTGTTCTAGGCCCATCACTATTGGGATTGTATTTCCCCGAATTCTCTCTGGACTTGTTTCCAGTTGAATCATTGGGTAATTTGCAGTTTTTAAGCCAAATAGGACTGATCCTTTTTATGTTTGTCATAGGTATGGAACTCGACTTGAAGGTCTTGAAAAACAGAGCCAAAGATGCCATCGTTATTAGCCACGCCAGTATCGTTATTCCTTTTGCATTGGGAATTGGCCTGGCTTATTTTGTTTATTTTAGATTTGCTCCACAAGGCATTGCTTTTTTGCCTTTTGCCTTGTTTATGGGAATTGCTTTGAGTATCACCGCTTTTCCAGTTTTGGCAAGAATAGTTCAAGAAAGAGGCATCCATAAAACTAAATTGGGAGCCATCGTAATCACTTGCGCCGCAGCTGATGACATCACGGCTTGGTGTTTACTTGCAGCTGTAATCGCCATTGTAAAGGCGGGAACTTTCGTGAGTTCGCTATACATTATTGGATTAGCAATAGCCTATGTGATTGTGATGCTCTTTGTGGTAAAACCATTTTTGAAAAAAATAGGGGAATTATACGGAACGAAAAATAGTTTGAATAAACCCGTAGTTGCCATTTTCTTTTTGACGTTAATTATTTCCTCTTATACTACTGAAATTATTGGAATACACGCACTTTTCGGAGCCTTTATGACCGGGGTTATTATGCCAGATATTACTAAATTTAGAAATCTTTTCATAGAAAAAGTAGAAGATGTTTCGGTGATTTTATTGCTGCCTTTATTTTTTGTTTTTACGGGTTTGCGAACAGAAATAGGCTTAATAAACGATCCTTATCTCTGGAAAGTTACCGGTTTTATCATTCTTGTAGCTGTTGTAGGGAAGTTTTTAGGAAGTGCTTTGGCGGCTAAATTTGTGGGTCAAAGTTGGCGCGATAGCCTTACCATTGGCGCCTTGATGAACACCCGAGGTTTAATGGAACTCATCGTTTTAAACATTGGTTTGGATCTAAAAGTGCTTACTCCCGAAGTATTTACAATGATGGTTATTATGGCATTGGTCACTACTTTTATGACTGGGCCAACGTTAAATATTATTAATTTTATTTTCAAGACAAAGGATGAAAGTGCTTTGGACGAAATCCCGAGTGATAATAAATACAACATATTGATTTCTTTTGGAAACAAAGAAAAAGGAAAATCACTTTTGCGATTGGCCAATAGTTTAGTCAAAAAACAGAAAGAGATGTCAACCATAACCGCAATGCATCTTACGTTGAGTGATGAAGTGCATTCGTATAATATTGAGGAATATGAAAAAGATAGATTTTTCCCTTTACTGCAAGAATCTAAAGTGCTGAAACAGGAAATCACGACTTTGTTTCAAGCCACTGTTGACATTGAAACTAATATTACTGAAATTGCCAACAATGGCGAATATGATTTGTTATTGGTTGGTCTTGGAAAATCCATTTTTGAAGGTACTTTGCTGGGAAAAGTGTTGGGATTCACGACAAGAATCATCAATCCCGACCGATTGTTTGATAAATTTATCGGGAAAGAAGGCCTGTTCGAAAACTCTCCTTTTGACGAAAGAACACGGCAAATTATTTCGAAAACCAAGATGCCTCTAGGGATTTTGATTGACAAAGAATTGCAACAAGTCAATAACGTTTTTATACCTATTTTTAATCCCGAAGATTCGTTTTTGATTGATTACGCACAGAAATTGATTTACAACAACAATTCCCAAATTATGATTTTAGATATAAATGGGTTTGTTAAAACTAATTTTGTACTCAGTAGCGCCATCAATTCTTTGGAACAAAAATATGCTAAAAACATTACTACTTTAAATGATAAAATCATTAACAAAGAATTTTTGACCAAGCAGGATTTAATGATAATCAGCATCGAAAGTTGGAAAGCACTCGTCGATTCCGAAAGTATTTGGTTGAGTAAAGTTCCTTCGGTTTTGATAATGAAGCATTAATTTAGAATGCAAAATCCAGAAGCAAACTTAATCTTGATGGTAAATTTTAAATCTTGATGTTCCACACAATTTCCAGTAGAGACCTTTTATTTTGTCTTCCTCTTTAAAGGAAATACTACTGATTATGTATAAATAACAGTTTGATTGCAATATGTATTAAGACCAAATCGCTACTCCATTTGTCATGCTGGAAGGGTTTCAACGCACGAGAGTAACTTATTCTAGGCGCTTCCAGCGTGAGAAATAGTACGAATAAAGAGGTGGACTGTTGAAACGCTTAATCGGTTAAACAATTCATTGTTTAAACAACAAAAACCCTGTTTCAATAATTGAAACAGGGTTTATAAAATGATTTTATGTTTTATTTTAGCAGTTAACCTTCTTGTTTTGGATGGCTCTCAACTTCATAAAGACAAAGACTATTCCTAGCAATGCTAAAACCCACACATAATCACTGATTGGTGCAGCTGGAGTGTCAGGATTTTCAAGTGGATCTCCAGTCGATCCTGTTCCAGGATCTTGAGCAAATGTGATAAAAGTTGCGAAGAAGAAGAATAGTGTTAAATAGGTTTTTGATACTATATTTTTCATTGTTGTATTTTTTTGATTTTCTATTCGGTTTTTAAACTACCTTATTTTTAGTTAATTGCTTTTTTAGTGACAACTTTATTTTCATCAGAAGTGATTTGAATAAGCACCGCTTGTTTTCCAGTTGCAAGATTTTTCAAAGTAGTTGTAGTGGCATTCACTGCTTTTTGCTCTAAAATTAATCTTCCTGCAAGGTCAAACACTTTCACGTTTTTCATTATAATTTTTCCTGCATTGATGTTCAACACGCCGTTTTGTTTGTAAACTGAAATTGAATTTTCATCAAAAGTTAGATTATTTATATTCAAACT
>Ga0209702_10004957_pt1 | contig 18683 bp, 13 predicted proteins | sample FRY01_FD_187210 | JGI IMG/M metagenome (GOLD analysis project Ga0209702, IMG submission 187210) | Freshwater microbial communities from Lake Fryxell liftoff mats and glacier meltwater in Antarctica - FRY-01 (SPAdes) (version 2) | ecosystem: Environmental > Aquatic > Freshwater > Ice > Glacier...
ATGGATCCCATCATCTTTCAAAATGGTCGCATCTTCCCAATTCCATCCGTGCAATGCCATTATTGAAGATGTTCCTGAAATATCGCCTCCACGCGGTGTTGCTTGCGTCAATAAAACTCCGTTTGTGCGCACTGTACTAATTACTTTCGATTCTACGTTAAAAGCAATTTGTGAACGAATGTGGGGATTGTACTGACCTACTTCATCAAAATCACGCGTAGCACGAACTGCATCAATCTCCGTTAAACCCAAGGTTGAATTTGGTGCAATAAAAGAAGGGTAAATATGCTTCCCCATTAAATCAATTATAGTATCCCATTCTTCGCGCTTGTAAGTCGTTGCTAAACTGTTAGAAACTTGCGCAATTTTACCCTCACGAATGCCAACCAAGGCACTTTCAATGATCTCACCATTTCCAATATGCAAATAACCATTAATCAATAAAATTGATTGTTTCGATTGTGTTTGTCCCAAAAAAGACAAGAGCAAAAGCGTTATTGCTAGAATATATTTTGTTGTTCCCATAATTAATGATGATTTTCTTCTTCAGTTCCTTCTTCTCCCAATGTGTCACAATGAAAGTGCTTTGCTTTTCTTTTAGCAAATGGCTTACTTGGTTCCCCTTTTTCGTTCGATTCTAACATCTTCGAAATTATTCGAGCTTTTTCCTCCTGATTTGCCACACGCATTTGATAATCTCTTTTGCTATCAAACAGGACAACACCATCAATGACTGTCAGTTCAACTTTAGCTTGTGAGCTCAATGGATTATCCGTCCAAAGTACTAAATCTGCATCTTTACCCTCTTTTATACTTCCCATACGGTCATCCAAATGCAATAACTTCGCTGGGTTCAAGGTAACCATCTTCCACGCTTCCATTTCTGACATTCCGCCATATTTGACACTTTTTGCAGCTTCTTGATTCAATCTTCTGCCCATTTCAGCATCATCCGAATTGATTGCAACAACAATCCCTTGCTCTGCCATCATCGCGGCATTGTATGGAATAGCATCATTCACCTCAAATTTATAAGCCCACCAATCTGAAAAGGTAGAACCTCCAGCGCCATGCGCTTTCATTTTATCTGCTAACTTATACCCTTCCAAAATATGTGTAAAAGTATTAATATGGAATCCCATTGAATCCGCTACATGCATCAACATATTGATTTCTGATTGAACGTATGAGTGACATGTAATGAATCGTTCAGACTTCAGTATTTCAAGCAAAACTTCCAATTCAAGATCCTTGCGCGGCGCAGCTGATTGTGTCCCTTTGCCTTCAGCAAATGCTTTCATTTCTTGTTCATATAATTTTGCGCGCTCAAAACCATCGTAAAAAACTTGTTCTACACCCATTCGAGTTTGCGGAAAACGAACCGTATTGTAATCTCCCCAATTGGCTTGTTTCACATTTTCCCCTAAAGCACATTTGATGAACTTAGGCGAATTTGGTATCAACATTTGGCTTGGCGTGCTTCCCCATTTCAATTTTATTAGCGCTGATTGTCCGCCAATAGGATTTGCTGAACCGTGTAGCAATTGAGCAGCAGTCACTCCACCAGATAATTGACGATAAATATTAATATCATCTGACGTCACAACATCTGCAATGCTCACTTCTGCCGAAATTGACTGACCACCTTCATTTACACCTTTTGCAATAGCAATATGTGAATGCTCATCAATAATACCAGAAGTAAGGTGCTTTCCTTTCGCATCAATCACAGTGGCACCTGCAGGAATATTAAAATTCCCATTCCCAACATAACTTATTTTTCCATTTTGGACAATTACAGTGGCATCCTTCAGAATTCCTTGCTCTTCATTTGTCCAAACGGTAGCATTTCTGTAAACAAGCGTTTCTTTGTCTGGCACTGCATCAAAACCATACGCCATGTTCGGAAACCAAAGCCGTGAACAAATCAACGTATCAACTTCATTCTTTTTAACTTCTACATCCTTTTTGTCTGCATCACTGTTTCGTATGGCTGACCAATCTGTCCATTTACCAGTTGGCAACATTGCGTCTCCTTCAAAAATACCATACTTCGAGCGAACTTTTCCATGTAGATTAACACTTCCTTTAAAGTGATCGTCTGCTAAATTGAACTGTAAAGTAATATCGTCTCCAATTAATTGAACGTTTACCTTTGGCGTTAAGGTATCTTTTTTTAATGCTTGGGTTTTATCATCACGATTTGTTTTAATCGATTGCACTTTTCCTTCCAATCGATCTGGAGTACCAGATATTTCCAAAGGATAAATAATTCCGTCAATATTCACATTATATTTTCCTAGAATATCATGAATTGAAAAGGCCTGAAGTATTTGTTGTTCTCCTAATGTCCACATTTCAAGTAGTTTCACCTCAGCCTTAAATGGATCACCAGAATATATCGCAAAGGATGCTTTTTTACCTTTTTCTAAGGTCCCAAATTCATTTTCTAGTTTCAACATTTTTGCTGGATTGACTGTTAACGCAGCCAAAGCTTCTTCAGGAGTTAAACCTCGTTCAATCGTCTTTCGAATGTTTTTCCAAAATCCTTCAGGAGTTTTTTGACCATCAGAGGTGAAACAAAAAGGAACGTTATTCACTTTCATGATATGGGGATTCGATGGAGCCAATTCCCAATGTTTTAAATCACTTAATGGAATTTGACGAGCAACATATGGATCTTTCACATCAAATGCTTCAGGAAAATTAATGGGTAGAATAACATAATTGGTCCAGTTTTTCAACTCACGAATGGCCATATATTCATTACCACTTCCGATGAAATTGAATTGAAAGCCGAACTCATCCGCAATTTTTTTCGCTCTTAAGATTTCCCACTTGTCAGTTGTTTTAAAAATAAATGGCAGTTGAATGTTCTTATTCATCTCCTCAAGTGACAGATTTACCTCTGCATTCTTAGCATTAGCATACCACTGCATATCATAAAAAGACTGGCGCAACAGAGCAATTGATCCCATCTGAGAAGAGGGATATGTTTGTTTAGAAATTCCCTTTTCGAATGAATAGAATTGTGCTGAATATGGATGAATTAATTGTTTATGTGTATTGCTCGTCCCAAGAGAAATCATTGATCCGGTTCCCTGGACTAATCCATCTTGAACATGCGTAATAGCCAAGCCAAATCCCATTTTAATTAATGCTTCATTTGCTTTCGTATCAATATCATACAGATTTGAGGCATTTACTTCTGGATGAACAGCTTCATTCCAATAATACGCGCCTTTTTTTGATGATTCTAGCTGTGGTCGCATTGAAAACCCACTTGCAGTTGCTTTTGGTAATCCAACTGATGTATTTGTCTCAATAAAAGCGGGCATAATTAGCGTCCCTTTACAATCGATAACAACAGCACCATCGGGAATTATAACAAAAGTTCCTGCTTCGACGATTTTGTCATCTTGGATGAGTAAAGTTCCGTTGTTAATCGTTTTTGAAGGAGAAACAACGATCGTCGCATTCTTCAGGGCGTAGTACCTTGGTTTTGATTCCGAGACGCCATTTTGAGGAGTTACCTGGGCAAAAACCTGCACGGTACTCACAATCAATAGTAAAAATAGATACTTCATACCTTTCAAAGAAGTTAAGTCCGTGAAATTAATTAAAAATCCTACTTCAACATTCAAGAGAGAGGTGGAAACTTTTAGCTATTTTTGTAAAAACTAAAAATTATGAACGGATTAGCACACGCACACTCAGGATTACGTTGGATAGCACTGATTCTTATTATATATGCTATAATTAATGCCATACTCTCTAAAAATAAAGGTGAATACCTGAAAAAAGACAAAATGCTGAACTTGTTTGCTATGGTCAGTCTGCATGTGCAACTTTTAATTGGCTTCGTTTTGTATTTCATTTCTCCTAAGGTGAGTTTTTCAGCAGGATGGATGAAAATTGATTTTTTCCGTTTCTACGGTATGGAGCATGGTTTAGGGATGTTGATCGCTATTATTATTGTAACTATTGGGCGCAAGAAAGCTGAAAAAGCAAGTGTTCCAGCAATGCAACACAGTAAGATTATCACTTGGTACACAATCGGTTTAATTATAATTATTGCTTCTATTCCTTGGCCATTCAGGGAGGCATTGGGAGGAAAGTGGTTTTAATGAAAACTCTTTGTTTCGTGCTTGGTCTAGTACTTTTTGCTTGTCAATCACCAACCGATATAAGCGATAAACTAGACGAGACAGAACAATCAACTCAGTTAACTGGTGAGCAATTATTTATTACTCATTGCTCTTCTTGTCACGGTTTGGATGGAAAATTAGGTGTTAGCGGGGCTTCAGATTTGAGTAAATCGACATTGTCAATTCAAGAAGTAAATACAATTTTGTTGAATGGAAGAAATAGCATGCCTGCAATGAATGAAATGCTGGAAACAACAGCAAACAAAGATTCGGTAATAAACTACGTTATTCAATTGAGATAATACAATGGATGAAGGACATGTAACGGTCGATGCCGTAGAAGAAATCTGTGTTTTGGTGGGCGTTATTTCCTCGGATATTAATGAAACAATTGCACATGAGTATTTGGACGAATTAGAATTCCTTGCTGAAACGGCAGGTGCGATCACAGAAAAGAAATTTTTGCAAAAAATGCCTTACCCCAATCCAAAAACGTTTGTTGGAAAAGGTAAGATGGAAGAAATTCGCGAATATATAAAAGAGAACAATATTGAATTAGTCATTTTTGATGACGAGCTTTCTCCTTCTCAATTAAGAAATATTGAACGAGTATTAGAATGTAAAATTCTCGATCGAAATATACTTATCTTAGATATTTTTGCTAGTCGTGCGCGTACTTTTCATTCCAAAACACAGGTAGAACTTGCCCAGTTGCAATATATGTTACCTCGCTTAACGCGAATGTGGACTCATCTCGAACGACAAAAAGGTGGAATAGGTTTAAGAGGTCCGGGTGAATCTCAAATTGAATCAGACAGACGAATTATCCAAACACGGATATCGCTCATGAAAGAGCGCCTTAAAGATATTGATAAGCAAATGGCTATTCAACGCGGTAACCGAGGACAATTGGTTCGTGTGGCGCTTGTAGGATATACGAATGTGGGTAAGAGTACCTTAATGAATCTCTTATCTAAGTCAGAAGTGTTTGCAGAAAATAAATTGTTTGCGACCCTAGATACAACCGTTCGAAAAGTCGTAATCCACAATTTACCATTCCTATTAACCGATACCGTTGGCTTCATTCGAAAGCTCCCTCCACAGTTAGTAGATTCATTCAAATCTACCTTAGATGAAGTGAGAGAAGCTGACTTGCTGATCCACGTGGTAGATATTTCACATGGCAATTTTGAAGACCATATCAATGTTGTCAATGAAACATTGAATGAATTAGATAAAACGGAAAAACCTACAATTCTAGTTTTTAATAAAATTGATGCATACAAGCATGAGGAAAAGGATCCAGACGATCCTAGTCCTAAGACAAAAGAGAATTATACACTTGAAGAATTAGAAAAGACGTGGATGTCTAAATTGAATAATAAAGGTGTTTTCATCTCAGCTCAAAATAAAGAGAACGTAGAAGAATTGAAAGAGGTGATTTATGAGGAGGTTAAAAGGATTTTCAAGATTCGCTATCCGTATAACAACTTCTTATATTAAAAAAATGTTTCAAGCATAAAAAAGGAGGTCAACTTGACCTCCTTTTTTATGTACGTATTTTGCTTATCTCACTAAAGTAAGGAAACCGTGCCCTTCTAAGAATTGTTCTTGAAGACCTTCAACTCGGTATTTGTAGAAATACACACCATCGCCTGATTCGTTTCCATTCTGCGTTTTACCATTCCACGCTGGATTAATACCACTTCCTTCAAATACTACGTTACCCCATCGATTCAAAATAGTCAATTCAATATTAGTAGCATTTGTAGTGTTTAAGAAAAATAAATCATTCGATCCATCAGCATTAGGCGTAAATACGTTTGGTACTTCAACCGTTGGTGCAGGGTAGTAACAACTTCCATCATCTGCATTGGCTAAAGGATTATAGTTAAGCGCTAACGGATCAGTACAACCACAAATACTGATTGTAACAAAAGCATAAGCAGTATCCCTACAATTTCCTTCACTTGCAATTAATTGAATAACCGCTGAAGAAGTATAGATCTGAGATTGTGAAGCTGTTGTTCCTAAATTGGCAGTTTGACCGTTTCCAAAATTCCATGCATAGTTGGATGCATTTTGACTGTTATTCGTGATATTCACTGTTAATGGTGAACAACCGAATGCTGGTGCGGCAGTAATGTCTGCAATTGGTGGAGGTAAAATATCTACAAAAACACTGTCGTTTGCAGTACAAACATTATCAGTTACCGTAAAGTAGTACCATCCTGAAGAAAGATTTTCCCATACAGAAGCATTTATGAAACTTGGACTACTTGGTCCTGGTCCTGTCCAGTTATACAAAGGCACACCTGTTTGACCCATAATTACCGCTGAAACGGCACCAATAGGATCACATGAAGCAGGCCACATCATTAAGGTATCAACAATTAAGGTTTGATTCAAAGTAATCGTTACCGTATCAGTGTTTGAATAACCGCATGAGTTAGTTGCAGTAACTATATAATCTACTGTTCCTGTTAAAGCACCCTGAACCGATGGGAAATAGGCAGGAGAACCAGTTTGTCCACCTTGCCAACTATAGGTAAAAGGAGGAAACAAGCCTGTTGCGGAAGCGGTAACCAACACTGAGTCGTTAGCGCATAAAACAGTAGGATTAGACTCTGTAATATTAATTGGAATAGAATCTAAAATATACAAAGTTCCTGAAGAAATTATCGTGTCACCACAGCTTGAAATTGTCATAGCAGTAATGATTATAAACTCATTATTATCATTGTTCATTCCGTCAAAAATTGGAATAATTGTTAATACGATTGTATCTTCTCCCGGTAAGAATGTAATTGGGTTCGTTAAATTATTATAATCTGTACCCATTGTTGCTGTACCTCCAATTGTGTAATTGATTATTAAGGTATCACCCAATTGCGTTTGAGGACGAATAAACATCAAGTTTGCTTGTGAACAACCTTCATATACACTTGTGTCTCCAGAAACAGTTGCTACAGCAATTTCAATCGCTTCAGAACTAAATGAATTCGCTTCTAAGAATACACCTGAATCATACGATTGATCGCCTACGTTAGAAATACATAATTTAATATGGTAAGTTTCTCCACAAGTTAATTTAGCACTTGACGTCAAAACCACAGTTGATCCATCATATTGAATAGCAGTTCCGTAAGCAGCTCCTCCAACATTGTTAACATAATACGCCGGATTCTGTGCCGCTCCCGGACCAACATTGTTAATTGTAACAGGAGTAGCAGTACCAGGAATCAGTGCTAAATTTGTCGCATTATATGCTGGACCGATAGGATTTGGTCCCCATAAAAAGAAACCAAATGCGTCATTAAATGATGATGGTGAAAACTCTGGATATTCATCCGAACCAAATACATATTTAAATGCAATCGTATCACCTGCGGGTACAAAATCAAATTCTAAAACAACTCCGTTCGTTACTGTCCCATTAGCTATAAAATTCAACTGAGGATCTGTACCTACATTAGGCGTTGCAGGTGTGTTATTTGTGAAACTACCTGAGTTGTTTGGACCTATTGCTGCTATTGCCCTGCCAGTCGTTAATAAGACTCCTTGCTGAATAGGAAAACTTGTTGCTCCAGAATTAAAATAAGCAACATTGCTTTGCACAACATTCCCTAAAGCTGGGCTCCCATTAATGGTAATATTACTGGCTGTAACTCCAAATCCAAGTAATACATTTTGCACCAACTGATTCGGCGTAAGTGTGTTTTGTACTGATATTTGCGCTGTTCCAAGAGAAATTAACCCGAAAACAAAGGCTATTGAAGTAAATACGTTTTTGATTTTCATAATAAAAGTCGTTATAATGACAACTAGACACACAAAGATAGAAATTGGTTGCATCCTACAAATTAAAAAATCAGAAATACCTCTCTTTTTCAAGAAAATTTGCGAATTTTGGGCTAGTTCAAGTAAAATTTCACAGAAATGAAAACAACTCAAGATTATATCTTAGCAAATAAGGACCGTTTTTTAACTGAATTATTCGATTTATTGCGTATTCCTTCTGTTTCAGCTGATCCTGCTTATTCAGCTGATGTAAATAAAACAGCAGAAGTTATTGCCCAACAATTCACTGCAATGGGTTTAGATAAAGTAGAAGTTTGTAAAACTGCTGGTTATCCAATTGTTTATGCTGAAAAAATGCTTGATGCTTCTTTACCAACTGTTTTGGTTTATGGGCATTACGATGTTCAACCAGCAGACCCCATTGAACTTTGGCACAATCCACCATTTGAGCCAATTGTTAAAACGACTGAAATTCATCCGGATGGAGCAATTTTCGCTCGTGGGGCATGTGATGACAAAGGTCAAATGTTTATGCATGTGAAAGCCGCAGAGGCGATGATTCGAAGCAATGAACTCCCTTGTAACTTGAAATTCATGATTGAAGGTGAAGAAGAGGTAGGAAGTGAAAATCTTGGAATTTTCGTTCATGAAAATGTAGAAAAATTAAAAGCAGATATCATTTTAGTGTCTGATACAGGAATGTTTGCCAACGATGTTCCTTCAATAACTACTGGTTTAAGGGGTTTAAGTTATGTTGAAGTTGAAGTGACAGGACCAAATAGAGATTTGCATTCAGGATTATATGGTGGATGTGTTGATAATCCAATCAATACCTTGGCACACATGATTGCTTCTTTGCATGATGAAAATAATCACATTACCATTCCAGGATTCTACGATAAAGTAGTTGAACTTTCGGAAGAAGAGCGAGCTGAAATGGCAAAAGCACCATTTTCATTGGAAAAATATTGCAAAGCACTTGATATTAAAGAAGTCATGGGTGAAGCTGGATATTCTACTATGGAACGCGGATCTATTCGTCCAACCTTGGATGTAAATGGTATTTGGGGTGGATATATTGGTGAAGGTGCAAAAACAGTAATTGCTTCAAAAGCGTATGCAAAAATATCGATGAGATTGGTTCCTGATCAAGACCCAACTGAAATTACTGAGTTGTTTACTAAGCACTTTGAATCCATCGCGCCCGCAAGTGTTAAAGTTGTGGTTAAACCTCATCATGGTGGAGAACCTGCCGTTACACCAATTGATTCCATTGGATATAAAGCGGCCTCTATGGCGTATGAAAGTACTTTCGGAAAGAAACCAATTCCAGTGCGCAGTGGTGGAAGTATTCCAATTGTAGCCATGTTTGAAAAGGTGATGGGGACAAAAACTATTTTAATGGGCTTTGGATTGGATAGCGATGCCATTCATTCACCAAATGAACATTTTGGTTTATTCAACTTCTATAAAGGAATTGAAACTATCCCCTATTTTTATAAGTATTTCACAGAACTTTCTAAAAAGTAAACTATGTTACGCTATCTTTTTCTCGGTTTACTTAGTGTTCTTTTGACATCTTCTTGCGCAATTGAAAGTCCAGAATTTATGGGCTCTGAAAGCATGGAAGGATTTAAAATTGATGGAAAAACAATCACTTTTAATGCTGGAATTAAAATGAGTAACCCGAATTGGTTTGCTATTAAAATAAAACGTTCAATGCTTGATGTATATATTGAAGAACAATATATGGGTAAATTGAGTCTAGATAAAAAAGTTAAACTAAAAGCCAAACGTGAAAGTGTTTTACAATTTCCGCTCAAAGCTGAATTGGAGGATGGTGCCATGTTTACAATACTCCGATACGCCTCTAAAGAAAATGTAAATATTCGATTCAAAGGAAAAGTAAAAGGCGGTGTTTGGCTCTTTTCGAAGAAAATTGAAATAGACGAAACACGTCAGGTTTCTGGAAAATCTTTGCAATTGAATCAATTAGGAAAATAATAAAAGATGATAATTAAAGAAGCTGTATTCGTTATTTCAAACGATAAATTAGAAAATTGTCCAAAAGACGGATTAGCGGAATTTGCCTTTATCGGCCGTTCAAATGTGGGTAAGTCTTCTTTAATCAACATGATTACAGGAAACAAAAAATTAGCAAAAACCTCTGGTCGTCCAGGTAAAACACAACTTATAAATCACTTTATTATCAATAAAAGCTGGTACTTAGTCGATTTACCGGGATATGGTTATGCAAAGGCATCTAAAAATGCTCGTGCAAAATGGGAGGTTTTTATTTCAGATTATTTAACCAAAAGAGAAACTCTTGTCAACGTATTTGTCTTATTGGATAGCCGTTTAGATCCACAACAAATAGATCTTGAATTCATGAATTGGTGTGGTGAAAAACAAATTCCATTCTCTATGGTTTTCACTAAAATTGACAAGCTTTCTAGCACTGCTTTGCAGAAAAACTTGGCAAAATACAAGAAAGAGATGCTGAAAAATTGGGATGCAATACCACCGGTGTTTACCTCATCTGCCGAATCAGCTTTTGGAAAAGAGAAGATTTTGAATTATATAGAGGCGATTAATAAGAATTTGGAAGGATAGAGGCGTTGGGCTTGAGGCGGGAGGCGGGAGGCTTTAGGCGTGAGGGCGTGAGGGCGTGAGGCTTTAGTGAAACAACAAATTAACTTTAATAGTTCTTCCAAATAATAGCAATCAATTGACATTTGACTTTTCTCCATTATCTTTGCGGTCATGGAACAAAAAGAAGACAATCTTAAGGATATTATTTCCCACGCAAAAGAATACGGTTTTGTATTTCCCTCTTCAGAAATATATGACGGTTTAGCAGCAACATATGACTACGGTCAATTGGGATCTGAACTTAAAAACAACATAAAATCTTATTGGTGGAAATCAATGGTGCAGATGAATGACAACATTGTCGGCATTGATTCTGCGATTTTCATGCACCCAACGACTTGGAAAGCTTCTGGTCATGTGGATGCTTTTAATGATCCGTTGATAGACAATAAAGATTCAAAAAAACGCTACCGTGCAGATGTTTTACTCGAAGAACATATCGAGAAAATTCGCCAAAAGATTGAGAAAGAAGTTGAAAAAGGCATCAAGAAATTTAGTGATAGTTTCGATGAAGTGCAATTTCGTGCAACTAATCCGAATGTGCTTCGCAACACACAGAAAATTACAGAGATTGAAGACCGCATGCGTGCTTCTCTTGGCAATAATGACCTAGAAGGTGTTTACCAATTAATCGTTGATTTAGAAATTGTTTGTCCAATCTCAGGTTCCAAAAACTGGACAGAGGTGCGTCAATTCAACTTGATGTTTTCTACAGAACTTGGGTCTGTTGCAGGCGATGCTTCAATCATTTATCTGCGACCAGAAACAGCGCAAGGTATTTTCGTTAATTTCTTGAATGTACAAAAATCAGGTCGAATGAAAATTCCTTTTGGAATTGCGCAAATAGGTAAAGCTTTCCGAAATGAAATTGTTGCCCGTCAGTTTATTTTCAGAATGCGCGAATTTGAACAAATGGAAATGCAATTTTTTGTACGTCCAGGTGAAGAAATGAAATGGTATGAATACTGGAAGGAAGCACGTATAAAATGGCATAAAAAGCTTGGCTTAGGAGATAAAATGTACCGTTTTCATGACCATCTTAAATTGGCACATTATGCAAATGCTGCAGCTGATATTGAATTTAATTTTCCAATGGGATTCAAGGAATTAGAAGGTATTCACTCTCGTACAGACTTCGATTTGAAGCAACACGAGCAATTCTCAGGAAAAAAATTACAATATTTCGATCCAGAAATGAATCAAAACTATGTGCCGTTTGTGGTAGAAACATCAGTAGGTTTAGATCGAATGTTTTTGGCTGTATTGAGCGCTTCATACAAAAATGAAAAGCTAGAAGATGGTTCAGAGCGTTCCGTTTTGAGTCTTCCCGCTGCGCTTGCACCTTATAAAGTGGCAGTTATGCCCTTGACAAAGAAAGATGGTTTACCAGAAAAGGCACATGAGGTTTTGAACTTGTTGAAGTTCGATTACAATTGCACTTATGATGAAAAGGATTCTCCAGGGAAACGTTACCGTCGACAAGATGCGATTGGAACACCGTATTGTATTATGATTGATCACCAGACCATGGAGGATAACACTGTTACAGTAAGAGATCGAGATAACATGGAGCAGATTCGGGTATCCATAGGTGATTTATACAACATCATTGATGAGAAAGTAAATATGCGAACGCTTTTAGTGGATTAAAAAAATCTGATAGACTTTTTCGTAATCAACATTAGCCGTAAATACACGAATGCCATTTTATTAATTCGTGTATTTACGGCTTTTATTTTTAGAATTAATTCCAGTTCACCACATTACCTGCGCGAAGAGATTCTTCAAAAGATGTTTTTAATCGGTCAATTTTTAATTGAGCAGTTTTATCACCCATTTTCGCTTTTGCCTTCAATTTAAAATAGGTATCTAAAGAATGACCAAAAAGATCTTGTTCTAATTGATGTTTTAAATCTGAAATTTTATGGTTTACCTCAATCAAGAAATGTTCAATTTCACCTAATTCGCTCAACTCAGCTTTAGAGATATTAGCTTTGCTCAAAAGGGCAGAATAGCGCGGCAACAACTCATTTAATGTATGTACAAATTGATCCAGATCTCTGTTCAATTCTTCTTTATTATCTTTAAAATCTTTCATATCTGCATGAGTTGATTCAGACGAAAGATAGGTAAATCTCTTTTACTCCAACATTTATTTGTACAAATTAACATTTATTTCATGATTCGGTGAATTGAAGATTTAAGGAATTGAGGGATTTGGAGATTAGATTCTATTTTTACGTATATTTATCTCACTACTAACGAAAAAGAAACTATTTATGCGTGTTATTTCATTGATTTTATTATGGGGGGGTATTTTTAAACTTCTCAATTCAAGCGCAAACGCCCGAAGCGCTCACGTGTACAACAGCTTATGCTAAAACTGTGAATAACACTTGTACTTATAGCAATCATAAAATTGCTGTGAACCAAAATGAATACTGGATTCAGTTTACAGCAACAAATACAACAATTGAGTTGATAACGGCGATAAATGGCAATCAACCAACATTTAATGCTGTTCATTTGATGCAAGGAGATTGCTTGAATCCTCAAATTTTAGCAACAGATTCAAGTTATACAATTGGTGACACATTAAGTTTTACTAATACGTTAATAGCTGGTCAAAATTATTTTTTGCGATTTGATTTGTCTTCTAATTTCCTAGGTGATTTTGATGCATGTATTGTAAAATCAGTTTCTTCTGGCTCAATTACTATTGTAAACGATCATGGAGACAGCGTTATTTGTACTTATGACACTAATAATAATTCTCCTTATTTAAATTGTCCTGAAATAACATTGTGTGTTGGAGAATCTCTTTGTTTTAGTGCCATAGATTTTCTACCTTCAAATGAAACAATGAATATGCTTGTTGCTGCAGTTTATGGAAATGTAGGGACGATTACCAATAATTCAGATTCAACCATCGCGTGTGTGAATTTTCCGACGGTTGGATCACAAACCATATTTATTTTCCCTTATGATAGTCCAATTCAATATGATTTAACTCAAGCTGGTGGCTGGCCTTATAATAATTATTTGGACCCCATAACTGGCGATAGCATTGGTAATATTTCTTGGTATTTCAATGTGAACGTTGTTGACCAAACACCTCCTGCAACAACCAATTCTGACGGACTCTTATGTTTTGGAGATTTATATACCATAACAGCTTTTCCTGGCTCAACAATTACCTCTGTAACGGTTGACAATCAAGCGATATACACCCCTAATTCAAGCTCTTGGTCAATAAGTTTCAATTCTGTTGGGCAACATGTAATTGCCTATACTGTTACTGGTTTTTGTTATCCTGTAACGTATTACGATACGGTGAATGTCATTCAAGACAATGCACTAACAGTTACAGTTGATGCATGTAACAATGCTACTTTTACTTTTACAAGTTGCGAAGAATTTACACAAATTGATTTATTGTTTAGCAATGGCGTTCAAGAACAAGTGTTTAACTTTAGTGGCACAACTACTTGGACTTATAACTTCTCAGGAATAACATCACCTTTAACATGGACTTTTAATGGGTATCAACCAAATCCATTTTTCCCATTTCAGCCAATAATTACTTATACCCAAACGGGTACAATACAACCCGCGAGTGTGCTACCTTTAACGATTTCTGCGCCGCTTTTCTTGTGTGAAATGACACCAAATGCAATTTCGATTACCTCACCAACCGGACTTTCAACTATTTTTTGGAGTGTTACACCATCAACTGGAATAACTGGACAGGGAACAAGTAGCATTACTTTGAACACTATTCCTTCAATTGCCGACATTACAATTAATGTAAGTGCAACAGATGCAAATGGATGTAAGTATACTGGTACGGTGACTATTGAAAACTGCTGTCAACCCATTCTTACCAACAACGAATATTTTGAACGGGTTTATATTACAAATGGAATCAACAATATCATCAATCAATTACCTGCTAACTATTACAATGGACCCGCAACCCCTATTGCAATCAATTTACCGAATCCAGGAACGCTTCAATATTCAACGAGTTATTCCACTCCAACAAACTTAACGCAATTTCTAGCGGCTAATCCAACATTGTTATTGGGCGGAAATGTCATTACAAACAATTGGATTTTTATTAACAATGACTTGATTGTTGACCAGAGTATAAATATTACAAATTGTGATTTTATCCGAATTGCTCCCGGAGCAAGAATAATCTTGTTGCCTAATGTAACCTTAACTGCAAGTAGAAGCACCTTTGCACCTAAGTGCAATGAAATGTGGGGTGGTTTTGAAACAAGCGACCCTTCCCAAGCCATCAATTTAACGGATGTAAATGTGATTGGTGCCAAGTATGGAATCAACTCATCGAAAGGCGGTGTTTACCATGTATTACAATCCCGTTTTGTAGATAATTTATATGGAATTTACGTACTCTCCAATACATTTAGCCCAACAATCAGTACTGTTAAGAATACTTACTTTGGTGATGTACTCGGACAAACTTTACTTCCACCATACCAAAACGAACCGCAACCTTTAAGCGGACTATTGGTGCTGGATATTTTAGATGTTGTCATTGGAACTACAGATGCTAATCGAGGTAATTTATTCCATAACCACCAAAGAGGGATTTCTTCGAACAGGGCAAGTGTTCATTCCTTTAAAAACAACTTTTACAATATTCGCCATGCTTCTGGCTATCCAGCACCAGATGAAGGCGATAAATTTGCAGCAATTTTTGCAATGAATTCTTTTACTCTGCAAGGTATTTTCAATTATACATTATATGCAGATGGTGTAAATACTTCTCCCACTTCGAATACCTCAAACAACTTTGTGAATTGTGAATATGGAATTTCTGTTAGAAATGGAATGCATTTAATTGCAGAAAACAATTTTATAAAAAATTCGAAACTGCGTGGGATTTCTGCTGAAAATAATCGTTTGAAAGATTTAATTGTGAATCAAAACACAATAAATGGTTCATTTAGTCCTACTGCCTTTGGCATCTATTTAAAAAACTACAACAACGGAAGCGCAACAGTTTATAAAAACAAAATCAACACCTTGTTTAACTTTAACAATGGTGTTTTTAAGTATGGGATTTATATTTCAAATACTTTTCTAACCGTAAATCAAACGACTAAAGTAGACGATAATCATATAAATAGGAGTCTTTATGGTATCTGGATGATTAATACTGCCGCTGGTGAAATAACAAGAAACACAATTGATATTAGTTTTAACAATGCTCAAATCAATTCATACGCCTCTAGCATTTTACCAATTAGAGGAATAGTTGTTCAAAATTCTCCTGAATCAATTATCAATTCAAATGAAATAACAAAAACTAATATGGCTCCTGTAACCACCATTCTGAACGAAAATCTACAAGGTATTCGCTTGGAGTTATCTCCTTCTTCTGTTGTTAGAAGCAATGTTATGACAAGAACAGCAGTAGGCTTTTATGCTTATGGAACAAGTGCGGGTTCGAGGATTGATTGCAACCAAATGCACTTTACGAGAAATGGATTTTTTATGGAATTGGCAGACTTATCCAATCAAGGTGCCCCTGTTGGCCCAATGCCTTATCCAAATGGATATAGTGCCGACAACCAATGGTTCAATACAATTAATGATGAAACTGCTGGGACCATGGCAGCAGTCAATTATTATTATCATAGAAGTGGTGCAACATATAATTCTGACCCATCATTAGGCATTAATACCACGTGGATTGATAATACGGTGACAGCACCAAGTGGTTCATCCTTACACACCACTTGCATCCAAGCAATCAATCCTCCAATTGTTGAACCTCCTTTGGTGAAACGAACAAGACAAGTTCAACCAATTGCGCAAAACACGATAAACTATACGGCTTTGGATTATCAGCAAAAGCATTTTTTGAAGCTTTCAGCGTATTCACGTTTAGTTGCTGATTCGTCTTTTCTTATCATGAACGACCCAAGTGATTCCATATATGTCAATTTTGTAGAGAGCAATAATTTGATGAATTCTCAAACAAAAATACTCTATGATTCACAACAGGCGTTTGAACAAGGTGATTATCAAAGCGCATTGACTTTGTGTTCACAACTCTCCTTAACTTGTAACCAGTACAGCACCAATAGAACAGTTCAAGAACTTATGATTCTGCGTACAATGAATGATGAAGTTTTGACTGCTGCGGATTCTGTTTTGTTACTCGACATCGCTTGTTTAGACCCAATTGAATTTGGTTCAGGCGTATATCAAGCTAGAGCAATGATGGATTGGGATGGATTTTGTTCGGTGAATTCGGCAAAATCGATGACACTTGAAGATGAAGAAAATTCAGAATACAGCGATAAACAAATTATACTTTATCCAAATCCGAACAATGGTTCCTTTACACTAACGGCAGACAAAGAAATTGGACGAATCGAAATTTTTCAACTGAACGGGACATCTGTAAAAGTTTTTGAAAAGTTAAAAACAACAGAAGCTGAAATTAATTTATCTTTAGAGCCCGGTATCTATCTGATTCGTATTGAATTACTAAACGGTAGCCGTGAAGAAAAACGAATTGTAGTTCAATGATCCGTGTTTTAATTCTTGTTTTCATGTTTTGCTGTGCTTTTAATACTAAAGCACAGCAAAATATGATTTTGAATCCATCATGTGAGGAAGCAAGTTCAATACCAAACAACCTTGCACAATACAGTTTATGCGTAAACTGGTGGAAGCCATATATTTGGAGCACAGATTACTTCACAACACTTACAAACGAAGCGAATAACAATAATATTCCTTTTAGTAGATTTGGGTTTCAAGGTAGTATATCTGGGAACTATTATTTAGGAATTGCTTTATGTTCTTGGTTTTACACTATCAATGATTTTAGCCCTTTCAGACATGACTATGCCGCAGGTCAATTTACAGAAACCCTTGAAAAAGACAAAATTTATCAATTTGAATTTTGGATGAGTAAAGCAGATTCGGCTCTTTTTAAAACCAATGCCATTGATGTAGTACTCACTTATGACACCATTGTTGATGTAAATAACTACGAGTATTATGGTTATAAGATCTGGTCAGAAGAAACACCTATGACAGATACGGTTAATTGGGTTAAAATATCAACTTGTTTTAAAGCAAAAGGAAACGAAAAAGCCTTTGCAATTGGTAATTTTCATGAACCAGAAGACGTGATAAAAATTTTCTCTTACGATCCGAGCTCTGAAGTTGACTACCGCTACCTCGATAATTTCTCTCTCATTGAATGCCCCACTTGCTGCCCTGAGCAATTCCCAGATGAGCAACAAGTGTTTGTGTATTCAAACCCTTCGAGCGGAGATAACCCTGCTAACATTTTAATCTGGCTGCATCCAGAAACTACGGCAAATCTAGAAATTTATGATAGCGCAGGTAGGTTGGTAGACCGTAGGTCATTCGCCGCTTTGCAAAATACCTACACTTTTAAGGAGATGGCAGCAGGCTTGTACCATTTTGTTGTAACAAGTAGTGATGGTTTGGAGGAGAATGGCAAAGTGCTCGTGGCGGAGTGAGAAAAAATGTCGTACATTTAACAGTATGAATAGTTGCACTTTAACTAATTTTGTTTACTCGATATCGCTTGTTTAGACCCAATTGAATTTGGTTCAGGCGTATATCAAGCTAGAGCAATGATGGATTGGGATGGATTTTGTTCGGTGAATTCGGCAAAATCGATGACACTTGAAGATGAAGAAAATTCAGAATACAGCGATAAACAAATTATACTTTACCCAAACCCTTCTAATGGAACTTTAACTATTCAAGCAAATGAAACAATACAATCTGTTCTTGTTTTCGATCTAAAAGGAACGAAATTATACGAACAAAATGTTTATACTGACGCTATTGAGTTAAGTTTAACGCTGAAAACAGGGATATACATCCTTTCAATAACTTTAGAAAATGGTAATATTGAAACACATAAAATCAGTATTCAATAAATATAAAATACCACTACTAACCGACAAAATATTTTCAAGACAAAGGGCTAATTTTTAAAGTTAGCCCTTTTTTCATATCTTATAGTTCGCAAAAACAAAAAAGGTATGAGTTCCA
>Ga0209702_10004959_pt1 | contig 18679 bp, 15 predicted proteins | sample FRY01_FD_187210 | JGI IMG/M metagenome (GOLD analysis project Ga0209702, IMG submission 187210) | Freshwater microbial communities from Lake Fryxell liftoff mats and glacier meltwater in Antarctica - FRY-01 (SPAdes) (version 2) | ecosystem: Environmental > Aquatic > Freshwater > Ice > Glacier...
CACATTAAACAGGGCCGCTGAGTTCCGTCGAAGCCGGTGTGCTGAGCTCCGTCTAAGCAGGTGCATTTAACTCCTAAAGCAGCTTTCCTCAAGCTAGATGGAGAATCTATTGGGAACAAAAAAACCCGACTTCGCAGTCGGGTTTTTTGTGCCGATGGCCGGAGTCGAACCGGCATGTCTTGCGACACACGCCTCTGAAACGTGCGTGTCTACCAATTTCACCACATCGGCCGTAGCAAAAGCGCCAGCCTAAACGCCCTTCAGGTGGCAAAGATAACGGCTTTTTTTTCGTCTGCAACCTCCCCCTTTTAAGCTTTCAGCTGCAATTCCCGAAAAATATTTTTGCCTTACAAAGATTCAGAGTAGTTTTATGTTTACAAATACCCATCCTTGAGCAAAACCGTTTCTCTCCTTGATGAAAGCCAATTGGTTGCTTGGTTGCGAGACCGTGACCAGCAGGTGATGTCGGTTTTGTACGACCGCTATTCAGCTGCCCTTTTTGGTGTCATCAAAAAGGTTGTGACGGATAACTACGCCGCTGAAGACCTTCTGCAAGAAGTTTTTTTAAAGATCTGGCGAGCCGGAGAACAGTACCGTCCAGAAAAAGGAAGGATGTTTACCTGGATGCTGCACATAGCCCGCAACACGGCGATAGATTATATAAGATCAAAAAGATTCAAAGCTTCAATCCAAACCGAAGAACTCGACGTAAATACGGCTGTAAATGAGCGAGTAACCACTCCGGTAGACCACATTGGTTTAAAGGAAGTCATTGTAACACTCAAACCTGAACACCAACAAGTGCTGGATTTGCTCTACTTCGGCGGTTTGACCCAAGAACAAGCGGCAGAAGAGCTGGACATCCCGCTCGGCACTGTCAAAACCAGGGCCCGAACGGCCGTCCAGGTATTGCGTAAACTGTTAATCGAAAAAACATCGTGACACCAGAAGCCTACATAACGTCCGGAATCTTGGAGCTCTATGTGCTCCAATCCCTTCAGCCAGAAGAAATGGCTGAAGTGGAAGAAATGGCACATCACCATGTAGAAGTACGTACTGCCATTGCCGATATTCGGGAGTCGCTCGCTGCTTACGGTCAATTACATGCCGAAACGCCCCCTGCTCCTTTGAGAAGCAAAATACTAACCGCTATCGCCGCAGAAGTTGAAAATACACCTGCTGTCGAAATAGCGCCCAAGGTGCTCCAAATGACCTCTGGCGCAGAAGTCGCCGTGCGCTATGCCCGGATTGCTATCGCTGCAAGCATCAGCCTATTCTTAGTAAGCTTGCTCACTGCGGCTAACTTCTACCTCCGTTGGCAAGAAGCCGCCACCTTAGCCAATACCCTTTTGGCCGAAAAAACAGTGCTGGCAGCAGAAAGAGCCCTTTTACAGACCAGCGCTGCGGAGGGGAAAGAACTACTCGCGCTCATCGCCAATCCTGATATCCGCTTGGTAAACCTCCAAGGCACCGACAGCTATCCTGAAGCTTCGGCTTTAGTGGCCTGGAACCCGCTATCTTCTGCAGTTTATCTGTGGGTGAACGCGCTCCCGCAACCTGCCGATGACCAGCAATACCAACTTTGGGCCATTGTAGATGGACAACCCGTGGATGCCGGTATTTTTGACATAGAAGTGGGCAGTAAGCAAATGAAAGCCTTTGATAAGGTCGAAGCATTTGCCATTACTTTAGAGCCAAAAGGTGGTAGTATAGCCCCCACCTTGGAGCAGCTGCACGTAATTGGCACCATTTAAGCCTGTTTTAACCAAAATCGTTTCTTTTTCCTGCTCCTTGCTACGTGAAGCAAGCGCGGTGGCTATCTTTGCAACCCATGGACCACCTGCTCGTTCGACTAAATAATGGCATGCACCTGCTTTACAAGCAAGTAGCAGGAACCGAAATCGCACATGCCGGCTTTGTTGTCAATGCCGGGAGTCGCGACGAGCTCGAAAACGAATGGGGCATGGCACATTTCCTTGAGCACATGCTTTTTAAGGGCACCAAAAAACGCAAGGCCTTCCACGTACTTTCGCGTTTAGATGCAGTAGGTGGTGATTTAAATGCTTACACCAGTCGCGAGCGCACTTCCGTTCATGCCTCTTTCCGGCAGGTACACTTTGCCAGGGCTTTTGAATTGCTCAGCGACATTTTTATAAACGCCAGCTTCCCACAAAAAGAGTTGGAACGCGAAAAACAGGTGGTATTAGAGGAGATTCGCATGTACCAGGACGAACACGACGAAAGCATCTTAGATGATTTTGAAAGTTTAGTGTTTCGGAACAAGCCCCTTGGCCGACCCATCCTAGGCAGTGAAGAAACCGTGCGGAAAATCACGCGTCAAAACCTGCTCGATTTTCAAAACCGCAACTATGGCGCCGAAAACACCATTTTTACGTATGTTGGTCCCATGCCATGGAAAGCCTTTGAGCGAAAAGTGCGGCCAATTTTAGAAACTTATGTCAATGTGCAGAAACCAGTGCAACGCATCGGCGACTTCAACTACCAGCCATTTTACAAAGAATTCGATAAACCGGCATCTACAGCTTATGTGGTGATGGGCAATCAAGCCTATCCCACCAACGACACCAAGCGGCTCGGTTTGCTCCTCCTCAACAACATACTGGGTGGCGACAATATGAACTCGCGCCTCAACATGAGTGTGCGCGAACGCAACGGATTGGTGTACGGCATCGAATCGAACTACACGCCTTATTCCGATACCGGCTTGTTTTTCATTTATTTTAGCGCCGAAGCCTCTAAGCAAAAGCGAGTACGCAGATTGGTAGATATAGAATTGGCAAAATTCCGGCAAAAACGCTTGGGTAATATGCAGCTACACATGGCCAAACAGCAATTCATCAGCCGCATGCTGATGTCCGAAGAAAGCCGCGCCAACCTCATGCTAGCCCTTGCCCACGGTTTTTTCGACCATGGCAAAATCGACCGACTCGACGAAGTAATAAAAAAAGTAGAAGCCCTCGATGGAGGAGATTTGTTAGACATTGCTAACGAGATTTTCGATCCTCAGCAACTCAGCACCATCATTTACAATCCAAAATAAGCATGGACTTTTTCCCCGCAATACTTACCCAGTATATTGAACAGCACAGCAGTGCAGAGGACCCGATTTTAGCGGCTCTTAACCGAGAAACACATCTCAAACACTTGCTGCCGCAAATGGTGTCGGGGCACCAGCAAGGTTTGTTTTTAGAACTTGCCAGCAGCATGATGCGCCCCAAAACCATCCTCGAAATCGGCACGTTTACCGGTTATTCGGCCATTTGTTTGGCAAAAGGCTTGGCGCCCGGTGGAAAACTGCACACCATCGACATCAACAATGAACTGGAGCACATTACGAGTAAATATTATGCTCTCAGCGGTATGCAACAGCGCATCCAACAATATTTTGGTGCTGCCGCCGATATAATACCTGGCTTAGCGGGCGAATTTGACCTTGTTTTTATTGATGCCGACAAAGTGAATTACGGCTTGTATTATGACTTAATCATCCACCGCGTGCCAACGGGCGGCTTTATTATGGTCGACAATGTACTGTGGAGCGGCAAAGTAGCCGAGGCACCCGAAAGCGACAAAGACACCCGCGCCTTGCATGCGTTCAACCAGAAAATTGCAGCCGATAACCGCGTTACCAAGCTCGTTCTTTCGCTGCGTGACGGCATTACCCTCATCCGTAAAAATTAATAACCATGAAGCATTCCGCCCTCCTCCTCCTAGCGCTTTTTATCAGCTTTTCTTCCCTGGCCCAAAATGGTAGCAGCCTAAAACAAACTTATGTTGAGCAATACAAGCTCATGGCCATCGAAAACATGCACCGTACAGGAGTTCCAGCCAGTATTACTTTGGCTCAGGGACTGTTGGAGTCGGGGGTGGGTCAAAGTCCCTTGGCCGTAGAAGCCAACAACCACTTTGGTATTAAATGCCATAAAGAATGGACCGGCCCTACCTTTACGATGGACGACGATGAAAAAGACGAGTGCTTTAGAAAGTATACGTCGGCGCTAGACTCTTACCTCGACCATGCTGCTTTTTTAAAGTCGCGCCCGCGGTATAGCGAGCTTTTTAAGCTTGAAATAACCGATTACAAAGGCTGGGCTCAAGGTTTGAAGGCCGCTGGTTATGCTACCAATCCCAATTACGCCCCCTTGCTCATCAAACAAATCGATGAACTGGGCTTGGCCGATTACGACCGGGTAAATCCAACACAACTGGTGGCTTTGCAGGGTAAGAAAAAAGACGAAACACCCATCGAAACGGGCGCGTTGCCTGCCGAACAAGTAAGTTTTTCAGGGGTTCCTTGTCAGGAAGGCATCTTTAAATACAACAAAGTAAAAGTGGTGTGCGCCAAAGCTGGCGACAGTCCTTTGAGCATTGCTGAAACCTATGGTTTGTACCCTTGGCAAGTTTTGAGCTTCAACGATTTAGTTGATGAGGTGCGTTTCAAAGAGGGTGAATTGGTGTACATAGCCGCTAAGCGTAAACGTGCCGAAATAGCACAGCATGCAGTGGGTGAATTTGAAAGCGTGCGCGATTTGTCACAGCGTTACGGCATCAGCACCGGCGCCATTCGTCGCAAAAACCAATTGCGGGCTAGTGAAGAATTTGCCGCCGGCGAAACGGCTTATTTCATACAGAAGCGCGCCGTAAAACCCAATGTGCGCAGCTTAGCTGAAATCGAAACCTTACGTTCAGAGCGAGACCGCAAGGACGCGGCCATGCAATATCCCGCCACGCCCCCTGTAGTGAAAAGCAAATCAGCGCCTGCCTATGCTGCACCGGTAGAAAAGGCAACCGCCAAACCCGCTGCGGCCGTGGCTGAAAAGAGTAGTTCGCTCGAAATCAAACAGCCAATAGTAAAAGAGGCAGCAGTAACGGCCACGGAAGTCATTGAAACAGTGCGCAAAGCTGCGCCTGAAACAACAAAACCAGCAGCATCGGTAAATACCAAGCCCAACAGCGTGGGAGAAAAAGTTTCAAGCGACCCCCAGCCTGCGAAAGTAGAAACACCTAAAACGCCCGCCAATAAAGAAGTTAAGAAGCACACCGTGGTAAAGGGGGATACGCTTTTCAACATCTCACGGCGCTACGGCATAACGGTAGCAGAGCTGAAAGAGCTTAATGACATGCAGAGCAATGATATTTCTTTGGGTATGGCGTTAATTGTTTCGAAATGAAGTCGGTAACAGTAAATGGCAAGCGCTTTGTGCCCTATTTAAGTGAGGAAGCGCTGGCGGAAAAAGTGAGAGAAATTGCGGTGCGGCTGAACAACGATTTGGCTGACAAAGACCCTGTATTTCTAGGTGTTTTGAACGGTGCGTTTATGTTCGTGGCCGATTTATTCCGACAAATCAACATTCCGTGCGAAATCAGCTTTGTGAAATTGGCTTCCTACAGCGGCATGCGGTCTACGGGCAGCATGAAAGAGCTCATTGGTTTAAATGAAAACCTTCGTGGCCGCCATGTGGTGGTGGTGGAAGACATTGTAGACACTGGCAACACCATTGTAGCTTTACAAGCAGCCTTGGAAAGCCGTGAACCCGCTTCTGTGCAAATATGTACGCTCTTGTGCAAACCCACCGCTTTACTGCACGAACTCCAGCTCGAATATGTGGCCTTGGAAGTGCCTGAGCACTTCTTTTTGGGCTATGGACTCGACTTCGATGGGCACGGTAGAAACTTGCCCACCCTTTACCATTTAGAAGAAAGCGAATAGGGCCCCGAAAACCGCGTTTGGTGCCATTATACGGCCTGACTGAATCGCTTTACGGCTGGATCAGGTGCTTGTAAATAAGCATCGAACAAACTACAAGCGTTTCGGGTAAAAATTTTGCCTTCGGGCTTGAGCTTTAACCAAAACCCATTTTTCTCCAGAATACCGTCCGCCTGTAATTGCTGCAGCAATTCGTTTTGCGCAGTTGTAAAATGCCAACATGCAGGAATATGCACCTCTCCTTTACAACTCAAGTCCATAATCAAGCGCCGCCGCTGGAGGTCCTCTTTGCTCAAAATCAGCCCTTTGTCTGTGGCTAGGTGCCCTTGATCAACTGCTCGCTGCCAGCTGACTATTTCTTTACTGTTTTGGGCATAGGCCGTGCCGATATCGCTGATAGAAGAAGCACCTAAGCCAATCAAAAGGCTACTGTTGCTGGTGGTATAACCCATAAAATTGCGGTGCAGTTTGCCAGCAGCAGCGGCTAGCGCCAGCTCGTCTTGTGGCAAAGCAAAATGATCCATGCCCACATCTACATACCCAGCCTCCAAAAACTGCTTACGCCCTTGCAAATAAAGCTCCATACGCTCGGCAGGGCTGGGCAAGTGCCGTTCGTCGTACAGGCGCTGAGCTTTTGACTTCCACGGCACATGTGCATACCCGTAGAAAGCTACCCGATCGGGTCTCAAAGTAAGTACCTGACTGATTGTGTTTTGCAGTCTGTCGGCCGTTTGCATCGGTAAGCCATACACCAAGTCAAAATTTACCGAGGTAAAGCCTGTTTCACGTGAAACGCGGGTGGCTTCTGCTACTTTTTCAAAGGGCTGCACCCGGTTAATGAGTCGCTGCACCTCAGGGTCGAGGTCTTGCACACCGTAGCTCACCCGGTTAAAGCCCAAAGCATGCAACACCTTCAAGTGCTCAGTAGTTGTGTTGTTGGGGTGGCCTTCAAAGCTCATACCGGCCTCTGGATGCAGGTCAGCCAGCGCAAATAAACCCACTACCAAGCGCCTCAATTCCGCCGGTGCAAAAAAAGTGGGCGTTCCGCCGCCAAAATGGAGCTCCCGAATGATTGGCCGGCCTTCGAACAACTGTACATATTGCTTCCATTCGCGCAACAAACCATTGATGTAGGGAGATTCAACCGCGTGGTTGGTGGTGATTTTTTTGTTGCAGCCGCAGTAGGTGCAGAGTGCCTCGCAGTAGGGGAGGTGCACGTATAAACTAAGGCCCTCCGCCTTGTCAGCTGTCTGAAATGCCTTTTTGACTTGCAATTTCCACTCCTTTTCCCCTTTCCACTCCAGCCAATTCGGCACAGTAGGATAGCTGGTGTAGCGAGGAATGGGCTGGTTGTAGCGCTGAAGCTGCTGTTGTAAATTCAGATAATAATATCCAAATATACAAAAAATGATCAGACATACCTGTCGTTCTTCTATTCAACAAACTAATATTTGCTTACGCACGCGTTGGCGCACCACCTACGGTTGGCTAATTGTCCTTCCAGAAAGCTGCACCACGAGCTGGTACATCCCCGCAGTCACACGCAAGCAAATCAACCGCTCGTTGTCTGTAAGCACGCCGCCGGCTTTTGCCAGCAAGTGTTCACAATCGCATGCCTTACTCCTTGTACATCGGGTGGCTTCCTCAGGCGTATACGCCTTGGTTACTGGCTGGATTAGGGTAAATAAGGCGTCGCGCTGCCGCATAGGGTGCCACAATGCTTCCAACACCACTCAAATGTCGAATATCCTACCCCTGAACCGCTGCGCGTAGCGCAATGCCTGTGAAGTATTCAGTTTCAAAATGCGGTTGTGGCACCTCACTTAGGTACAGTTAAGTTTGAGAACACATCACTGCCTCCCTTTTTTGTTGTTTCTTAGCTGATGTTGTATGCGGCAGGCGCTTTAAAATCAGCTACACAAAAAACGCCCAAACGGATAACCATTTGGGCGTTTTTCACAAGCATATTACTTTAGCGGCTGCTCGGCTGCGCTGTTCTAGGGCGGTACTGCCTTCCACCAGGCCTGCGGTTACCCGAAGGCTTGGGTGCTGCAGCTGCTTTGGGCATGTGGGTAGGATGCACCGCTTTGTAGGGGTGCGCTTCAACTACCGGGATTTTGCGGGATATTAGTTTTTCTACATCACGCAAATAGGCCATTTCTTCGGCATCACAAAATGAAAGCGCAGTGCCTGACGCACCAGCACGACCTGTACGGCCAATACGGTGCACGTACGTTTCAGGTACATTGGTCATTTCGTAATTAATTACGTGCGCCAACTCATCCACGTCAATACCGCGAGCGGCAATGTCTGTAGCTACCAAAACACGGGTGGTTTGGGCTTTAAAATTCGCTAAAGCACGCTGACGAGCATTCTGAGCCTTGTTTCCATGGATGGCTTCGGCACGTATATCGGCACGCAACAGCAATTTCACCAGTTTATCGGCGCCATGCTTGGTACGCGTAAATACGAGTGCCGTTTTAATCTCTTTACTTTTCAATAAATGAATTAATAAGTTAGGCTTGTCGTTTTTGTCCACGTGAAACACATGCTGATCAATAATATCAACTGTAGAACTCACGGGATCTACTTTCACTTCGCTCGGGTTGTTCAAAATACTGCTGGCCAACTTCAAAATTTCTGGTGGCATGGTGGCAGAAAAAAAGAGCGATTGACGCTGCCTAGGTAGTGCGGCAATCAATTTGCGTACATCGTGGATGAAGCCCATGTCAAGCATGCGGTCAGCCTCATCAAGCACAAAAAAACGTACACCAGCCAAGCTGATGATGCCCTGGTTCATCAAATCGAGCAAACGACCCGGGGTCGCTACCAGTATGTCAACCCCTCTGCGGAGCACTTGCTCTTGTCCATGCTGACTAACGCCACCGAAAATAACGGTACTGCGCAGTGGTAAATGCCGGCCGTAGGCTTGCAAACTTTCACCTATCTGGATGGCGAGTTCGCGCGTGGGAGTTACAATAAGTCCTTTAATGATGCGGTGTGCGCCGTTTTCAGGGCGTTGCGCCATCAATTGCAGTATCGGAATAGAAAAAGCTGCTGTTTTGCCGGTGCCCGTTTGTGCACAACCTAAGAGGTCGGTGCCTTGTAATAAGATGGGAATGGCTTGTGATTGGATTGGGGTGGGTTTGGTGTAACCCTCTTCTTGCAAGGCCTTTAAAATCGGGCTTGCGATGTTCAATGATTCAAATGTTATCATAAAATTGGAATGTCGGAAACCAACTCGCTTGTGGTTTTTTATGCTGTTACGCATACCTTAGCATTCCGGGCAGGCAAATTACTGTGAAGATGGTTTGAAGACCAGAATGGCGGGAATGTTCCCTTCTAAATTGTTAAGTTGCAAATATAGGGAATAAATGTGGCTTTTGCTAATACAGCACAAATGGCACTACCGTTGTATAAGCTGTGCGGCATTGATGGAAACCTCCCAGTTGGCGCGCAATTTAGCTGTTTCGCTCAGGTACCAGAGGGATTCGGGCTGGGTGCGCGTGAGAATGCTACCCAAATCAAGCTGTTCATTGTCATTTAAATCAGCAAAAAAACGAATTCGATAAGTTAATGGGCGTAATTTTTGAAATGTTAGCTTCTTATCGTTGGCTAACTTCATACGCTGAATCAGTTCATAACCTTCCGATAATAAATCGATGTGCGTTATTCCTTCCGGTAAACTATCCAATCCTTCCACCACTAAATCACCATAGGCATCCGGCGAAACACTACTAAAGGTAAATCGAAAACTATCTACCGCTGAACCAAACCAGTCTTTGAGGGCTCCTTGCCCGATAAAAATTTCATACCGCTTATTTTCGATGAGTTCTGGTGTGATTTCAAGTTGAACACCCGCTATTTTCCAAGTAAAGGGTATTTTTACATTCGTAAGGGTATCGTAAGCCCAAAATACCGCGCTCGTATCAAACAAGGCAGAAAAGGGTCGCGTGGCGGTTAGTTTGAGCGGCTCGAGCACAGACGGCTGATTGTTTTTACGTAATGTCAGCTGGCTCATTGTCACCGGCTGTTGCTTACGTTGGTTGATGCGAACAGTGTCCACCCTATTTGCATATGCTACTCTGAAAAACAGACTATCGGCAGTTGTGTGGCGGTGATAAAAGAACACACTGTCCTGCATGCGCTCCACAAACACTTCACCACCTAGCGAATCCAATAAGCTGATCTCCAGCGAATCTGGCGCTGAACTAAATACGAATTTGGCCGCGCCATTTTCCGTTGACCGCCTTTCCTGCAGTCTCAAATTGGCTCGTAAATCTTTGATCAGCAAAAACCGCAAGCTATCGGCATCCAAGGTATCAAGCACGAGCATTTCATCAGCAAAAGCCGCCTCTTCAGTTATATTGTACTTCAAATTACTGTCTTCATCCTTAAAAACCCACACAACATACCTTCCAGCCTTCAAATTCTCTAAGGCAAATCGGCCAGCTTTATTGGTCTTGGTGTAATAAAACGGCTTCTTCGCGTAAATGGCCGAGTCGCCATAATCTTCCGGGTAGAGCGCCACCAAGATGTTCTCTTGGGGTTCGCGCTTTTCGGCAGATAAAACCACACCGCTCACCTCCAAGGAATCTAAATAGGAACCCGTTGAAAACACATACCGGAAATTTTGAAGCTTGTTGCCTTCGTTAAGATCGGTAAGCGCATCCCCAAAATTGATGGTATAGGTGGTGTTGGTGCGCAAGCTATCCGGCCCTAAATCAATAAACAAAGTGCCATAGCGAACCTCAAAGGCTGGTTTTCCATCCAAAGCTGGCGTAAATTGAATGTTAGAGGGGTTCTGAAGCTTCACATATTCATCAAAATCAAGCCTGATTTCACGCTTGTTAAAAAAGAGCGTTCCATTTTCTGGTACTGCCCGTAACAAGCCGGGTGGTAACGCGTCACGCTCACCGCCGGTGGGTGGCACCACATTGGCACATCCCCAAAACAACAGCATTACAGTCATCGACCATCCAAATTGCACTAGGCGCATCTTAAATGAAGGGGGTTTTCCTAAATATATAGATCTGGCTGCTACCTGTGTCTGGCAGCAACAACGACTTCAACCAAAAACCGAAACCTTTGGCGAAGCCTAAAACTAATCCACCACCACCACTTTTGTATTTCTCACTCAACAAACTCACGTAAAAAGGATCGAAATGCATGTTTTTGGTCGCAACCACCTCAAAACCCTCGGCTACCACACGTTTGCGAAGCATGGCCGGTGGAAAATGATACAAATGCCTTGGCACGTCACGAGCTGCCCAATTTGGTCCGTAATGCTTGGCGTCTACACTCTTGGGATTGGGCACAGCAATCACTAAAATACCACCCGGTTGTACCAACCGGCCGAGTTCCGCAAATCGCTGCTTCAATGCGTGCACGTGCTCTAAAACATGCCACATGGTCACTACATGAAAGGTTTTGGTGCTCTTTTCTAACCAAGCCTCGCCGTACACCTTTAAGTCGTGTTGAAAGGAGGCGCTACTTGCTGCCTCTCGGTCGGGCTCCACGGCAGTAACCTGCCAGCCAGCTTTTTGCATATTGCCAGCAAAGGCTCCAGTACCGCAACCAATGTCGAGTAGGGAACCCAAAGGCATTAAACCTTCTATTAAAGCCCGCTTCTGCTTGAGGGTTACCTTGCGTACTTCGCGGTAAATGGCATTTACTACCCCAGGTGCTTCCTCGTCAGTATGTGAAATGTAGTCCTTGCTTTCGTAATAATAACCAATTTCTGCTGCGGTCGGCCTCGGATTCGTGAATTCTAACCCGCAATCCAGGCAACAATCGATGTTAAATAACTCCTGACTCACCGTGTAATCTTTGCAAGTCATTAAGGCTTGAAATCGCCCAGTGCCGCATGCTGGACAGGCTGTTAACTTTTCCATGCTTGTCCTTTATTCAAATAGACCATCAGAATACTTATATCTGAAGGCGAAACGCCGCTCACCCGCGAAGCCTGCCCCAAAGTAGCGGGCCGTAATTGACTCAGCTTTTCACGGGCCTCTTTTGAGAGCGAGGTAAGGCCACTGTAATCAAAATTCTCTTTCATGCGTACGTCATCCAGATCCCCCATTTTATCAGCTAACTCCTTCTCTTTGAGGATATAAGACTCATATTTAAGGTTGATTTCTGCTTGTTCTTTGGTTTCGGCATCGAAAGGTGCTAGAAAGTCTCGCAAATCTGTTGAACCTGCGGCCAAATCATTCAAATGTACCTGAGGACGCAGCAACAAGCCGTCGAGTTTTACTTTTTGACTGATCGGTGCCGAGTCGATGCCTAGCAATACAGGGTTCATTTCGGCGGGACTTACCGACTGCTTCTTCATGTAGCTAAGAATACGCTCTGAATCGGCGATCTTCTTTTGCACCTTGTCGAAGCGGATGTCGCTGATGAGGCCGAGGCGCTTGGCAATACCCGACAAACGTATGTCGGCATTGTCTTGACGCAGCAAAATACGGTATTCAGCACGCGACGTGAACATGCGATAAGGCTCGTCCGTGCCTTTGTTCACCAAATCGTCAATCAAAACTCCGATGTACGCCTCCGAGCGTTTCAAAATAAGCGGCTCAGCTTCTTTGATTTTGAGGTGCGCATTGATGCCAGCCATCAAACCCTGACAAGCAGCTTCCTCGTAACCCGTTGTGCCATTGATTTGGCCTGCGAAATACAACTGTTGTATGCGCTTGGTTTCCAAAGTTGGATAAAGCTGCGTTGGTGGAAAATAATCGTACTCAATGGCATAGCCAGGACGAAACATCTTAGCTCTTTCAAATCCCGGAATTTGCTGCATAGCAGCGTATTGCACCTCTTCAGGTAAAGAAGTAGAAAAGCCATTTACATAAACCTCTACCGTACTCCAGCCCTCAGGTTCTACAAAAATCTGGTGCCTATCGCGCTCTGCAAATCGGTTAATTTTATCTTCTATGCTCGGACAATAACGCGGACCTACTCCTTGGATGCGTCCCGTGTACATCGGCGATTTGTCGAAGCCCGTTTTTAGAATATCATGTACCTCTGAATTGGTGTAGGTAATCCAGCACGACCGCTGCTTCGTCAAAGCTTTGGTATCGGTATAAGAAAACTTGCCTGGAGCAGTATCACCCAGCTGTTCCTCCATTTTGCTGTAATCCAAGCTCCTACCGTCAATGCGCGGTGGCGTACCTGTTTTCATACGACCAGCCTCAAAACCTAAATTCACTAATTGTTCAGTGATGCCATGTGCGGCTTTTTCCCCAGTTCTACCGCCACCAAAGCGCTTTTCGCCTATGTGGATGAGTCCATTTAAAAAAGTACCGTTTGTAAGCACCACCGCCTTGGCTTTAAACTCAATGCCCAGGGAGGTCACTACACCTGTTACCCGGTCGTCTTCCACCAAAATCGACGTAACCATGTCCTGCCAAAAATCCACATTCGGGGTATCCTCCAACATCTGTCGCCACTCCGTAGCAAACACCATGCGGTCGTTTTGAGTGCGAGGACTCCACATTGCCGGTCCCTTCGATAAATTCAGCATTCTGAACTGGATGGCCGAGCGGTCGCTCACAATGCCTGAATAACCACCCAAGGCGTCTATTTCTCGCACTATTTGTCCTTTTGCCACCCCACCCATGGCGGGATTACAAGACATCTGTGCAATGGTTTGCATATTCATGGTCACCAACAACACTTTTGAGCCCAGGTTCGCCGCGGCAGCAGCGGCCTCGCAACCTGCATGTCCTCCCCCAACAACTATAATATCGTATGCTTGATGCATTTCTTTTTTATTGTTCCACGTGGAACGATTTAATTTTTTCCTTTTGCTTCGCTCTGTTCCACGTGGAACATGCGCAGGGCCAAAGACCCATCTTCTTTTATTCTCATGGCAGCTTCTTCGGATTGCGACTTATCGCCCTGCCCCATCAAATGCCATAAACCATGCACCATAACGCGGTGCAATTCGTCCGCGAAATTACTACGAATTTCTTTTGCATTCTCACGAACACGTTCAATACTTATGTAGCACTCACCGTACACTTCTCCTACATTTTCTTCGATGGGAAAAGTGATGATGTCCGTATAATAGTCATGCTGCAAATGCTCTTTGTTCATTTCCAGTAAAAATGCATCGCTACAAAATATGTAGGTCAGCGAAACAAGCTGGTGCTTCCCTTGCTTCGCCACTTCTTGCAGCCACGCTTTAACTGCTAAACGGTCTTTTAATGGATTGCTGACATCGGCAGCATAAAACTTAATCATCGTAGATCTATCGTAAATTTCACAGCACGTGCTTCGTTGCAATAATGAAAGTGCTTGGTGATTTGCTTCAAAAATAAAACTCCTCTGCCCCCTTCTTTTTCTAAATTGTCAGCACTCGTTGGGTCGGCCACTTGCTGAACATCAAAACCTGCACCTTGGTCACTAATACAGAAATACAGCTGTCCTTGGTTCAATTCATAATCTATAACGACACTTTTTTCGGGATCAGCGGCATTGCCATGCATTATGGCATTTTGTATGCTTTCGCCCAAAGCCAGGTGGATGTTAAAATGTTGTTGCTCCGTTAAAGACAGCTCGGTGGCCAAGGACACCATTATTTTATCAACCACCTCCACGTTCTGCGGGTCTGATTGTATGACTACCCTGCCTTTCATCGATTCAATTGTAAGAAATACTGATCTACCTTCTGCTTGTAAAAGCTGTTTAAATCAGGGCTCACGGTTCGATACATTTCCAAAGTACGCAACTTTTGACGACGGTAAGCCTCAAAACCGGGAGGCGTTGTTCGTGGTACCTCTTTAGCGGTATTCGACTCCCGCCTGTCGTCAAACTCTCGTTCTCGTTCCGCTTTCTCCGCCTCTAACAACCGTGTCATGATTTCCTCTTGGCGCTTCATACTTTCGCGGGTCAGTAATTTATTTACTAATTCCTTTTCCGTTTTTTCCATCTCCTTGGCCAACTTGTCTAAGTCACCCATGCTGCCCTGACCGTCTTTATTCATCTCCTGGCTCAACTTCTGCAGCTCGCGTCGAATGGCCTCCTGCTTGGCTACCATCTCTCCAAAACCTTGGCTCATCTGCTTATCCTTGCCATTCTTGCCTCCCTCTCCCCCAGGCTTCTCACCATCCTTGCCCTTCTTGCCCTCTTGCATAGCTTTCATTTGCTCGTTCAAGGACTTCTGCAACTGGCTCAATTTACTCATTTTACCCTTACTCGAACCACCAGGTTTTTGACATTGCTGATCGCCCTCCATTTTCTGCGACATCTCTTGCTGCATGTTTTTCAGCAATTCAGAAAGTAACACAGCCAAATTGTTTACGGAGGTCATGGCGTATTGCTGACGCGTTTTCGCTTGTGGCGTTTGGCGATTACTGAGGTGATCCACTGCTCTTTCCAAGTTATCGTTCACCAAGCCCATCTCCTTGTTCACCGTGCTTTCTAATTGAATGATCCGTTTACTTAACGTTAAAAGACTATCCTCAATCAATTTTGCTTCCGCCTTTAGCTTAAACTGCTCTTTTCCAATCTCCACGTATACTTGCGAATAATTGCTGTTTTCCCGCAACCTGTCCATCAAGTCCTCTTGATTGAAAGAAAACTTGATCAAATTTTCAAGCAGCATACGCAGGGCCTGCACGTTCTCTTCAAGCTGTTCAACGCCTTCCTGATCCATTTTTTCACGCATGCCTTTCGACATTTTTTTCATTTGCTCGGCAGCTTGCTTTTGTTTTTTAGCGGCATCCTGCTTCTTTTTGCTTCCTAAATCAGCTTTTGCCGCTTCCATCTCATCCGAAATCTCTTTTGCCTCTTCCTTTAAATCACCCAACTCATTTGGATCCTCAAGCGCATCATTCTTCTTTTCTAATTCGTCAATATCCTTTTGAAGCTCATCAAATTTTTCATTAAGCGCTTCCTGCTTTTTTTCAAGATCCTCGGCACTTTGATTTTGCTGCTGCTCTAGTTGTTGTTGTTCCTTGGCAAGCTGCTCTAATTTGTCAGCAGTTTCAACTGTCTTTTGCTCAACTTCCATTTGCTTGAAAAATTCTAGCATCCGGTCTAATTCCTTCTCTACATCCTTTTCGCTCAACTTCATTTGATCGAGCTTGTTTTGCAATTGATCCTTTTGCGTTTTTTGCTCCATCATTTTCTGAAGCTCTTCCATCAGCTTTCTAACATCGTCATTCAACAGTTTTTCCGCCATTTCTTGCAATTGCTGCTGCTTTTGTAAGAGGTCTGCGGGCTTATCTTGGTCCGAACGCAGCTCTTTGTTCTCCTTCATTTTCTGAACGGCATCGAGTAATTTATCTTGGATAGACTGCTGCTGCTGCTGCAACTGCTCTAGCTGCTTGCGGTCTTCCCAGTTCAACTCCTTGCTTTCCTTTAATTTTCTGCGCAATTTATCGAGTTCCTGCTGCATCGATTTCGCCTCCCGAATAGCTTCCTGCAATTGCTTTTCAACAGCACCCGCATTGGCGCTAATAGCTGATTTGGTTTCTTTTTCTGTTAAATTCTTAAAGGAAAAGGTCTCTGAACGCGTCTTTTTAGATCCATTAAAGCCATCATTATCAGCTACTTCGAAATAATATTCCACATATTCACCCTCATTCAAACTCAGACCCGCGGCATCAAAGTAGTGATAAAATTGCTGTCTGCTGAATTTACCTATGATCAGTTTCTCTTTTTGCACTGCTCCAGTGGCTTGACCTTTTTCAGTGAAGCGTTGGTACACAAAATGTAAACTAGTGAAACCATAATCATCGGCGATTTCACCGCTGAAATAGCGAATTTTGCGTTGTACTGAATCTATCGCTTCAGACGCAACAATGGTTGGAAAAGCATCTGGAATTACCTGAATGCTATACAGCATGCTGTCGCTGCGTGGATTTTGCTTGTTTGCAATATAAACGGCGTAATTCACCGCTTCCACGGCTTTCCATTGGCTTTCAAAAAGGCTTTTGCTACTGTTGCTGATAACGGGTGTTTGTCCGTTGCTCATACGCAGCTGCAGTTCATCTACATCTGCGCCGCGGAACGACCATTTTACCACAGTACCTTCAGGCACCATCAAATCGCCAATATTCTGCAGGCGTTCGTTCATTTTGGCGAGATAGCTCGGGTACTGCAATTGCACCTCAAAATCTTTCACCAAAGGTTTTGGAACCACCTTTACATCAAACCAAGCCGAGTAAAACTTATTTGCTTTGAAACGAATGCGCGTTGATTTCTGGAGATTTTTGAGGTTATATTGAAAACTACCCGTCTTCACCCCTTCCATGCGGTAAGCATACTCTTGGTACTCGATGTACACCTGTTGCGGAATTTCAGAACCTGTAGTCTTAAGCTTGAGCTCCAAATCCTCGGATTTCTCCACAACCAAAACTTTATTTTCTAGGATAAATTCGAACGGAGCAATGGGTACAAAGTAGGTTTGATAATTCAACACCCGCGTGCCTCCATCTCTAATAATACTTGGGGCAGCAAATAAAACGAGCAAAAACAAAGCAGTAACCGGCAATAAAACCTTCAAGTACTTCCTGTTTTTACCAAAATCAATCATCTGCTGAAAAGGCACTGGTTGAAGCTGAAAAGTGCGTTGCTCAATGCTCGCTAACAATAAATCTGTCGATCCTACATCCGATGTTAAATCATGTAAATCGATGGTGTTCAGTAACTTATCTTTAACATCTGGAAAATGTTCACCGATCAAAACAGCCGCTTCTCGATACGACATCCGTTTGATGATACCCATCCTTCGCAGGATTGGCAGCACGACCAGTCGCACTAAAACACCTCCGTTCAGCAGTAGGAAACTGTAAAATAAAATGCCTCTCCATACACTCGATAAATCGCCAAAAAAAGCTGTTGTAGCTACCAAAAGGTAACTCGCCAACAATAAAGCGACAATGAGCAGCCCTCCCCTAATCATCTGATTCAGATAATAGCGGCGGATGAAATGCTCCAGTTTTTCAAGTAATATGTTGTAGGCTTTTTCCAAGGTTAGTTAACTCAATATCAGCGTAACAGGACAGTGATCAGAATGAATCACTGCCGGTAAAATGGCCGCCTGTTGCAATTGCGGACGCATGGCTTCGGTGATGATGTGGTAATCGATGCGCCAGCCTTTATTGTTGTTGCGGGCGTTGGCACGGTATGACCACCAGCTGTAATGATCTGGCGTTTTCACCAACTCGCGGAAGCTGTCGATGAAACCACGCTTAAGAAAAGAAGTAAACCACTCCCGTTCTTCTGGTAAAAAACCCGACATGTGCGCATTGCGAACAGGATCATGGATGTCGATGGCTTGGTGACAGATATTGAAATCGCCACTGATAATGAGCTTTGGATAGATTTTCGCAAGATTTTCAATGTAAAGACCAAAAAAATCAAGGAATTTCATCTTCATTTCTTGACGTTCATCCCCACTCGAACCCGAAGGAATGTACACACTTATGAAACTAAAGTCATCATAATCAGCTCTCACAATACGTCCTTCAAAGTCTATCCACTCAACTCCACAGCCAAAGGTGACTACATTGGGTTTAACTTTAGAAAGCAAAGCTACACCGGAATACCCCTTCTTTTGCGCGGGATAGGTGTACACTTCATAACCCAAATCGCGCACCAGTTGCCAATTGAACTGATCGTCCATGGCTTTAATCTCTTGCAGGCCAATTACATCGGGCGCTTCTTGGGCCAACCAAGTAGTGAAACCCTTGTTTTCAGCGGCCCGAATGCCGTTTACATTGTAAGAAATCAGCTTCATTAATCGAGGACTTTGGCCTTGATAATTTTCATTTCCTTTACAGGACGGTCGCCTCCAGCAGTTGGGGTGTTTCCAATTTTATCGAGCACATCAAAACCGGTCAACAATTCTCCGAAAACGGTATAAGCACCATCCAAATGTGGTACCCCGCCCTGCGTTGCGTACAACTGCTTTTGTGCATCGTTGTATGTGATACCGCTACG
>Ga0209702_10004960_pt1 | contig 18678 bp, 20 predicted proteins | sample FRY01_FD_187210 | JGI IMG/M metagenome (GOLD analysis project Ga0209702, IMG submission 187210) | Freshwater microbial communities from Lake Fryxell liftoff mats and glacier meltwater in Antarctica - FRY-01 (SPAdes) (version 2) | ecosystem: Environmental > Aquatic > Freshwater > Ice > Glacier...
CAAACTTCCGAACGGTCCATCACGACCCAGCTGCTTGCGATCCAACCGCCGCCACTGCCCGCCATAAATGGAGTGGCGGGCAGTGGCTCCCTAATACCCCAAGAGCCGCGTTCAGGATAAGACAAGCAAGAACCTTGCGACGTGTCGTTATTGCGCGACTTTGACCCTCCTAGGTGATGTTGTTTCGGAAAATGGTCAGCCCGGCAAGCACGGACCGCCCACAAACGTCTCAGGCACAGTCGTCGCTGCTGACACCCCCACGGCCGTCGCCGCGATCACCACCCCTGTCGCCACCGCGATCATCGCCCCGAACATCGGCGCGGTCATCGCTGTCGTCATTTGCGTCGGCAGAGTCATCCAAACTGCCACGCGCCCGACTTCTGCCATCCACAAAATCATCAGCGCGACTGTCAAAGCTGCCGCCCACCGACGTGTCGTCACCCGGCCTCTCCGCCTGCGCTTCGCTTTTCAGAACGCCGCCCGTGGCCCTATCATAGACCAATTCGAATTTCTCGGACCTCCGAACCGCCTCGACCTTGACCTGAGAGACGCCGGTTTTGGCCTCGATCTGGGTATAGCCGTCAGCCTGAAGGCCGCTGACCAGCGCCTGAGTATTTGCCGCTGCCAACGAAAAGCCGATCGAATACAGCACAAAAGCTATGGTCGTTACAAAAAAAAATCATCGTCATAGCCCTGGATTGCCGGCCTGATGTCCTTGATTTGCCACAACGCGGGGTGACCGCCTGCCGCCACGGGCGTGCGGTGACTGGGACAGCAAGGGTCATTTTCACGACGGGGGATATTGGCGCCGGGTTTACGCGCGCCACCATAGCCCATCAGTTTGCAGCCCTAAACCCAAGTTTATGGCGGCAGGGATCACCCAAACCACCGGCAGAAAAAAAGGGGGCCAAAGCCCCCCTTTCCACAAACTCACATCCCGGCGCGCCAGGTTACACCTTCATGTCCTGACCCAGATGTTTTGCCACCGTAAAGATGTCCTTGTCGCCCCGCCCGCACATGTTCATCACGATGATATGTTCCGCAGGCAGCTCCGGTGCTATCTTCATCACATGGGCCATGGCGTGGGCAGGCTCCAGCGCCGGGATAATCCCCTCCAGCTTGCAGCACAACTGAAACGCCTCCAGCGCCTCGGCGTCGGTGATAGAGACATATTTCGCCCGGCCCGTGTCGTGCAGCCAGGAATGCTCCGGCCCGATCCCCGGATAGTCCAAGCCTGCGCTGATCGAGAACCCCTCAAGGATCTGCCCGTCCAGATCCTGCAACAGGTAGGTCCGGTTGCCATGCAGAACTCCGGGACGCCCGCCCGTCAAAGACGCGCAATGCTGCATCCGGTCGTCAACGCCCTTGCCGCCCGCCTCGACCCCGATAATGTTCACACTCGGGTCATCAAGAAACGGATGGAACAGTCCCATCGCGTTCGACCCGCCCCCGATGGCCGCGATCAGCGTGTCGGGCAACCGCCCTTCGCCTTCAAGTTCCGCCATCTGCCAGCGAACCTCTTTCCCGATGATCGACTGAAAATCCCGCACCATTGCCGGATAAGGATGCGGCCCCGCCACCGTGCCGATGCAATAGAACGTGTCGCGCACATTGGTCACCCAGTCGCGCATTGCGTCATTCATCGCGTCCTTCAGCGTGCCCCTCCCCGAGGTGACGGGAATCACTTCCGCCCCCAGCAGCTTCATCCGAAACACGTTCGGCGCCTGCCGCTCAACATCATGCGCGCCCATATAGACCACACATTGCAACCCGAATTTGGCACAAACCGTCGCTGTCGCCACCCCGTGCTGCCCCGCCCCGGTTTCCGCGATGATCCGGGTCTTGCCCATCCGCCGCGCCAGAATGATCTGCCCCAGCACATTGTTGATCTTGTGCGCGCCGGTGTGGTTCAATTCGTCGCGCTTCATGTAGATCTTGGCACCGCCCAGATGCTTGGTCAGTCGTTCGGCGTAATACAGCGGGCTGGGGCGGCCCACGTAATGCTTCCACAGCCAGTCCATCTCGGCCCAGAACGCTGGGTCGGTCTTGGCGAACTCATAGCGCGCCTCAAGATCGAGGATCAGCGGCATCAGCGTTTCACTTACAAACCGCCCGCCGAACATGCCAAAACGACCGTGCTCGTCCGGCCCGGTCATAAAGCTGTTAATTCCGTCCTCGGCCATGTGATACCCCCTGATATTTTGCATGATCTAGCGCAGACCCGTGGGAATGAAAACTGCGGTACCCTTTCCTACTGGATAAAATATCCCCGCCGGAGGCTCCCGTCCCTCACCCCGGACGCTCCGCGGGGGATATTTAAGCCAGTAGGAAAGGGCAAGAGTTAGTCAGACCATCTCGATATTAACTGCCGCCATGAACGCGGCAATTCTGGCCGGGTCCTTGACCCCCGGCGCCGATTCCACCCCTGACGACACATCTACCTGCCGCGTCCCGGTCAGCCGCACCGCCTCGGCCACGTTGTGCGCGGTCAACCCACCCGCGAGCATCCAAGGCCGCAACCACTTGCGTCCCACCAGCAACCGCCAGTCGAAGGTCAGCCCGTTACCCCCCGGCAGATCGCCGGTCTTGGGCGGTTTGGCGTCGATCAGCAACTGATCGGCCACCAGCGAATACTCCAGCAATGCCGCCAGATCGCTCTCGTCCGCAACGCCCAGTGCCTTCATCACCGGCAGACCGTAGCGGGCGCGCACCTCCGCCACCCGTTCGGCGGATTCGCGCCCATGCAGTTGCAGCATGTCCAGCGGCACACTTTCGACGATGGCATCCAAGGCTGCATCGCTGGCATCCACTACCAGCGCCACCTTGACCAATCCGGGCGGCGCTCCAAGCGCAGCCTCGGCCACTTGTGCAATCGTCACATGCCGCACGCTCTTTTCGACAAAGACAAATCCCGCATAACCGGCCCCTGCAGCGGCGACCGCAGCCACTTCTGCAGCCGTCCGCAGCCCGCAAATCTTGACGCGAATATCGCCCATCATGCGGTTTTGCGGCGGTCCAGAATCGCCAGCACGTCATCCTTGGGCGGCGATCCCTTGCTGTCCCGCAACACCGCCAACTCACGTTCCAGCTTGTCCAACTCGCGAGATTTTTGCGTGACGGCCGAACGATGCTTGTATTCGCGAAACCATTCCCAGAAGAATCCGATCAAAACACCGGCCACGATCCCACCAAAGATCACCAGAAACAGCGGCAGCTCGATCTGACCGCCAAACCCCAGCACCAGCGCCATATCTTCCGGCATCAAGTTCAAGGTCACCGGCGCGCGGTTGGCAAGCGCAATTGTCAGCAGCGATACCGACAGCATAAACAGAAAAACATAGCGCAAATAGCGGATCATCGGACGACTCCTGCAAAGACTGCTCCGACTATCGGGCCGTGTGCTGCAATGCGCAAGCGCCGCTCAGCCGCCGTTGAGCCGATCGCGCAGCAGTTTGCCGGTTTTGAAGAACGGAACCTTCTTGTCCTCGACAGTGACCGCCTCTCCGGTGCGTGGATTGCGCCCCACACGGGCATCGCGCGCCTTGACCGAAAACGCGCCAAAGCCGCGCAATTCAACACGGTCCCCCTTGGCCATCGCCTCGATGATTTCCTCGAATACCGTGTTGACGATGCGCTCGACGTGGCGCTGCGTCAGGTGCGGATTTTCGTCCGCAATCTTCTGGATCAGTTCAGACCGGATCATTCACGTGTCCCCCGTTAGCGCCCCGGCCCTGTTCCGGTCCGTTCGGTCGCAACATGTCGTTATCGTTGGACTATAGACAAGAATGTCGGCGGCACAAACGAAATAGCGGGCTCAGTCAGCCCAATGCAGAAGGGCCCCGCCTTGCGACGGGGCCCTTGGCCGTTCAAACAGGCCAGATTACTTCTTGTCGCCTTTCAGAGCAGCGCTGAGGATGTCGCCCAGCGAGGCACCCGAATCGGACGAGCCATACTGCTCGACCGCTTCCTTCTCTTCCGCAATCTCGCGCGCCTTGATCGACAGGCCCAAACGGCGGGTCTTGGGGTCGATGTTGGTCACCCGCACGTCGATCTTGTCGCCAACGCCAAACCGCTCGGGACGCTGATCTGCCCGTTCGCGCGATAGGTCGCTGCGGCGGATAAACGACTTGGTGCCGTTGTAATCCACCTCGACGCCACCCTCTTCGATCGCGGTGACGACAACGGTGATGATCCCACCCCGCTTCACGCCATCGACGGCATCGGTAAAGCTGTCATCGCCCAGCGCCTTGACCGACAGGCTGATCCGCTCTTTTTCGACATCAACTTCGGTGACCGACGCCTTGACGGTGTCGCCCTTGCGGTAGTTCGCAATGGCATCCTCGCCGCGCTGGTCCCATGACAGGTCCGACAGGTGCACCATGCCGTCGATGTCGTTTTCCAAGCCCACAAACAGACCGAATTCGGTAATGTTCTTGACTTCGCCTTCGATGGTCGACCCAACAGGGTTGTTCTCTGCGAACACTTCCCACGGGTTGCGCTGCGTCTGCTTGAGCCCCAGGGACACCCGACGCTTGGCACTGTCGATCTCCAGCACCATGACCTCGACTTCCTGAGAGGTCGAGACGATCTTGCCGGGATGGACGTTCTTCTTGGTCCACGACATTTCGCTAACGTGTACCAAACCTTCAACGCCCGCTTCCAGCTCCACGAAGGCGCCGTAATCGGTGATGTTGGTGACCCGGCCCTTGTGGACCGATTCCAGCGGATAAGCCTGTTCCACGGCATCCCACGGATCGGCCTGCAACTGCTTCATCCCCAGGGAAATCCGGTGGGTTTCCTTGTTGATCTTGATGACCTGCACCTTGACCGTCTCGCCGATGGCGAGGATTTCGGACGGGTGGTTCACCCGACGCCACGCCATGTCGGTGACGTGCAGCAGACCGTCAACGCCGCCCAAGTCAACGAACGCACCGTATTCGGTGATGTTCTTGACCACGCCGTCGATCGCCTGACCCTCGGTCAGGTTGCCGATAACCTCCGCGCGCTGCTCGGCCCGCGATTCTTCCAGAATCGCGCGACGCGACACGACGATGTTGCCGCGACGGCGATCCATCTTCAGAATCTGGAACGGCTGCTTCATGCCCATCAAGGGACCCGCATCCCGCACGGGGCGCACGTCAACCTGGCTACCCGGCAAGAACGCCACAGCGCCGCCCAGATCGACAGTGAACCCGCCCTTGACCCGGCCAAATATCGCGCCTTCGACGCGCGCCTCGGACGCATAGGCTTTTTCCAAACGATCCCAGGCTTCCTCGCGGCGGGCCTTTTCACGGCTGATCTGGGCTTCCCCGCGCGAGTTTTCCACGCGGTCCAGATAAACCTCGACAATGTCTCCAACCTTCAGGTTCGGAGTCTCCTCGCCGGGATCTGCAAATTCTTTCAGATCGATGCGGCCTTCCATCTTGTAGCCGACGTCGATGATGGCTTGCCCCGCTTCGATCGCGATGACCGTGCCTTTGACAACCGTACCCTCTTCGGGCGTATCAATTTCGAAGCTTTCCTTCAGCAGGGCTTCGAAGTCTTCCATCGTAGCTTTAGCGCACATGCAGATATGGTCCTTTTGGGTCGTATGTCACGGGCCAGACGGTTGACTCCGTCGGTCTTGAACGGGCGGTCTCGGACGGAGGATCCCGACCAAGTTACAGGCAAACGACAAAGGGCCGGAGCGATCCGACCCTGCTGTTTGCCCAGATCATGGCTGTTCCCGCCACTTCACAGGGTCGCGATAGCGTGAAAATCCCGTGTGTGCAAGCTTACTTCAACAAGGCTTCGACAGCATCGGTGATCTTGGCTGACTGCGGCGTGACTGAAGACCCCCAGGTGCCAACCACTTGACCGCTGCCATCCAGCAGCACCTTGTTGAAGTTCCATGCCGGTTGAAATCCGGTCTCGCTCTTGACCCTTGCATAAAACGGATGGGCCTCGGCCCCTTTCACATGCGTAATATCGGTCATCGGCAAGGTCAGGCCAAAGTTGACGGCGCAGAACTCTTTCACCGCCTTGGCATCCGACAATTCCTGATTGAAGTCGTCCGACGGCACCGCGAGCACCACCAACCCGCGGTCGCGGTACGTGTCATACAGCGCCTGCAACCCGACATACTGCGGCGTGAACCCGCATTGGGACGCGGTGTTGACCACCAACACCGGCTTTCCGGCATAGGCAGAAAGGTCAATCGTGCCGCCATCGATGTTGTTGAACGTCTCGCGCGCGCTGCCTGCCATTGTTGCCCCCGCACCCAACATCGCCACCAGAACCAAAGCTGCACGCATAACACACCTCCTTGTTTCTGAACCTACGCAGCAAAAACCGGATCGGATCACTCACCCAACGCTGCAGCCACCACCTTGCAGGCTTGCGCTATTGCTTCATCAGCCGACAGCGTCGATGTGTCGATCACCACCGCATCCGCCGCCACCCGCAGCGGCGATTCTGCCCGTTCGGTGTCGCGACGGTCCCGTTGGATCACTTCCGACAGCACCCGGCCGGCATCGCCGCCCACCTCCAGCCAGCGCCGATGCGCCCGCTGTTCGGCAGTCGCGGTCACATACAACTTCACTTCGGCCTCGGGGCAAATGACCGTGCCGATGTCGCGCCCATCCAGCACAGCCCCCCCTTCGGCCCGCGCAAACTGCCTTTGAAACTCTACCAGCGCCGCCCGCACCTGCGGGATCACCGCCACCCGGCTGGCCGCTTGCCCGGCCGCCATCGTGCGCAAATCATCCCGCTCCAGATCGCTGGGCGACAGGGCCTGCGCGGCTCGCACCGGATCGCCGCCCTTGGCCCCGACAGCGCGATACAAAAGCCCCGTGTCCAGATGCGCAAAGCCAAACCGCGCCGCAATCGCCCGCCCGATCGTCCCCTTGCCCGCCGCCGCCGGCCCGTCGATCGCCACTGTAAATTTCATGCGCGGAACCGAGTCTCGATCTTGGTTAACAACAGCCAAGCACACACACGGTCTGCACAGGGGGTGTACAGAGTTTGTACAGCAGGTGACATAGTTTTTCTGAACAGAATCATCATATTAACCCTGCGAGCGCTGCAAATCCGCACCCAGCGCCGTCATCAACCCCTCGAACACCGGAAACGAGGTCAAGATCGGGCTGGCATCATCCACCTTGACCGGCTTCACCGAAGCCATCCCGCACACAAGAAAACTCATCGCAATCCGGTGGTCCAGATGAACGGCACACGTGGCCCCCCCCGGCACCCCGCCCGCGCCCATGCCGTGAACGATCAAGGTATCCTCGTCCTCCTCGACCTTGACCCCGCAAGCCTCCAGCCCCCGCGCCATCGCGTCGATCCGATCGGATTCCTTGACCCGCAACTCCTTGACGCCGCGCATCACAGTGCGCCCGGTCGCAAAAGCCGCCACCACGGAAAGTATCGGATATTCGTCAATCATCGAAGGCGCACGTTCAGGGGGAACCTCGACGCCCCTCATGTTGTCCGAGAATTTGACCCGCAGATCGGCGACAGGCTCGCCGCCCTCCTCGCGCGGGTTCAGAAACTCGATCTGTGCCCCCATCTCGATCAGCGTCAGATAAAGGCCATTCCGCGTCAGATTCTGACTGACCCCCGGCACCATGATCTCGGACCCCGGAACGATCAACGCCGCACAAACGGGAAACGCCGCACTCGACGGATCCCGCGGCACGGCCACGACCTGCGGGCGAAGCTCCGGCTGCCCGGTCAGGGTTATCACATTGCCTTCACTGGTTTTTTCGACCAACAACTGCGCCCCAAACCCCAGCAACATCCGCTCGGAATGGTCCCGCGTGGGTTCGCGTTCAATCACCACCGTCTGCCCCGGCGCATTCAACCCCGCCAGCAGCACCGCCGATTTCACCTGCGCCGATGCCACCGGCAAGGCATAGCGCATCGGCACCGGTTGCGCCGCCCCCACGACCGTCATCGGCAACCGCCCCCCTTTGCGCCCATAAGCCTGCGCCCCGAACAGCGACAGCGGATCCGTCACCCGCCCCATCGGCCGTTTGCGCAAACTGGCGTCGCCGGTGAACGTCGCTGTCATCGCTGTCGTGGCCATGCACCCCATGATCAGCCGAACGCCAGTGCCGCTGTTGCCGCAGTCGATCACATCGGCAGGCTCGGAAAATCCCCCGACGCCCACACCATGCACCGACCATGCCCCCGGCCCATGCTGCGCCACCTCGGCCCCGAAAGCCCGCATGGCGCGCGCGGTGTCCAGTACATCCTGCCCCTCCAGCAGCCCCGAAATCCGCGTCTCGCCCACCGCCATCGCGCCAAAGATCAACGCCCGGTGCGAGATCGACTTGTCGCCCGGCACCTCGGCCACGCCACGCAAAGGCCCCGATTTACGGGAAGTCATCGGTTGGGCAACATCATGGCCAGACATCACTGGGCTCCTCATCCTTGATCAGCCCGCCTGATACCTCAAGCCCGCCACAGCGTCCACCAAAGCCCTTCACGTGCTGCAAATATCCCCGCGAGAAGCCCCCTCGCCTGTTGGCCGCAAACCATATCCGAGGAAAACATCCCGTGCGTCAGCGCTCCGCCGGACCGCCGCCCGCATCGCGCACGTAGGTCAGGTAATCCGGGACCCGCCCCTCACGAAGCGCCTTTTGCTCATAGCGCGTCGAAGGCCAGTCCTCCCATGCAATGCCGGAATGCAAAACCAGATCAAACCCGGCCTGCGGAACCTCGGCCAGCGCTTGACGCACATAGTCGGGAATATCCGTGGCAATCCGAAACTCGGCCCCCGGAGCCATCACCCGCGCCAACGCGTGAAGATAGTCCGGCGTTACAAATCGGCGGCGATGGTGGCGATTTTTCGGCCACGGGTCGGGGTAATTTAGAAAGGCGCGCTGCACCACCCGGTTCGGCAGCACCTCGAACAGATCGCGCACGTCTCCGGGATGGATCGCCAGATTGTCCAGACCAGCCGCGCGCACCTTTCCCAGCAACATCGCGATTCCATTGACGAAAGGCTCGCAGCCAACGATTCCGACATCTGGATAGAGTTCTGCCATGTAGGCCAGGTGCTCGCCCCCGCCAAAGCCGATCTCAAGCCACAGAGACCGCTGTCCGAACCGCGACAGATCAACCGGCAGCCGCTCCGGATTGTCGTCGCGGTGCACGCCCTGCAGACTCAACCCGCCAAGATCCTCAGCAAGATAGGTCTTCTGGCTCGCCCTCAGCGTCTTGCCGCGGATCCGTCCATAAAAATTGCGCCGGTCGGGCGAAACGAGATCATCGGTTATCAAGTGCCTCTGTTTCCCGCCGCGCCTAACCAGCCCTAATCGTATCGTCAAGCTGCAAGGCCCCCTTGCCCCAACCCGGCGCAGGGCCGGTTCAAATTCAAAAACGCCAAAGCAAGGCCGATCCGGCCCCGATTTCATTTTGTATCTTCACATCACGAAGCCAGCCCCAGCCCCAGCCCCAAGAGTAGGGTGTGTGCTCGCACGCACCTTATCCCTAAACCGCAGCCTTCAGCGCCTCAATCAGATCGGTGCGCTCCCAACTGAACCCACCATCCGCCTCCGGCGCACGACCAAAGTGGCCATAGGCGCTGGTGCGGGCATAAATCGGACGATTGAGGCCCAGTTGCGTGCGAATGCCACGCGGGGTCAGGTCCATGCACGCGGCAACGGCCCGTTCGATGGCACTGGCTTCGACCTTTCCGGTGCCATGGGTGTCGACATAGATCGACAGCGGCTTGGCGACGCCGATGGCATAGCTGACCTGCAACGTGCAACGGTCCGCCAGACCTGCGGCTACCACGTTTTTGGCCAGATAGCGGGCGGCATAGGCGGCAGAGCGGTCAACCTTGGTCGGATCTTTGCCGCTGAACGCGCCGCCACCATGCGGGGCAGCCCCGCCATAGGTGTCTACGATGATCTTGCGACCGGTCAGCCCCGCATCGCCGTCGGGCCCGCCGATCACGAATGTCCCGGTCGGGTTCACCCACCATTCGGTCGCCTCGGTGATCCAGCCCGAGGGCAGGACCTCGCGGATATACGGCTCCACGATCGCGCGGACATCGTCGCTTGACTGGTCTTCGCTGGCATGCTGGGTGGATAGAACGATCGAAGTCACCTCGACCGGCTTTCCGTCCACATAGCGCAGCGAGAGCTGGCTTTTGGCATCCGGGCGCAGCAGCGGCTCAGCCCCGGATTTGCGCACCTCTGCCAGACGGCGCAGAATTGCATGGGCATACTGGATGGGGGCCGGCATCAGTTCCGGCGTCTCGCGGCAGGCGTAACCAAACATTATGCCCTGATCGCCTGCGCCGTCGTTATCGACGCCTTGTGCGATGTGGGCAGATTGCTTGTGAAGATAGTTCTGCACTTTCAGCGTGTTCCAGTGGAACTCATCCTGTTCGTAGCCGATGTCGCGGACGCAACCGCGCACGATGTCCTCGACACGGTCGAGCATCGCCTTCAGGGCTTTGGGGTCGGAGAGCCCGACCTCGCCACCGACCACGACGCGGCCTGTCGTGGCAAAGGTCTCGCAAGCGACGCGCGCATTGGGTTCCTCGGTCAGGAAGGCATCCAGAATGGCGTCCGATACCCGGTCGCAGAGCTTGTCAGGATGGCCCTCGGAAACGGATTCCGAGGTAAAAGTGTAGTTTAATCGGCTCATGGGGACGTGCTCCGTTGAAAAATTCCCGTCACGCCAGGAAGCCGTTGTGACAGTCAAGGTGTGGACTTATCGCCGAGTGGCCCCAAACGTCAAGCCGTCATGCGTTTGCGGCGGCGGATCAGCCCGGCACCGAGCCCGGCCAGCAGCACCAGCACCGGCACTTCGCCCAAGGTGGCGTAGATCGTCGGCGACAAGGCCCCCGGCAACGGCACGTCGAGATAGGCCGCCGTTTGAAACGGCAGTGACGCCACCTCGCGGCCTCGAGCATCGAACACTGCGGTGATGCCGGTGTTGGCAACCCGGACCAGCGGCAGACCCTGTTCAATGGCCCGTAGCCGGGCCTGCTCCGCATGTTGAAACGGCCCGGTCAGGCTGCCGAACCACGCGTCGTTGGTGATCTGCAAAAGCCAGTCAGCCCGCCCTGCCCCACGCAGACCTTGAGGAAATACAGCCTCGTAACAGATAAGGGGCAGAACCCGCCCCAGCTTTGGTCCCAGATCCAGAACCTGCGGCCCCGGCCCGGCCGAGTATCCCTGTCCCGCCTGCGAGGCAAAGGCGCTGACGCCCAGCCAGTCGAACAATGCATCGCCGAACGGCAGATACTCGCCAAACGGCACGAGGTGATGCTTGTCGTAGGCGGCCAGAACCGCGCCGTCCGGGCCCAGCACCTTTAGCCCGTTCCACGCCCGTGGCCCTTCCACCCGCTGCAATCCGACCACGACAGGCACCCCGGCAGCCGCCCCGATGGACTGGGCCAGACCCGGATTTGAATCCAGCAGATAGGGCAACGCGGTTTCCGGCCAGATCACCAGATCGACCCGCGGTTGCGCCGCCGAATAGGCCATCAGCCTGTCAAAGAACACCCGCGCATTGTCCGGGTCCCACTTGGCCGCCTGCCCCGCGTTGGGCTGCACCAAGCGGACGACCACCCCCGGCGCTACAGGGTCCGGCAGGCGCAATTGCCACACCCCGAAGACCCAGACAACCGCCAGCATCGCCAGCGAAATAGGCACAAGACGCCAGTGCCGCAGCCCTGCCGCCAACACCAGCGTCAACAGCGTCAAGCCAGACGGCCCGACCCAGGCTGCCACCAAAGCTACAGGCGTATCGATCCAGATATGCCCAATCAAAGCCCAGGGAAACCCGGTCAGTACATAGCCCCGCGCCAGTTCGGCCACGCCCAAACCGACCACCATCCCCGCGACAGGCTTGCGCGACCACCCCGCCAACGCCCCGGCGGCGGCCCAGAATAGCCCCAGACCAAACGCCAGCAGCACTGGCGCAAAGGGGGCCATCCAGCCATCGCTGGCTATGTCGATGAAAAACGGCTCGACAATCCAGCTCAGAGCAAGCCCAAAATAACCTGCCCCGCCGAACCAGCCCACAAACGCCGCTGAACGCGCGCCCGGTTGCCGCGCGACAAGGCCGATCAGCCCTGCAAGAGCAGGCAACGTCAGAAACCACGCATCTAGTGGCGCCTGGCCCAAGGCCATGACGGCCCCCAACCCGAAGGCAAGCCCGACCTGACGTCCGCCGGGCCAGCCAGTCATGCGGTCACTTCGCCACGTTGCTCACAGGGGCTGCTTCGGGGCCAGCCACAAGCTTCGGCGCAGAATTAGCCGCCAAACTGGCCGCCAAATTGGCCGCAGAACGGGCTGCCGTATTGACTGCCGCAATCGCCGCTGCGTCTGCGGCAGCGCCGGTCACGCCGGGCAGACGCACCCGCAATCTCTTGATCCGCCGTGGATCGGCATCGACGATCTCGAATTCGACGCCACTCTCAAGCGCTACGATCTCTCCCCGCGCCGGAACCCGCCCGGTGCGCAAAAAGACCAAACCGCCGATCGTATCGATATCCTCGTCCTCGTCCTCCGACCGCAGCCGCAGCCCCACGGCATTCTCGAACTCGTCCAAGGCTGCGGTGGACTGGACAAGAAAAACCCCCGGCTTTTCTTCCTTCCACATGGCACCTTCGTCTTCGTCGTGTTCGTCCTCGATCTCGCCGATGATGGTTTCGATCAGGTTCTCGATGGTGACCAGCCCATCCACACCGCCATATTCGTCGATCACCAACGCCATATGCACCCGTTCGCGCTGCATTTTCTGCAACAGAACCCCAACCGGCATGCTGGGCGGCGCGTAAAGCATGGGGCGCAGCAGCCGCCGCAGACTGAACCGGGTCGTCGCGCCAAAGCCGTGCTGCAATGCGAGGTCCTTCAACAGCACCAGCCCCTGCGGGTGGTCAAGCGTGCCCTTGTAGACCGGCACGCGGCTGAATCCATGTTCACGAAATACCGCGACCAGATCATCCTTGCCGATGTCGAGCGGCACTGCCACGATGTCCACCTTGGGGATTGCGACGTCGTCAACACGCAGACGGCGCAGGTTGCCGATGCCAACCAGCACGCCGCCGGGATTGGCCGAAGAAGAAGCGTTGCCCGAAGCTCGGGTGTCGCCGATCGGCTCGTTTGGGGAAAATGCGCTGAAAATTCTGCCAAGCAACCCGCGCGATGTGGTTTCGGTTGGCTCTTCATTGGATATACCTTGCGCGCTTTGCGCCGCAAGAGACCCGTCGTTGATACTGCCCATCGGTCCTTTTTCCAGAAAACAACCGCTCGGTGCGGCCTTGGTCTTCAGTATGGGTCAGAAACGCCCAGACGCGCAAGTATCGCCACTTCGGTCGCCTCCATCAATGCGGCATCTGCGTCGCGGAGGTGATCATAGCCCAGAAGATGCAACACCCCGTGCACAATCAGATGCGTCACATGATCGGCAACCGGCTTGCCCGCTTCGGCAGCCTCGCGCACGCAGGTGTCATAAGCGATGGCAATGTCGCCCAGACTTTCCGGGGCATCCACCTTGCCGACTTCGGGCGTCAAGGGGTCCGCCCCTTCGGTTTCGGGAGAAAGATCGACGGACGGCCAGCTTAACACGTTGGTTGCCACCGTTTTCGCGCGGAAATCGCCATTCAGCACCGCAATTCGCGCGTCATCGCAGCCCATCACGCACAGGGTCAGTCCCACCTCGGACAAGCGCAGATGCGCGAATGTCTCGGCAACCGCACTGGTGGTCAAACGCTCCAGCCCCAGCACATCCCAGCGCAGGTCTTCGATCACGGTTTCTACAAGCGGTTCCATCGGCACCTTTTAGCCGGGGCGCCGATGATGGGCAAGTCAACCTTGCGCTCCGTGAGCCTCGTAGGCTTCGATGATTCGGCCAACCAGCGGGTGACGCACCACGTCCTTGGAGGTGAAATAGTTGAAAGTCACGCCCTTCACCCCTTTCAGGATGCGTTCCGCCTCCTGCAGACCGCTGGGCACTCCGCGCGGCAGGTCGATCTGGGTGCGGTCGCCCGTCACCACCATCCGGCTGCCCTCGCCCAGACGGGTCACGAACATCTTCATCTGCATCGCCGTGGCGTTCTGCGCCTCGTCCAGCACGATGAACGCGTTCGACAACGTGCGACCCCGCATGAAGGCCAGCGGTGCAATTTCGATCCGCTTTTCCTCGATCAGCTTTTGCACCTGCTTTTGCGGCAGGAAATCGTTCAGCGCGTCATACAAGGGCTGCATGTAGGGATCGACCTTTTCCTTCATGTCGCCGGGCAGAAACCCCAACCGCTCGCCCGCTTCAACGGCCGGACGCGACAGGATGATCTTTTCGACCGCACCCGAGATGAACATCGTCACCCCGACAGCAACGGCCAGATAGGTCTTGCCGGTGCCAGCCGGTCCGATGCCAAAGCCCAGCTCATGACTGAACAGGTTCTGAACATAGGCATTTTGCGCCTCGGTCCGTGCTTCGATCGCCTTCTTGCGCGTGCGCAATTCGACCGGGCCGTTGAACATCTCGATTTGTTCGCCGGGTGCGCGCAGCGCGTCGGGCATCGGGCGCCCCATCCGCATCGCGCCGTCGATATCGCCTGCGGTCACCGGGCGTCCTCCCTCAAGGCGGGAATAAAGGCTGCGCAGAACAGCGGCCGTCGCATCGCGCGCACCTTTTTCGCCGATGACGGCCAGACGGTTTCCCCGCCTCAGCACATGCACCCCCATCTGGTGCTCGATCTGGCTCAGGTTGCGATCAAACTCGCCGCACAGATCAATCAAAATCCGATTATCGGGGAATTCCACAAGCGTTTCCACGATGTCTTCGGCACGGGTCGGGGGGGTCAGCGCGCTGATGCCCAAGGAGGTCTCCTTCTGGTCAGAGGACAGTTTCAGTCTGCGGTCCTTCTAGCGGTGTGGCAAGCGACATCTACTGCATGTAGCAAAGTCTCGCCGCCGATCATTCCAATCAAATGACAAATAAGGCGGAGCGTGAAAAAAGCAAAAAGGCCGCAGTGGTGCTGCGGACCCTTTCTTCTGACTTCTGCGTCGGGTCAAGCGACCGGGCAACCTTAATTGGGCACGAAATCGCGCAGTCCCGGGCTTTGGGTCTGGTAATTTTTGACCACCGTACCCGGAGCATACAGCGAATTGCAGATCGGCAGGCCCGACACTGGGTCAAAGCGACGGCTAGAGTAACCCTCGACCCCGTCATCCATGATCCAGCCTTGGCAACCGTCCGGGTCATAAGCGATGGCGGCACCGCCGTCCCGCAAACCGATCTTGTCGCGACCCCGGTCGGCGGCGGTTGCAATCACCGTGTCGGGGCTTTGAACATAAGGCGTAAGGCCATCGGTGCATCCCGCGAGGGCGGCAACCAGCATGACAGCGGGGAGTGTGAAAATCTTGGTCATCCGGGTCACCACCTGTAGCAAACGACTTCGACGCGGCGGTTTTGCTGCATCCCGGCAGCCGTCCCGTTCGTCGCACGCGGCTGACGCTCGCCATAGCCGATCTCACGCTCCACCATGCCGCCCACCGACCGGGCGACATCCGCCACCGAACGGGCGCGACGATCTGACAGGCGCATGTTGTATTCGTCCGAAGCGCGGCTGTCGGTGTGGCCATAAATGGCATAACCGAAGGCCCCCGCGCTTTGGAAAAAGCCGGTCAGATAATTGCGCCCGTGTGCGGTCAACTTGTGGCTGTCGGTCGCAAACAGCGTATCGGTGTTTTCGACCAGACAGGTGTTGCGCTTGAGACAAACCGGCTTGCCGGTTTTCGGGTTGACGCGGCTCAGCATATAACCTTCCAGCCCGCCGTCAGCCCACCAGTGCATGCAGCCGTCGTCATCGACCCAGATGCCCCATTCGATCTTGCCAGCGATTTCCGGCTGAGCCTGAGAGAGTGCCTGCGTGGTCACCCCCGCGAGCGCAAAGGCCAAAGCCGCTGCACCCATCACAATCCGCAGTGCCTTGGTTCTTGATCCCACAGATGCTGCCCCCCTATCCATTCGCGTTAACGGTCTTGTTACGTAAAAGAAATGCAGAGGGTGGGATACAAAGTAAAGCAAAATCTAAGGCTTTTTCGGGGCTTAGACTAGGCAGTGTTTCCATTGCGTCGACAAAGCAGTCCTGGATGCACGTTTGCAATCGTGCCATCAACCAATCCGCATCGCGTCGCGAAAGTGGCGGTCAAGCGGAAATCCGCTCACCCGCCAACGAGTTGGACGACGAAGCTAAGATGCGAACCTGCACCAGTTCACCCACCCGACCTGCCTTGTCTGTCACATGCACCGCCTGCAGGTGATCGGACTTGCCAACCATCTGATCCGGCATCCGCCCTGCCTTTTCGTAAAGCACGCTCACCACCCGCCCGACCATCGACTCCTGTGCTGCGCGCTGCTGCGACGTGATCAGCGCCTGCAACCGCTGCAACCGGGCATCGGCCGTGGCCGAAGCCACCTCGGCCTTTTCAGCGGCCGGAGTTCCGGGGCGCGGCGAGTATTTGAAACTGTAGGCCGCCCCGAACCCGACCTCGCGGATCAGTGCCAGTGTGTCTTCGAAATCCTGATCGGTTTCTCCGGGAAACCCCACGATGAAATCCGAACTCAGCAGGATGTCCGGCCGCGCCTCCTTGATCCGCGCAACAGTTTCCAGATACTGCGCAACCGTATGCTTGCGGTTCATCGCGCGCAAAATGCGGTCCGACCCCGATTGCACAGGAAGATGCAGATACGGCATCAACTCGGACAGATCGCCATGCGCCGCAATCAGATCGTCGTGCATGTCGTTGGGATGGCTGGTGGTGTAGCGCAGGCGTGCCAGACCGTCGATCTGCGCCAACTCGCGCAACAAGCGCGCCAGTGTCCAATCCTCGCCCGGCCCCGAACCGTGATAGGCGTTGACGTTTTGCCCTAGCAGCGTGATGTCGCGCACGCCCTTCGACACCAGACCGCGCGCCTCATCCAGAATGCGCGCGACGGGGCGGCTGACCTCTGCCCCGCGGGTGTAGGGCACCACGCAGAACGCACAGAACTTGTCGCAGCCCTCTTGCACTGTCAGAAACGCCACCGGTCCCCGACTGCCGGTGCGCGTAGGCAACAGGTCAAACTTGTCCTCGACCGGAAAATCGGTATCGACCATCGACCCGATCCCCCGCACCATCGCGGGCAGACGGTGATAGGCTTGACTGCCCACCACCAGATCGACCAGCGGCATCCGCCGCTTTATCTCGGCCCCTTCGGCCTGCGCCACGCAGCCTGCCACACCGATTTTCATCCCCGGCTTTGCCGCCTTCAATGGCCGCAACCGCCCAAGGTCGGAATACAGCTTTTCCGATGCCTTTTCGCGGATGTGGCAGGTGTTGAGCAGCACCAGATCGGCATCCTCGGCCACCTCGGTCAGCACATAGCCCTCCACCGCCATCGCCTCGGCCATCCGCTCGCTGTCATAGACATTCATCTGACAGCCATAGGTTTTCAAAAACAGCTTCTTCGGATCAGTCATCACGGCACCCCTTGGGCAGCTTGTCTAGTCCAATCGGGGACCTTTCACAACACATCCGCCCATATCTGCCTCCGTGGCTTGCAATAGACGCTCCGTTAACTGATTCTGCAGCCAAAGTGTCTGAAGACGGAATGCAGATGAAATACACCAGCGTCGATCAGTTCCTGACCACTGCCGCCGGGGTCCTTGCACGCGGTCCCGTGGCGATCATCATGGCCGAAGACGAGATCGAGGTGGATACCACCTTGCGCCACCACATCGCAGCGGGGTTTGACCCGGTGCTGTTGCTGGCCGATGACGCCATCGACCTGCCCGCCGAGATCGAGGCGAAGATCCTCCGTATCCGTCACGACGTGCATGCGGACGGTGCGTTGATGACGGCGGTCAACCAGGTGATCAAGGCGGCACCGGGTGTCTGGATGTATTACTGCTTCAACGCAGAATACCTGTTCCATCCGTTTTGCGAGTCGCGCAACATCCGGGAAATGCTGGCGTTCCATACAGAAGAGCGGCGCGAGGCCCTGTTGAGTTATGTCGTTGATCTTTACGCGCCAGACCTTGCACGCCACCCAAATGCTGTGTCTTTGGAAGGCGCGAAGATGGACAAGTCTGGGTATTACGCGCTAGGCCGGCCCGACCCTTCAAACCACAACCACCCACGCGAACGGCAGCTTGATTTTTTTGGTGGCCTGCGCTGGCGGTTCGAGGAACATATCCCCGCGCCCCGCCGCAAGATCGACCGGATCGCGCTGTTCCGCGCCAAACCGGGCCTGAGCCTGCGCGCCGACTTCACGTTCAACGAAGAGGAATACAACACCTACGCCTGCCCTTGGCACCACAACATCACGACTGCGATAGTTTCGTTCCGCACTGCAAAGGCGCTGCGCACGAATGCAGGCTCGATGTTCGATATTCATACATTTCAGTGGCACAACTCAACTGAATTTCAGTGGCATTCGCAGCAATTGATGGATCTGGGTCTGATGGAGCCCGGCCAGTGGTTTTGAATTGCCAGCAGCCATTGCGTGCTGTGCTGTGCTGTCGGTGCTGTGCTGTGCCATTCACTTTGGCGGCAAAGGCTTATCCCCTTTGATCCGGCGGCACATGATGTGGTGCGACGCGGCTTGCCAACATGAAATGTTCTGGTATTGTTCTACCCATGCCAGCCAGATGGAAAAACGACAAACCCATGTCCCGCCCGG
>Ga0209702_10004961_pt1 | contig 18676 bp, 19 predicted proteins | sample FRY01_FD_187210 | JGI IMG/M metagenome (GOLD analysis project Ga0209702, IMG submission 187210) | Freshwater microbial communities from Lake Fryxell liftoff mats and glacier meltwater in Antarctica - FRY-01 (SPAdes) (version 2) | ecosystem: Environmental > Aquatic > Freshwater > Ice > Glacier...
GAATAAACCTTCACTTATGCTTATCCTCATCTAACTTGCATACCTTCGGTAATATGCAGTTTATGCAAACGACCGCGTTGCAAACTCGTAATATCAATAGACTGCTGCCCTACAATTTTGCGGATTAAGCAACATCCTTTCTGTAAATTCGGTTATCCCTTAATTGCCAGTTCTTCGTCAAAGGTGACATAGCGCTTGTCTGCCGTCTGCCAGTCTTCCGCAATTTCCATTAACACCGCCGATACCAGTCGCAGGCACGAGGCCTCATTCGGAAACAGTCTCGCCACTCGGGTGCGGCGCTTTACTTCCTGATTCACTCGCTCAATCAGGTTAGTTGTCCGCAGTCGGCGCCGGTGGCTCGCAGGCAGGCTGAATACCGTAAATCCCTCAGGTAGCGCTTCTTCGGCCCATGTCGCCAGCTTCGGTGCTGTCTCTTGATACCGGTCGACGAACTTCTCCAATAATCGCTCCGCTTCGTACCGATCCGGCGCGTTGAATATCGCGCGTATGTCCGCGGCCACCGGTATCCGCATCGAGATCGACGGCACATACTGCCCAGCATTCTGTTGCAAGTGAAACTGGCAGCGTTGCCAGGGTACGCTGGGGAAGACTGCCTTGCGTGCCGCCTGTAAGCCCGCGTGGGCATCGCTGGCAATCAATTCAATACCATACAGCCCCCGGTCTTTCAGCGACGTCAGAAACGCCCGCCAGTGAACCTCTGCCTCAGACAGAGACACCGAGCAGCCCAATATATCTCGCTGCCCATCGGCCCCGACTCCACAAGCAATCAGGACCGCTGCATCCAGCACCTGGCCGCCTTGGCGTACCTTCTCGTATCGGGCATCCAGGATAATATAACGGTAGGCACCCAGTTCCCTATCTCGCCAGTCTGCCAGTAACTCATCCAGCTGAGCGGCGGCTCGTGATACCTGGGTGGAGCTGATATCCATGCCACACAACTCCTCCACGATCTTTTTCACCCGTCGCGTGGAAACGCCCTGCACATACATCTCAGCAATCGACAGTAGCAGTGCCCGCTCCGAACGAAGCCCCTTCTCCAGGCTCTGCGGATAGAACTCACAATCCCGGGTCTGAGGCACCTTTAGGGACAGCGCACCCAGACGGGTGTTGAGTGTCTTATCCTTGAAACCGTTGGCATAGCCGGAACGGCTCTCAGAGCGCTCGTAGGGCCTAGCACCCAAGTACTCGCTACGCTCGGCCACCATGGCTGTATTCAACAGCACGGTGACTGCCTCAGCGAGGCCGTCAAACCCATTGTCCTTAAGCAGTTCCACTGCAGCGTAAATCCCATTATCCTGTATTGGCTGAGCCATTTTGTTTTTCCTCTTGTTTTGTAAATCGACAAATTCACAATCAAAAGGATAACCGAGTGGCTCAGCTCTTCAAGCCACCATGAAATTACAGAAAGAATGATGCACTACCGTAAGGCCTGACCCCATAAGCTTTTCGTCGTAAAATTCAAAGAATATGACATAATCTACACGTAGGGTCTGCGCTGTCAGGTTAGCATGCAAAAAAACGTCGGTTAGAAATAGAATCCCAAGGTCTAAACGGTTTAACGACGTACCCATGATGACCAGAGCAGTCTTGGAACCGTTCACCGGTGGAGATAGTAATGAAAATATCCAGATCAAATATACGTTGCTTTACCATGATCGCAATCATTGTAGGTTTGATTACAGGCTGTAGTGATGGCAGCAATTCATCAGGGAATACCGCGGGCCTAAATGTTGAAGAGTCCAGTCCTCCCGCTGTTGGAGCGGAAAATCCTTCGGTTAATATAGAAGCCTGCACCATAAGCCAATTGCAGCTAGCGTCGCCTACGCTGCAGACCGAGGTTCCCAGCGGTGCACAAGCTAATTTATGCGATTTTAATGTGATGGCTTGGGAATCGTTCTTATACCTGGTGGAACCGGTATCGGAAGGCAGTAATGAGAGACGGTTTGAAGTCACAGAGGCTTATCCAAGTTATCTGGGAACTGATGCCGACAGCTGCGCTCCACAGTCAAACAACGAATTATTGGCGCTTGGCACCAGCGCAACTGTCGGAACTACGGGACCTAGCCCAGAAGCCGGTACCAATGTTGAAATCTATTCAGTGGGGCCTGAAGGGTCTAGCGAAGGCGATATCGTACTTTACAATGTTCGGTTCAGTCGCAATCTGTGTGGCAATAACGGCTCTGGCGCGACTCTGCCTGACAACTTGGTCGAAATCAAAACAGCCTGGCGATACATCACGCCTAGCACGAACGAAAGTGACTACTACACGATAGACGTTACCCTGAATACTGGTGATCAATTGAAATTGGGATTAATCGCTTTTCACCTGGCACAAACCACACCACTACATCCTGAAATGATTTGGACAACCTGGGAACACGTTGCTAACACACCGGATTGTGTCCCTTCAGAATCGTCGCCAGCACGTCCGGCAGAGGGTTGGACAATGATGACGAATTCCTGCGCAGATTGTATTGGTTCCGACAATCCCTCGAACTGCACAGCGCAATGTACCAATAGCGAAAACATCTACATCAACAAAGGCAGGTCAGATAATAGCGGAAGCCCTCCTTTTCTGGCGGACTCTACCAATGTATGCCGCGTATTCCCCGAGGGCACCCAGGACGGTGACAATCAGTCGGACCAGAATCGCGCTAACATCCGTGCGCTTAACGAGCAGATCATCGGCGAGGATGGCTATCTGGCAAAGCTTGATGTCACAGATCCTCAGGCCGTTTGGCGTAACTATCAAATGGTAGGCGGCATCTGGTTTAACAATGAAGGAACACTCGACCCCGCTGAGCAACGTGGCTCTATCCAGCTTGCAAATACCGTCATGGAAACAACATTCCAGGGTACCTTTACGCCTGGCGCGGGTGGGTCAACGAGTTCAGTCGGAGGCTTAAACTGCTTTTCTTGCCACCAATCAAGCAATTATCCAGCCCTCCAGGCGGGCAACCTGAGTCACATTGCCCGCCATGTCAATGGGCCAAATTGATTGGGATTTTGCAACGCGAAGCCATACCGATATAGCCGCCTTCAAGGTGTCACTCTAAAGAGGCGGCAGCCGTTACACCCGCGCTTTTAGCATCCTGGTGGCAGGATAACGACGGGGGGTTCCAGCACCGGCGGAGCAGAGAGATCCTCCAAGTTATCCCCTAGTGGATCACCAAGCGCCACCATACTCTGGAAATATTCCAGTACGCGGGCCTGCGATACTTCGAGCGCCGGCCACTGCGGCCAATCCCACGTGTCATTCATGAACGGCTGCATCTGATCATGACTGAGAACCGTGAGATGGTTCACGTCATGGGCAATGGCTACACCTTCAATTGACAGCCAACCGTGCGCGCGATCGTGCATCCATCCGCCATAGTGCGGCTCCATCTTGAGGGTGTTGATAAAAGCCTCGGCAAGGCCATTCTCAGTGAGGTACGCGGCAAAACCTTCATGGCCATAGGCGACCACCATGGCCATCACATCCTCAGTAGACCCCAATCTCGCCGTTCGTTCGATATCGGCGATCACCTGGGGATCAAACGAATCATCGGCCATCCATCCGACCTTGGCTCCCTGCATCGCATACCAAAGGCCAACGCCCTTCTCATCATTGCCCCATGCCTGCGAGTTATTGGTCAGGCTGTTGGCAAAAGCCCATGCGCCCACCTCATCGAGAGTTGCTGGCGCCAGCCCAGCGAACCCCCGCAGATTATTGTAGGCCAGTAGCGCCTCTGTCGTAATAGCGGTCCTCCCCCCTACCAGACCCTCATGACCCGTGTGGTCACTGCCATATGTGACCCCGAAGGTCGCCAAATCGATGAATCCGCTCGTCCCACCCGGATGCTGATGCGCTGTCTCCGAGGGAATGTCCAGATCGTCCGCGTGCAGCATCGCTGCTTCCTGTGTCCGGTCTATGCAGAAACCGAAGGTCGTTGATGCGCCAGGCTCTAGCGTACGATTCCACGGCGCACCCACCACGCGCCAGGCGTGCGACATCTCACTCCCTTCGTGGTGCGGATCCATCCAATAGCTCATCTGAGAGTTCCAATGGCTCGTCACAGATCCGGGCAAGTCAACGCTGATCTCCCATAGGCTGCTGGCGGTACCGTTGTTCGACACGACGCCCTCTCCACAGGCGCCCGCGCCCCAGTCGTCATAGAGATCTACGGCGACGGAGACCATTGTTCCCGAGTGTGGGCTTGCAACGGCGCCATGGGAAGGCACTGTCCAGAACGTGAATGTCAAGACAACGAAAAGACTCGCTTGAATGAAGCCGGGCCAGCCGGATATAGGAACGTTTTCTTGTAGCGTCAAAGACGCGCCTTTTAATGCCCTATCAGAACTCATGGCTCTCTGGTCTTGGGGCAAACCGGGGACGAGTCCAGAGCAAGAAAGGCTTCCGTGCCATGGGTTCCCTTTTCGATGTGTGCTGAAATTAAGGACCGCCCATCCTCCTTGTCTGCAGATCAATTCCGTACCTTTGTGATTCTGCTTACGATCAAATCTCATTGCGTTGTCCTCGATAGTGAACCGGAAATTATTTTGCGGCTCTTGATCACATTGTCTTTATAACCCGGGACTGGACTGGTGAGTGCTATCGCAGAACCAGGGTGATTACGCTTGCTTGCCAAAGTCGTCTCATCCGCAGGGTATCCGACAACGTTCTTGCCCATTAATTCAACTTCGGGGTATACCGCCGCGCCCGGAGCAGTCGCGGCCACGGTAATAATCAATCGTTGCCTTGGGAGGTGCTGGATGCTGGAGTAAGACTCCCGTGTTTAATTTTTTAGTGTAGCCAATGACGTCACGTACTCAATCATTAACCGAAGACAGCTACTGTATACATCAAAAATAATCGGGCCGCACCCTAAAGTAATTGGGCTCAGATGTGGCGCTCTCGATCATGGCGACACGGTGATCACGGCTGCGCGTGGCGCCTCTTGCTGAACGCAGTATGACGTGTCAATATTTGAACAAACGCGCTTGCGCAAGGCTGATCCGATTTCCAGCTAGTCCCTCTCCAGATACCACCAATGATCGGGACAAGGGACTAACATCAGTGTCGCGCAACAAGGTCGTCAATGTCCACGGTGTCGCCATCGCCCCGGTGTCTCCGCTTCAACCTTCTGGTATCTAGGCACCGAACTTGATATACCACAACCTGACCGCTTCGCGACTGACGGTAACACTACCCTCAGCTAGAAGATCTTCAATATCAGGATGGCTGAGATTGATTCGATAGTAGAGCCCGACAGCATCGCTAATCCCGACAGCATCGCTAACAAAGTCCAACAAGCCACGCTACCCGCTCCAAATCGTCAGCTTTTTTTACACCAGGAGACGCCTGTAGCCACAACAAGCAGCACCTCAAAAGGGATATCATTCGTATACTGTGATGCATATCTCTTTTACTACTTTGACATTTCTATTGGCAGCGCTGCGACTCTGCGCTGCATCACTATTTTTCTACTGGATGTGAGATATTTTTACACCCGTGGTTACTAACACCGTTATAAGACCCATACGTCACTGTTTTTATTACGTTATTCGTATTTGGCACAAATATTGCTTAATCGGTCTCAGGCAACATCAGGTCGCCTGTGGGAGCAAAGGGTACAGCAAGTTGTGCCCACCGTGACTGCGCAATTAACCGACATTAAAGGAACTGTTCATGACACTAACACTCGGCAAGGGGGCAGCCATTGGCGCACTCCTCGCAACACTGGTAATAAGCCCGCTAGCATCGGCTTTTACCATGACCTTCAACGATGCGACTGGTCTTTACACCGGCAGTAACGGCCTCATCGGTACTGCAACCACCAACGGCGGTGGCAGCCTCGACTACACCAGCGCCAGCTTCTTCACCCAAAGCGGCCTCGGACGGAACGGCGGCGGCATCACTCAAAATAACAGCATCACTGTGTTATTCAACCAACGCATTCTGCTGGACAGCATCAACCTGAACAACTGGTTCATCGGTAACTTTTTTACCGCCGGTGACTCAGCTGTGTTGAGTTATTTACCCACTTTGCCCACGCAAACACTTAACACCACTGGTTGGTTTGGAAATTTCTCCACTGGCAGCGTCTCAGTGGATGGCTTTACTGTCACTGGCGGACCGAAGTCTGGCTATGGCAAGTTCGGGGGATCTACCAACTTCCTACTCCGCAGTATCAGCTACTCAGAGACGCCTGTCCCTGCGACTATGTGGTTGTTTGGTTCTGCACTACTGGGCCTTGGTCTGATGAAGCGAAAGAAGGCTTAATCTAAAGCTTGGAACCTGAAAGCCCCCTCAAATGGGGGCTTTTTTATGCGCGATTTTTTTACCCCACCAAGTCTGCAAACTTTAAAGTCGACGCACCATGCTCTCGCTAGGCATGGAAGCCCTTGGTAACGACGCCTATGCACGCCATCGCCCAGAGTAAAAGTCTGCCGACTCTTGTCCATCGGGCGCTTGAGTCGTCTCTAAAATGCGGCCGCTTCGAACACGGGTGCCTTCGCGTGCGCTGCAATACGTGTCACTGCGAGCGCCTCACCTGGGCCACCTCGTGATTTTCCTGCAAGAAGCGGGGATTCTGTCGGGGTCGCCTAGCCTCAGCGATGGCGCCAGCAGGATAGCCGAGACGGCGGTCCTTCTCTCTGATGATGTCTTTCCCGATGTGCGATTGCGCCAATGGGGCCACCCTTCATTTAACGGCGCTCGTGGCCAATCTGAGCTTTAGCGTGTTCTCACGCCTAATACGGGCGACTCGGCGAACGCTACCGCTCTGGCCATCCTCACGCATTTCCCGGTGAATCCCGGGAGCGCCATAGGTAGCTCCGCTTGCAATATAAACTTCCTTGATCAACTCTAGCAGTTGCTGATCCTCTATTGCCGATTGAATAGGGGGCTCTCCAGCCTGGAATAAACCCGCTGGAGTGAACGTAAATATTCGGCACATGGCTCTGGTACAAAACTCGGCAAGCTTTTCACGAAGCTCTGACGTTCAATTAGCTGAATCAGTGAGTAACCATGCCCACGACAGGCCGTTTATATGCCCTATACGCTTCAATCTAGTGTATCCCGCATAATCGGGCTGGCCCACTTTGATGAGCGCATCCCGCACCAGTGCGCAAAGCTCTATATCGGATAGAGGTCCGAACGTTTTGCCTCGCCGAGTAAGTTTGGCATTGTTGCTCGACCGCTCGACACAGGAATAGCCAACTATCTAGCTGCATAGTGGGTTATCTTTCATGAAGCGTCAGTCTAAACCGCCCTCTATGATTGGCGAGCCTCGCCACTGTACAATCACACATCTACCTGTTCATTAACACTCAACCTTCAGGCAATCCTATGAACTTTACAATAACTGCTCTCTTTACCGCATTATCGTTGTCACTCAGTGCTGCCGTATTTGCGGGTGATCAGAAAATGGTTTATTACTCTGATATCGTCGAACCAACCATGATCGACATGATGCCTAAAGGGCCATCTGTGGGTGATATTTATGCTCGTCATGGGGCAGTCAGATCGTCAGAAAATGGCCCGATCATTGGCGAATACGTCTCACAAGCCACCATCATTGTGCTTGATCTCGACAATAAGAAATCAGCCAGATCCTATATGTCAGAAACTGTTCTCGCAGAAGGCACCATTTACCGGCTTGATATGGTTCATCTAGATCACGGCAACCCGATCAAAGAAGGGCATAAACATGCTGGCGCCATTGTTGGTGGCACAGGTAAATATGCCGGCATCCGTGGCACCTATGAACTTGAAATGCTTAAGGGTGGTAAAGCGGTAAAAGTCACTAGCGATTATTGGCTGGGTCAATAAATCCCTTGTGTACGGTAAAGCCCATCTTTTGGTTATAAACCGACCGCTGCTCAACAACAGGGATGGTGCAGTTGCTGGGTGCAAATAGTCGGTGGTTTTAGTTGTCGCAACTCGTTTTGCTGACCTGTAATAATCCAGTACCGGGCACTGATATCGCCGTATTTTTTAGTCCCGCCCTAAAGGCTTTGGTGACTACCCCGAGCCTTTAGGCAATCCCGCCGATCTGGTCGCCCTGCCCTCGTCACCCTAGCCCCTGAACAGGTTCAGTAGCGGCTCTCCTTTCCGGCGCGCACGCGTGCACTCAGCAATGGCGGCAACTGGTGTTCTCGACACGCGGTATGCCCGGCGTAGAAAGTACGGCGCTGACGGCACAAACCGTTGTCGCGACCGCCGCGACCGCCGTCCTGGTCGAGCAAGCACTGACGCTCGAGGCAACGACCTGAAAGCTGACTGACCAGATGAACCCAGTCCTGCAATGCGCTCTTGTCCGGTGCCTTGACGCACAGCTTGATTGCAGCTTGCTGCCGCATAATACAGTTGGGAATAATCTAGCTGTAATTAGGTTGACGTAATCCAGTAAGGCCGTACTCTATGGTGCCGATAATTTGTCGATTAAAGTTCAGAAAATATTCGGCAATGTACCGCCACTACCCAGCCAAACCCCTTTAGGAACGCACCAGTCCCATGTCCAAACTACCAGCAGAACATAAGTTTTTAGACCTATCTGATTATGGGCGTGTGCCTGCGCGTTGGATTGCCAATGCTTTTAAAGGCACTTCAGTGACACCTATACACGTAACAATGATGTTTGTCGTGGCTGGAATTATTGCCATCGCCTGTATCCTGACCAAACAATTCTGGCTGGCAGCTCTCTTCCTGATACTGAAATCAATTCTCGATGCAGCAGACGGCGAGCTTGCTCGAGTGAAGAACACACCTTCCTTTACCGGCCGCTATTTTGACTCTGTCTCCGATTTTTTTCTCAACTTTTTGTTTCTGTCCAGCATTTGCTACATCACCGATGGGTCGCTCTTATGGGCGGTTGTCGCCTTTTTCGCCATGCAACTGCAGGGTACTCTCTACAATTATTACTACGTGATTCTGCGTAATCGGCTCGATGGCGACAAGACCAGTCGGATATTTGAGCACACGGCACCCGCGGCGATGCCCGGAGAAACACAGCGCGCCGTTGACAATTGGTTTGGGATGTATTGCGTCTGTTATGGCGCATTCGACAAAGCTATATATTGGATGGACAAGCAGGCTGAGGATGGCCGCTACTATCCTAAATGGTTTATGAGTTTAGTCTCTAGCTTTGGCCTGGGGTTCCAGTTACTGATTATCAGCGTGATGCTATGCTTGAGCTGGGCTGAATACATTATCCCTTTCTTTATTGGTTATTCCGTCTTGATATTCGCTTTCATCGCAATGCGGAAATACCTTGACCAGGGAAGAACTCGCAACGAACTCAAACAAGCAAACTGGGAAGCACAGGAAGGCTAAGGCGGCTATGTTTCTGCGCGTCTCCCAATGCGTTACAGGCATTGACCCGGGCGAGTGCCAAGGCTAGTGGATTCTCACTCCATGCCGGGATAAGCTGCAAAAGTCACCCAAAAGACAAGTGGGGGCAAATTTTTCGTTGCGTAGCCAGTCCCCCGTTGTTGTCTCTCGTCTTTCACTGAGCTCCCTCCGGCAGGAGGTTTACGCCTTGAAGACGCCCAATCAGCAAGAATGTCACCGAGCACCTCTTTACATGGCCCCGGTGCGCGACTTCAGAAATAGACGAATAGGCGCTCCCACTTCACGGACACGAGCAAAATTTCAGGAAGATCAATGAACTTTTCGTGAGAATCCAAGCCTTTTTAACCAAGCCAGTGCTGACTATTTACTCGCAGTGAACCTTTAATCCGTCTTATCTTTCAACGTTATTTCAACTCTCAAACTCATCCGAAAAAGTCGGCACAGACCTCAAACACGACAAATTAGAACCCGGCACCGATCAAAAATTGGTGTCACACTCAATGCCTTCGCAAAACAGGCCCAAAGGCATGAGAAAACCAATCGAGTACCTGGTATCCGTGATTCTTTTCGTGGGTATCGGGATCGCATTTGTGATGGCGGACGGCCTCTCTGACTTTGATCTCGCTGAACACAGAATCAGCGACGTTTCATTTGAATTTGGGGATGCAATACTATCAGGGACCCTGGTGTTGCCCATGAACATCAAAAGCCCACCCATAGCCCTGATCGTCCATGGAGATGGGGCGCAAGATCGGTTTTCCAACGGAGGATATCTTGCCCTTATCAACACACTTGTTGACGCCGGTATTGGTGTTTTCTCATGGGATAAGGCAGGGGTTGGCGCAAGCTCAGGCAACTGGCTGGACCAAACGATGGATGATCGCGCCGATGAAGCCTTGGCAGCAATGCAGGCCATTTCCGCCCGCGATAACATAAACGTCGATCAAATCGGATTTTTGGGGTTTTCTCAGGCGGGTTGGGTGCTTCCCCGTGTCGCAAACCGAACTGCGCCTGCATTCACCGTGATCGTCGGAGCGGCGGTATCATGGCGTGATCAAGGTACACACTACAACCGAATCAGAATGACGTTAGCAGGGGCTGCCGAACCAGAGATTGAGCAACGTTTGGCAGAACGACTTCGCCAAAACGATGCAATATTTGGTTCATCCGCTGCATCCGCATCGATTGCAGATATGGCACCAGCACGCTTTCGATTTGTTGCAGGCGCATATTGGGAGGACTCAACCGAAATCATCTCTGGCATGAAGGGTCCAGTGCTCGCCATCTGGGGCGAGGAAGATCTAAACGTTGACGCTCGCTCTGACTCTCAGATTTTTCGAACACAGTTGATGCCGCTCACAGACAACAGGCAAATCTTAGTGGTGCCAAATGCAACGCATGGCTTGCTGCGGGCAAATCTATTCAATTATCAACTCTCATCCGAATGGCCTCGGTTTCTGCAATACACATTTTTGGGAATGGGGCGAAATGCATACGCCCCGCAATCTCTCAAGCAGATTACCCGCTGGATACTCACAACAAAAAAATAGCTGAGCCTCACTGGGTTCCTTACTCACGTAAAGCAGTTGCGAGCCACTTCCATCCCTCCGCAACTGCCTGTAGTGGAGCATTTCCCCTCAAATAGGGAGGGTCAAAGCTGGGCAGCAATTTATACTGAGCGTGATCGCTACAAGATATTCGGCGCTAGCGATATTCCAGGTCTCGTGATTCATGGAAACGAAAACCCGCTCATTCCGGAGCCTTGCGGCGGAGATTGTGCGAAGATGGTCTCAAACTTCCGCTACAAATCGGGTGCAGGAACGGGGCACGACCTTTCTGAATGCTTGGTCCCTGACTGATGAAGTCCCTATTGGCGCACCTTAGTGGAGACACCAAAATGCAACCAAATAGACGGGAACATGCGGCATGAGCCCAATATTTAAGGTATCAGGAAAGCCAGTATCCGTGCTCGTGCTTGGCGGGGCGGGTGCAATGGGGCAGGTGGCTGTCGAAACAATTCAGAACTTTCCTAGCGTTGGTAAAGTGGTGATTGCGGATCTCGATGAAAAACGCGCTCAGTGCGCCGCACGTGGGCTAAGCGACAAAGTCAGCGCCATGCGGGCTGATGGTCTTGATCACAATGCGCTTGTGGATATCTTACAATCATATGATTACGTGATTTCGACACTGGGTCCGTTTTACCTGTTCGGCCGACGTGTGTTGAGTGCTGCCATTGAGGCTCGCACAGACTACATCGATATCTGCGATGATTGGGAGCCGACCTTGGAGCTGTTGGAGCTTCACGATGAGGCAAAATCTGCCGGAATTAGAGCCCTTATTGGTGCCGGAGCAAGTCCTGGCATTTCGAACATGCTGGCGGTGAAAGCTATCGCGAATTTGGATTCAGCGCATACGCTATACACCGGTTGGGGCGCGACGAGCCTCACCGAGGAGGATGAAATCGGATCAACTGCCGATATGGCAGGCACGCCTGCAGCTGCCGTCGAGCATTGGGTCCAGCAGTTTTCTGGCGAAATCACTGTCCAAGAAGACGGTGCATATGTTTCTCAACCGCCTCTGCAAAAACACATTCTGCCTCACCCAGAGGGCGGCCGATGCGATGTTTATACACTGGGTCACCCTGAGCCGGTAACGTTTCCGCGTTATTTTCCAAGCATCCAAAATAGCTATAATGTCATGGACATGCCGGACTTTTTAATTTCGATCATGAAATCGTTGAAGCGGCAGATTGATAGTGAGGAGCTCGATATACGCGGCGCAGCCACCTATTTGGAAATGATCACGTCGGGATCCGGGCAGACCATGCGGATGGCTGACAGCGCTCGCGGCGCCTATCATACGATCAGAGAAGTGCTGCGCAGGAAGAAATATATGCCTGCATTGCATGCAACTGCAATGGGGGTTTCGAATGGCCGTGAGGAAGTGTGCACAGTTTGGATGAATGGGAAAATCCCCGGTGGCATGGGGTCTATGACCTGCATTCCAACGGCTGTCTTTCTCTTAATGATGATCGAGGGGAATATCTCCGAGACAGGCGTTTATCCACCTGAAGCGCATGCTGACCCAGACACGTTCTTTGAGAAGCTGGGCCCTTACATTGAAAAAGAAGAACAAAGTGCACCAATCCTACGTTTCTCTCAAACTGAACGATCACAACGGTGATGCAAAACGCACGAACATTCTGTCAAATCCGACGCGCGAAATCTGTCGAATTGTATACGTATTCTTGTAGATCTCTAGACCAACGACTTCCCCTGTATCACATCAAAGTGTGCGGCTAATGCCTGTGTGATAGCGGCGACCGTGCTTTCGATAATCAGTTGGCCCTTGTCGGCACTGGCGCCTCTGGCGGGCGCCAGTACGCCTGATGACGGAACACCTTTACCGTCTTGAGGGAAGCTGTCGAATTTTTCAAAGTGTGCCATATCATTCTGCGGAATCTTGTCGACCCTGACCCACTCTGGCTGCCAATGCAGCATCATCGAGGTTTCTATTAGCGCCGCGTGCTCGAGGTCATAGCCCGGGAAGTTGCCATCAAACACTGTATCTAACACCGTCTGTGGACAAAAATCCCAATACTCCATACGCACCACATCCATGCGCTTTCCGTTGACGCTGAGCTCTCGCTGCGCGAGCTCTATGCCCTCCGTCAGAAACCACTGGTTTTCATAATGACCATCGAGAACCACCAAACGGCTAACTCCGTGGCGAGACAACTCGCGAATAATGTCTTGCGTCATAGCCGTGAGGGTGCTGCCGTCCAGGCTGATGGTACCAGGAAAGGTTTGACCACCCCCTGATCTGGCTTGCGATTTATAGCCGTAGGTCATGGTGGGCAACACCAAGCCATCAAGATTGGCAGCAATCGCCTCGGCCATTTTCGTCGCAAAAATGGCATCGGTGCCCATCGGCAAATGCGGTCCGTGTTGTTCATGGGCACCCACAGGCAGAAAAACCAGCGCGTTAGCGTTGAGTTTTTCAACATACTCGGTCCAGGTCAGTTGATCTGTTCGCAGCATTATCATTTCTCTGTAATTGCCTTATCGTCACTTCAAACACTGGTGCGCAGGAAGGATTTTCAAAAAAAACTTAGCGCATCAGGGAGCCTCCGTTGGGACTCAGGGTCTCACCGCAGTAATAACTGGCAAAATCAGACGCGAGAAATACCGCGGTCATGGCAATCTCTTCTGGCTTGGCTACTCTTCCCAGCGGCAGATCAATCTCCTTCTCCCACTGCTCGGGCGTTGCGATTTCACCGCGCAACATATCGGTGTCGCAGGGGCCGGGCGCAATACCATTCACCCTGATAGTCGGCGCAAATTCCCTGGCCAGGGAGCGGGTCAAGGAAAGAACTGCTCCTTTGGAGGCGGTATAAGCTGTAAAGTCGGCGCGACCCAGGTAGGCCAACTCTGACGCAATATTGATTATGCAGCCGCGTTCCTTCTGCAGCATAAGAGGCAGTACCGACTGGCAACAATGGAATACGGATTTGACATTAACGCAGAACAGCCTGTCCATGTCCGCCTCCGCCAGCTCGAGGAATGGCTTGACCAGACTGATACCCGTATTGTTCACCAATATATCGACGGTATTGCTGCTGTCTGCTGCGCAAAAGTCTGCGAGAGCGACGCGTACGGCGTTGCGGTCACTGGTATCTACTTGGCTATAAGAGACACGTCGCCCCTGTGTCTCGGCATAATTGGCCAGCGAAGTGGCCTTATCCGGCAACGCTATGTCGAATACGAGAACATCAGCGCCCGCATCTACAAAGGCTTTGGTAATACTGTGTCCAATACCTTTGACACCGCCGGTCACCAGCGCGAGCTGCCCGCTCAAATCGATAACGGTGCTCATCTATTCGGCTCGCATCTGGCGCTGAACATAATCGTCAAATTCCTTGATGGGGAGTTCTAGCGGCGCATGCAGTATCCCCGCTTTTGCCGAGCCGAATTTGGCACCGCTCTGCATCCGCTCCACCATTTCCTTATCTTCAGAGGTGGCAGTCACTAACAGATCGACTGTGTCCTGAATAAACTTCTCCGGGTTGGCGATACCCTTCATCGCGTCGGGTGAAAAGGACACCCCCCAGCGAGAATTCGTCTTGTTCTCCGCTACTGGCTCCAGTGCCATCCACCAGACGAAATTGGGATCTATCGCAATAAGTCCATTGGGGAAAACACCAACAACATAAAACCGACGTTTTTCGCGTGCGTCCAGTTTCGGGTTAAAAACCTCCGGAGAGTAGTCGGAGGCATAGGAGTTAGAGTTATTGTCAAAAGTGGTGTTTGAGCACCTGAGTTAGGCGGCGACCTGATCAACTGCTTTCACCTCAATTCCATCTTTGAATTCCACTCCAGTAATCACCTGCGCCAGAAAATTGAACCCGCGTAGGCGCCGCCAGTTTTCCTGTGCGCACATACCCAACTTGAACATCATGTACAGCATCCCATCACGAGAGAGACAGCCCTTTGATCGCTTGGTTCGATGGCGGATTGTGCCGAAGGTCGATTCAATCGGGTTGCTGGTTCTGATGCTCTGCCAGTGCTGTGCCGGGAAATTGTAAAATGCCATCAGTTCCTCTGTGTCCTTCTGTAAACAGATTGTAGCCTTGGGGTATTTTGCATCATAGGTCGCGATAAACAGATCAAACGCTTTCTCGGCTTCCGCCTGCGTCTCAGCTTGCCAGATATTGTGCAGCGCCTGTTTGGCCTTCGGCTGAGATACTTTGGGCAGGCAGTTCAGCACATTCATAGTCTTATGCATCCAGCAGCGCTGCTGACGGGTTTCAGGAAGCACTTCCTCCAGAGCCGCCCAGAAGCCCATGGCGCCGTCACCAATTGCGAGTTTGGGCGCGTTCATGCCTCTGGATTTGAGGTTCAACAACACCTCTCGCCAGCTCTGCGTCGATTCCCGCACTCCATCTTCAATGGCCAGAAAGTGCTTCTCTCCACGCTCATTCACGCCAATGATTACCAGGGCGCACAGTTTGGTTTGTTCAGCCCTCAGGCCGCTGTAAACACCGTCGGCCCAGACATAGACCCAGCGATCTTTGTCCAGTCGCCTCTCGTTCCAACTGCGATACTCTTGTGACCAGGTCTGCTTTAGTCGGGACACGGTGCTGGCCGACAGGCCTTTCGCACCCGGCCCGACGAGAACCTCCAACGCAGAACCCATTTCTCCGGTGGAAACCCCCTTCAAATACAGCCAGGGCAATGCCGCCTCCAGCGTCCTTGTTTTGCGAATGTACGGTGGCACCAGTGTCGACCGGAAGGTCACCGGCTCACCGGTCCTAGATCGCACCTTGGGAATCTTAACCGGTACCGGCCCCAGACTGGTCTGTAGGTCGCGCCCTGGCAGATAGCCGTTGCGCACGACACTGGCCGTACCGGACTCTGTTCGGCACTGGGCATATTGGACGAGAAGCTCCTGCAACTCGGCCTCAACGGCTTGCTGGATCAGTTGCTGCGCGCCTGCTCTCAACATTTCAGTCAATGGATCTCGGCTTTCATCTCGACCCGTTAGTTCAATAACGTTATTCTTGCTCATGGTGGCGTATCTCTTTTGGTTGTTTTGATGTGTGGTAACAACAAATCAACCAGATACGCCGCTTTTTATCAAATGCTCAAACACCAGATTCAGTTATAACTCTAGGAGTTACTATGTACTGTGTAGTGAGGGTCACCCACCGGTCCAAACTCAGCTGCCTTGGTCGGATTCGTTGGCCCGATAGACTTTTTGTGGGTATAAGTCACGTGATAGCTTTCGATAAAGTTGTGGCAAATTAATTTCCAATTTGCATTCCATGTATCCAGATGCTCGACATAATGATCTTCGTAGCGATCAAGACCAAAGTTGGACAGTACATCGACAAGCCCGGCGAGACGTGTGGCAACCGGCGTAAGGTCACTCTTCAGCGAGACAAAGATGTAACCCATGAAGACTTCACAGGCCAACGATTCCAGTTTCTCATCTGCTAAATCTTCGGGACAGAAACCCTCGCGGTTGGTAACACCCTCCAATTGGCCGTCTAGCGCATAGGACCAATAGTGATAGGGGCATACAATATGTTTGGTCGTACCAGTGCCCTTGAGCAATTGGGTATAGCGATGCAGGCAATAGTTCGCCATCGCCTTGATACTCAAATCTTTCTGTCGCATCAGAATAATCGGCCGTTCACCCAGTGCGGCGGTAAAGTAATCGCCGGGTTCGGGGAGGGCGCCGGCACGCCCCATCATTACCCAGTCAGAGTCGAATACCTTATCCAACTCTTGCTTAAACACGTCTTTGTCAGTGAAGGCGTGTTGCGCGGCCGCCGCCATTTTGCGCGGAAAAACATCCGGTAGGGCTTTATCGGGAGTGTATTTAAACTGTCCGGAAGAGCTCATTGTTATCACCGATGCATTGGGGTGGGCTGCACTTGCTGGGATTGTGAATCTGTAAACGACTCAAATTATAAACATATTTACCTATAGTTTTATATATATTTGTGGACATATATTTAGCGCTAAAGTATCACTATAATCTGTGCGCTATAAGGCGGGGCACACACCAACTGGAAGCATGCCGATGGCGACACAGCGCAAAAGACAAAGCTTTGTCCTGACACTGAACAAAATGGATGCCGCCTGGGTCTCTTTTTTGAAAGACAAAGACTTTTACGACATCAATTATTCAGACCTGTTTACCGGCCTGTGGCTGAGCGACAAGCCCGTGAGAAAACAGGAGGCGGTGATGTTCATGCGCCACATCGGAATGCAAACTGCGAAGAAATACCTGAATCACGCAATCGATAAAGGCCTGATCGTGGAAATTCCAGACCCGGACGACGGCAGAGCAAAACGTATCCAGCTCTCCATGCCATTAAAGACTGGGCTGGAGCAATTTTTTGATCATGCAATCGCGCTGTTTGAGGACGGTCTTGAGCCGTGAATGCTTGCTTCTTCCGCTTCTAGACCACTGACTCGAATTCAGTGCTCAAAACGCCGCCGCATCGGGCAGATCGGCGAGAGCCGCACTGCACTCCAGATCACGGTAAGCCGTTAGTAATCGAATATGGTTATTGACGGTGATATCCCAACCATAGTTAGAAATGGGGGTGGTCAGCCAACCGATATACACCCCCCAAATGGCCGCACGCCGATATTCTAGCCAGATCGTATCGGCATCGGGAACGCTGGCTACGCCATTTTCTTCTAGTTGTTGTCGGTAATAGGCTAACAATTCCCCCTCATGCTTTCGCCGGGTACCCACACTTAAGCCCGTCATCAAGGCATAAGTGACATCGTGCAAGCAATAACCCCGCGCCATTAACTGCCAATCGAGCAACCCGGCACGACCGTCGGGTAAGCTATAACAATTACCGATATGCGTGTCGCCGTGACAAAGGGTTTGCGGTAGCATTGACTGGTGCTGCTGTAGCTTGCGGAATTCACGGTATAAACCTGCTGCCGTTTGCCCCGCCCCTTCTACCAATTCCCTTTTAAATTGATTGGCTTCAATCTCTTGGGCGATCATGGCAGGTACCATGCCGGGGTGATTGAACAAGGTGTATATAGGACCGGCAGTATGGGGCTGCAACCAACTGAGATCGGTCGCAAACCTTGGGGATTCCCAATACTGCGCATGCAGCGTTGCTAGCAGTGATAGTAGACTTTTCATGTGCGCCAGTGAGACGTCACTGGTGACATTAGTAAAGTCAACATTGCGCAAGCGCATGTCTTCCATTGCGATACCAAAGCTCCGTTCGGACGCATCATAGACACCCCCAAAACACGCTGGCGTCTCGATCTCTATTTCTGGACGCAATCGCGTGTAAAAATTGACTTCGTTTTCATAAAGTGGAATATCACCAAGGTCCGGGCGACACATTTTAATAACCCAACGGCGATGAATCGATTCGACATTCTCGCCAGCCAACTCGACATCGAGCCCGACACGGCAAGCGGTGGAGACCTCATTGCTGCCTGCTTCGAACGTTTTAGACTCCGTCATGGTGAAGTCGACGACTTTTGCCTTCGGGTACGCGGTCTGGAGCAGTTGGGTCAAGTTTGCGCAATTAAGATCTTCTGGTTTTTGGGGAAATACAGCGGTCATATTATTTTTACTCTGAGTTTTCATGTTGGCACGAATGGCGCTACCGCATTATCGCGTTTTGTATACGATCATCCTATCTTGGATTCAAATCTGAAGTGCATCACCTAATCAGGTAGAAGAAGGGGCCAGCTGAAGGTAAGCTCTTACCCTTTTTCTCCGGCAAGAGATTAAGTGATGATGAGAACTTACCAACAACTGACCTAC
>Ga0209702_10004962_pt1 | contig 18675 bp, 21 predicted proteins | sample FRY01_FD_187210 | JGI IMG/M metagenome (GOLD analysis project Ga0209702, IMG submission 187210) | Freshwater microbial communities from Lake Fryxell liftoff mats and glacier meltwater in Antarctica - FRY-01 (SPAdes) (version 2) | ecosystem: Environmental > Aquatic > Freshwater > Ice > Glacier...
GACTGGCGGTCGAACAAGCACGGCAAGAAGACGCGGGTCTATGACAAGCCGCGCACGCCCTACCAGCGCGTCATCGATTCCGGGATCCTCACCCCTGAGAAAGCCGCCGAGCTCGCCGCCCTCTTCGAGGTCACGAATCCGGCCGAGCTGACCCGCAAGATCACTACGATTCAAACGCGGCTCATCAACCTCGCGAAAGACAAAACCAGCGCGGTTACCGCCAGTGTTTCGCGAGCAAAAATAGGTGAGGCACGGGATCACCTTTCGCGAGCATCTTGACGTGAGGCACTACGCCAGCTAGCGAGGGAAAGTGACCGTGAAAATTGTCTTGCCAGGCTTGGAGATCAGTGACACTTTCCCGCCGTGTGCTTTGACGATGGTTTCTACGATGGATAACCCAAGACCGGTGCTTCCTGAGGTGCGGGCGCGAGAAGAGTCACCCCGCGCGAATCGCTGAAAAAGCCTCTTGCGTGACTCTGGGGGAATTCCTGGGCCTGAATCTTGAACGTGGAGCTTGGTCGATCGTGAATCTTGCACCAGGCGGGCTTCTACGGATGTCCCTGCCGGTGTATGAACGCGTGCGTTGGCAAGGAGGTTCACCACCACTTGGTGAAGGCTTTGTGCGTCTCCCTCGACCATCACAGCCTCTTCCACACCCTGGGCCCCCCACTCGTGGTCAGGGCTTGTTACATAAGCATCGGAGAGGGCGTCCCGGACAATCTGGGCGAGATCAACGGGTTTCTTCTCAAGCTGACCGCTTTCGTCCAGGCGCGCGAGGAGAAGCAGGTCTTCGACGAGTGAGGTCATTCGAATCGATTCAGACTCGATGCGATCCAGTCCTTGTTGCAGATCTGATGCCAGCGCCCCACCTGCTTTTTTGGTCAGCTCCGCATATCCCCGAATCGCCGCGAGCGGTGTTCGAAGTTCGTGTGAGGCATCAGCGACAAACCGACGCATTTTCTCTTCACTCTCGAATCGAGATTTGAAGGCGTCGTCGACGTGGTCGAGCATCAGATTCAAAGCCGCTCCCACTTGGCCCACTTCACTGTCATCAGTGGCATATTTTGGGGGCACACGGAGCCCCAGGCGGACCTCACCCCTATCGAGAGGTTGCTTGGTCACAGCGGATGCTGTTTCGCGGATTCGATCTAACGGCTTCAGGGCAAACCGGACGAGCCATGCCCCAATCGTTGCCCCCAACGCAATCACGACGCTCACCACCACAATAATGATCAGGTTGAGTCGCGCGAGAGCTCTTCGGATATCGCTAAGCGGCAAACCCACCACTATCTGCGCGCCATCGATTTGGGCGACGGGGAGAGCCCGGTACTCGCCTTCTCCATCCATCAAATTGACGAAGACCGGTGTTCTCAGCTGCCAGTCAATGGAGCGCAAACCACCCACTTGATGGCTTTCCAAGACTTGAAGCTGTCCATCAGAATCGATGTAGGCACCCGATACTTCGGTTCCGTTGATGATGGCAACCACTGTCCCCACATCAAACCCCGGGCGGTTCAGGGGGACTGTGTCGGGCTGCTGCAGGCTTACACCGACCCGTCGAGCCGTATCCACGAGCTCTTCGTCGAGGCCTTCAATGAGTGTTCGCCCCACCGCAACAGAGCTTGCAATTCCAATCACGATGCTGGCAAGCGCCACCAACCCCACGCCTCCGGTGACAAATTGTCGCCGGAGTGAATTGGGGTTTTGACGCTTCCGACCAGGAAGCGTGATGGACGCGGTGGGCATTTATTCTGCCGGCTTGATGATGTATCCAACACCCCGAACGGTGTGAATCAAGGGAGGCCCTAGGACATCAATTTTCTTACGCAGGTAGGAAATGTAGATTTCGACAATGCTGGCTTTCCCGCCAAAGTCGTAGTCCCACACCCGGTCAAGAATATTGGCCTTGGATAGCACCCGCTTGGGATTTCTCATCAGGTAGCGCAGAAGTTCGAACTCCGTACTGGTGAGCTCAATGCTTTTCCCGGCTCGGATGACTTCATAGGAGTCCTCGTTCAGGACTAAGTCCCCCACCTGAAGCTCGGCTTCATCGGCGTCGGAGTGACCTTTTCCTGCACGACGTAAAATTCCTCGAAGCCTGGCAACCAGTTCTTCAAGACTGAAGGGTTTGGTGACGTAGTCATCGCCACCAGCCGTTAAGCCCGCAACACGGTCATCGACCGCGTCTTTGGCGGTGAGGAAGAGCACGGGCAAGCCGTGGTGGGTCGTGCGCAAGGATTTCATGAGTGATAACCCATCGCCATCAGGCAACATGATGTCGAGCACAGCAATATCGGGGTTGAACTTTTTCGCCCCCTCCAGTGCTTCTTTCACACTGTGGGCAGTAACAACATCCCAGCCTTCGTAGCGCAGGGACATCGCCACGAGATCAGCGAGGCTTTCTTCGTCATCGACCACGAGCGCTCGCATAGGGGAGCCATCCGCGTGGTGGAGCTTGTGCGCCTGGGTTTCTGCACTTCGGTATTCGTTCATCTCCCCAGTGTCCTCCTCTTTCCTAAGAAAACCTATGAAAAAGCTATGACTTTACCGTGGATGTGCCAGAAAGGACCTTTTCTCGCACAAAATCGTCTTCCCACGTGTCCCCCACGAGAAACCTCCTTGTCCCCACCTGCGCAAAGCCTTGGCGAGCATAGAACGCGTTAGCCCGCGCATTCTGCTGGTTTACTCCCAGCCACACCGATTCGCAACCCCGCGACGTTGCGTCCTGAATCGCAGCGTTCATCAGCTCGTGGGCTACCGCACTCCCGTGATACTCGGCGGTGACATAAATTTTGGAAATTTCCGTTGTGGGTCGCATCGACACAACGGCTGTGATATCCGCCTCCACAGGGTCACCATCGTGGGAGAGGAGATACCCACAGGGCTTGGTACCCACCATCGCCAGCCATGCGCGATAGGACACATCTGCCAGGTAGCGGTCAAAGGCTTCCGGGGATAGCTCGGTGGCACAAAACTCGGCGATGTTCTCCGGTGTGGTGCTCGGAGGACAGGCGAGGGGAAACGTGAGTGTGGCCACTAATGACAGAAGGTGAGCATCCGAGGGGGTCGCCCTGCGGATGCTCACCTTCTTCATGGTTTAGAGGGAGCTGACGTCCAACGGAATACCAGGACCAAACGTGGTCGACATGGCAGCTTTCTGGATGTAGCGACCCTTCGATGCGGAGGGCTTGAGACGCTGAATCTCGTCAAAAGCGGTGGTGAAGTTCTCCAAAAGCTGGTCTTCCGAGAAGCTCGCCTTACCGATCACAAAGTGCATATTGGCGTGCTTGTCGAGTTTGAACTCGATCTTTCCACCCTTGATGTCGGCGACAGCTTTGCCCACATCGGGCGTGACAGTTCCAGTCTTGGGGTTTGGCATTAGTCCACGCGGACCCAGAACCTTACCCAGACCACCCACCTTGCCCATGAGCTCTGGCGTGGAAACGGCAGAGTCGAAGTTGGTGTAACCACCAGCAACCTTTTCGATGAGCTCGTCGCCACCCACTTCGTCTGCACCCGCTGCGAGCGCAGCTTCTGCGGCGGCACCGGTGGCGAACACGAGGACGCGGGCGGTCTTGCCGGTTCCGTGAGGAAGGCTGACCGTTCCACGAACAAGCTGATCTGCTTTGCGCTGGTCAACGCCAAGCTTCAGCGCCACCTCAACGGTGGAGTCAAACTTGGACGAGGTCGTTTTCTTGGCCAAGGCGACAGCCTCGCCTGCTTGGTAAAAGTGGCCGTCGGTGAGCAGGGCTTTTGCTGCTGCGTAGGCCTTAGATTTTGATGCCATGGTGATATCTCCCACTGTGAGGTCGCGGTAGGTGAGCGTGGCACGCTCTCCCGCTAGAAAAAGGTGTGTTAGCCGACGGTGATGCCCATGGAGCGGGCGGTACCGGCGATAATTTTCGAGGCTGCCTCGATGTCGTTGGCGTTCAAATCGGACTGCTTCTGCTCGGCAATCTGACGCACCTGTTCGGGCGTAATGTTCGCAACCTTGTCGGTGTGAGGAGTTCCTGAACCCTTCTTCACGCCGGCTGCCTTCTTGATGAGCTCCGCTGCGGGCGGGGTCTTCAAAATGAAGGTAAAGGAGCGGTCTTCATAGACCGAGATCTCCACGGGAACAACGTTTCCGCGCTGAGATTCTGTCGCCTGGTTGTAGGAATTACAGAATTCCATAATGTTGACACCGTGCTGACCCAGTGCTGGACCCACGGGGGGTGCAGGATTGGCCGCGCCGGCTTGAATTTGGAGCTTGATTAAGCCCACAACTTTCTTAGCCATACTTTTCCTTTTCTCTCGAGCACAACATCTGTTGTGCGCTCCCGCACGCCCGGCACATCCGAGCAGCGGTGGTGTGTGTTAGAGCTTGGTGACCTGGTCGAACCCAAGCTCGACTGGTGTTTCCCGCTCGAAGAGCGACACCAGCACCGTGAGCTTACCGCTCTCGGGCTTGATTTCGCTAATAGTTCCGGGAAGACCCGCAAAGGAACCTTCCTTGATCGTGATGGTTTCACCCACCTCGAAGTCAACTTCGGCGGGAAGCATTCTCGAGACCCCGCCACCAACGGACACGCCTCCGCCTTTGAGCGGCGAAACATCAGCGATAGCGACAGTTGATTTCAACATGTCGAAAGCTTCAGAAAAACGCAACGGAGTGGGGTTGTGAGCGTTTCCGACGAAGCCGGTGACGCCTGGGGTGTGACGTACCGCTGACCAGCTGTCTTCATTCAGGTCCAAACGGACCAGAACATAGCTGGGGATGCGCACACGGGTGACCAGTTTGCGCTGACCGCTCTTGATTTCCACGACATCTTCCATGGGAACCTGAACTTCGAAGACGTACTCTTCCATGCCGAGCGAGGTCCGGCGGTTTTCGATGTTCTGCTTCACGCGCTTTTCAAAACCCGCGTAGGAGTGAACGACATACCACTTGCCAGGCTTGCGGCTCAGTTCGGTGCGGAATTCTGCATAGGGGTCTTCGTCCTCTTCGGCAGCAGAATCTGACTCATCGCTGGTGGCCGCAACGGAAGCATCTGCTTCAGCAGAAGAGTCGATGTCGAGGGCGTCCTCCACCACAGCGTCGGCTTCGGCGTCGGGGGACCCTTCAACGGCCTCGAGAGCTTCCTCGAGGTTGAGCGCTTCGTCATCAACGATATGCATCGCAGCGGACTCTGCAGCTTCGGCAGAGTTCTCTTGCTCGGCCAGAGGCATACCTTCTTGTGCTTCGTCTTCCTCAGAGGACTGTTCCGCAGCGGTCGCAAGATCGATGTCTTGGGCCTTGTCTTCCATCACTTTTTCTCTCTTCTTTTCTTAGCCAAACAGGCTTCGGCCATCACCGAAGACCCAGGACACTCCCCAACCGAAGAAGAGGTCCAAAACGGATACAAACGCCATCATGATGAGGACGAAAACCAACACCACGACGGTGTAATTAACAAGTTCTTTCCTTGTGGGAGTGACAACCTTGCCCAACTCGTCAAGAACTTGGCGCAGGAACAGAACCAACCGGCCCCAGGGGCTGCGGCCTGCTTTGCCTTCGCGCTGAGCTTTCTCGACGACGTCCTTTGCGGAGTCATCACCAGCATTTTTCGCCACGATATTCCTTGCTTTCCCACTTCGGTTCATCTTCACTGCGGCGCAATGAAGTCGCAGGGCGGACAGGACTCGAACCTGCAACCTGCGGTTTTGGAGACCGCTGCTCTACCAATTGAGCCACCGCCCTAGGTCATGAAACCTGGCATCCACTCCTGCCAGGCAACCCCATTACAGCGATCTCCAGGCACAGCAAAGCATGGCAGATTTCAACCACCGTTTATCAGTCTATGGCGCGCGGTGGACCTTTGGCAACGAGGTGCAAGGAATCAGCGAGGGCTGTGTACCCTAAAGGCGTGAACGCTTCCCCCAGAGGTATCTCCCACAAAATCCTTGCCATCGCGGAATCAGCGACGCTTAAAGTTGACGCCAAAGCGAAGGCTCTGAAGGCACAGGGGCGACCTGTGATTAGCTTCGCCGCCGGCGAGCCAGACTTCCCGACCCCCGCCCATGTCGTCACGGCAGCACTTGAGGCGGTGAAAGACCCCGCAAACCACCGCTATACACCAGCTGCTGGCCTAGCGCCCCTCAAACAAGCAATCGCTCACAAGACTGCCCGCGATAGCGGCTGGGCGATTGATCCCAGCCAGGTTATCGTTACCAACGGTGGCAAGCAGGCTGTGTATCAGGCCTTCCAAGCGCTTTTGGATGAAGGCGACGAAGTCATCGTCCCCACCCCTTTCTGGACCACATACCCGGAGGTAATTTCTCTCGCCGGGGGCGTCCCTGTTGAAATTTTTGCCGGGGCTGACCAAGATTACAAAGTCACGGTCGCACAATTGGAGGCGGCCCGGACTCCCCGCACCAAAGTGCTCCTGTTTGTCTCGCCCTCTAACCCCACCGGGGCAGTTTTCGACGCTGAGGAGACGAGAGCAATCGGTCAGTGGGCCCTTGACAACGACATGTGGGTCATTGCGGATGAGATCTATCAAAACCTGGTTTACGACATGGGTATCGATCACGCTTTGTCCATCGTGGAGGCAGTTCCAGGCCTTAAGGATAAATGCATCCTCGTCAACGGAGTAGCAAAAACCTATGCGATGACGGGGTGGCGTTTGGGGTGGATGGCAGGGCCCGAAGACGTCATCAAAGCCGCCGCTAATCTTCAATCTCACCTCAGCTCGAATGTCTCTAACATCTCTCAACTCGCAGCCCTTGCGGCGCTGGAAGGCGATCAAAGCGCTGCCACGCAGATGCGAGACGCCTTCGATAAGCGCCGCCACACGATCGTGGCAGGGCTCAATGCGATTGATGGTATTTTCTGCCCCACCCCCCAGGGTGCTTTCTACGTATACCCGGATGTCCGCGGGCTACTGGGCAAAACCTGGGCTGGACGGACCGCCACCACAAGCCTCGAACTAGCGGACATCATTCTCGATGAGTGCGAAGTTGCTGCAGTCCCTGGGGAAGCTTTCGGCCCCAGCGGATACCTGCGCTTTAGCTACGCCCTGGGTGATGATGACCTCGCGGAAGGTATCGCCAGGCTCCAGGCTTTTTTCGCTTCCTAGAGTTCAATGCCCACCAGTGTTGGTTCGGGAACAAGATAGATCCCGCAGGCGTTACCGACTGTCGTAATGACATAGCGAGCAAGTTCCGCGACCTCGGCGGCAGTTGCGCCGCCACGGTTGGTGATTGCCAAAGAATGTTTGGAAGAAATAGCTGCCCGCGAACCAGGCAGCGAAAACCCTTTAGAAATTCCCGAATACTCAATCAGCCATGCGGCCGAAACCTTCACCGCAACATCTCTTCCCGCGCCCGTGGCAACGGGGAGAGGAGTGTTTTCCCCGAGAGGAATAACAACATCTTCTGGTTCCGGCTCAACAAACCACCGAGGCGCACCGGAGGGCAATCCCCACGCCACCTTCTCGGAAACAATGGGATTGAGAAAAAACGACCCTGAACTGACCGAGTCCGGGTCACTCTGAGACCAGAGCATTCCCTTGGAAGCGCGAAGAGCCAACACCGCCTCGCGCACCGTCTTCAAGGGCGCGCGCGCTCCCTCGGCCGCCCCCACCGCAGTGTGAAGCTGTTCGTAGTGCAGGGGAATACTCATCCCGTCCTCTGCTGGCTCTAGAGCAAAAGTGACGCCCAACACGATGCCCCGCAGATCGCCCGTCTTTAGTGCGCTGGTCCGCAGCCCAAGATCGAGTTCAGACGCGACGACGGTGCGGCGAGAACCGCTGGGATATTCCAAAAAATCTATCGACACGAGAGTGTCGGACACTTCGGCGCCATAGGCGCCAATGTTTTGAATCACAGACGCCCCCACGGTCCCAGGAATCCCACTAAGGGTTTCCAGTCCACGGACCCCCTGACTAACAGTGTGGGCAACAAAGCCATCCCAGTCTTCGCCCGCTTCGGCATGAATTTGGACCTTCTGCCCCGTGGCCTTCTTTACCGTCACACCGCGGGTCTTGATGTGTAACACGGTGTCATCGATTCCTTCATCACAAACAACAAGGTTTGACCCCGACCCAAGCGCCATCCACTGGTCAGTTTCCGCCCAGATTTTCTTTGCTCCAGCAATCAATGAGCGGGTCGTGGTGAATTCGATATATCCCGCCGGTGGCCCACCCACCTGCATGGTGGTCAACGTGGAAAAGCTTGTCACCGCGGCGTCACCACCACGATGGCTTTACCGAGCACCACCTGTCCGCCCTCCGCCGTCACGGTCAGCGCCAGCGTGAGCTCGGTGGAATCACCTTCCGGGAGCTTCATCACTGTGGCACTGCTGGTGAGGGAAGTCGATTTCTCCGCTGGAACGTAGACAGGTTTGGTGAATCTCACCTGGTAACTGCGAATTGATCCTGCTGTGCCCAGCCACGTCAACACAGGGGATATGCCAAGCCCCATGGTGAGCATGCCGTGGGCAAGGACACCGTCTAGCCCCACCTTCTGGGCAATATCATCCCGATAGTGAATGGGGTTGAAATCGCCTGAAGCACCCGCGTAACGCACCAGGTGGTCCCTCGTGAGAGCGAAGGTTTCGCTGACCACCTCATCGCCCACCGCGATACCTTCCCAGAGGGCGCTCACGCGTCACCCCGGACAACAAGCGTCGAAGAGGCGGTCACCACATGTTCGCCGGCCACGGTGGTCATCACCGACTCAGAGGTCACCATAGAGTGGGCGCCCAGGGACTGCACCTTCGTCACGCTCAAGGTAGCAATGAGCTCATCTCCCGCCACGATCGGCCTGGAATACTCAAACTTCTGGTCGCCATGGACCACTCTGCTGAAATCAATACCCGACTCTGGGTGGGCCAAGAGTTGCGCGAGAGTTTTTTCTTGAATCACAATCGGGAACGTGGGCGGGGCGACGATATCGGCATAACCCCTACCCCTTGCGACTTCGACGTCGGTGTGCTGGGGGTCTATGACGTGAGTAGCAGCCGCAAACTCGCGAATCTTTTCGCGGCCCACCAAATACGCCGGTACCGGGTCAAACGCAACATCAACAAGCTGGGGATTAACGGGCATAAAAACAGTCTAGGACGATGGCTAAAACAGGGTGTGGCCAATGAGTCGGTCGAACATGTCTCGGGCGCGAATCTTCTGGGTCTTCGTTGCCCCGGTCGCTGTCGCCGACACTAAAGCCTGGAGCGCAGTGACCGCGTGATGGGCTCGCAACAGCGCGATGTCGTCGTCCTCGATTTCACGGTCGTAACCCCCGAGGAATGCGCTCCGTAGCTGCGGGTCTACCCGCCAGTAATCCTGCTCAAGTGCGAACACGTCGACAATCCACGGGTCGTATTCACACATACCAAAATCAATCAGACGAACATGGCCGCCTGGGTCAACCACCCAGTGGCGAGGATGATTTTCGCGGTGCGTGGGAACAAGTGCCACCGGGGAAATATCCATCGCCCTCGCGATGAAGAGCCTTGCTTCTGCGAGGAGGCTCGACTCCACCTTTCCCTCGAGTTGGCTTGCAGCGTCTTCAAAGCGCTGAGCGCTTTGCCTCACAAACTGGTCCGAGACAACAGGGGGAGAGGCCTCATGGAGGCGTCGGACCAGTTCGCCTGCTCGATAGTGAATAAGGGGATCCCAATGGGACTGTGTAGCGGTGGCGATTTCTCCTGGAACACGGCTGATCAACACCATCTGAAGCGCTTCATCCTCAGCGATTAAACGGGGCGCATCAGTGCCCAACGCTGGAGTGTATTGAGAAAGGGCATCGCACTCTCGCTGATAATCCGATGCTGCGGCGTACCACTTGACAAAGCTTTGCTCGCCGGATCGGGTCTCAATCTTGAGAATTCGGCACACTTGGGGCCTAACCGAAACATCATCGAGAAGCTCAACGGGGCCTAAAACCCGGTGAACTCGATCAAGAACTTCAGCTTCTGATGCCAAGCCGGGGCGCCGAAGGATTCCAACGCGCATCGCAGCTCCTTTATTCGGTGGGCAATGAAAAACCCCCGCCCACCGTCGATGGTGGTCGGGGGTTCTTACAAATTCATTGGGCTACTGGCAGCTGTCACACTGAAGCAGATCCATGGGATCCACAGGCACTGCGTAGCCTCCAACGGTGTCTTCGTTCATGGGGGCCTCCTTCGGTGAGCGGCGATGTTGCCGGACCACCACTATATACCGGTAATGACAGTCCTGTCATTCCCCCATATGTTGTGGTTGTGGCGTGTCGCCAGGATAACTCCGGTCTCCGACGCAAAATGCGCGATATCCCGGAGGGCGCGCCACCCACCCCACAGTTTTCCCACACCGAGACAGACCAGGGGACGCAGGCGGACCCCACGTTGGCCCTGAATGAGGCCGGTACCAACAACATCCAGCAGGCATGGCGCCCGTCGCGACGCTCGTCCTCTTACAGATCGACATGGGCACTCGGGGCCTCTGTCAGACCCCCGGCCACGCCGCCCTCCTTGCCGCCGGTCGGGTCAGAACATTCCCAGTTGCAGCCGCGCTGCGTCCGACATTCGATCCTGACTCCACGGTGGGTCCCACACCAGCTCAACGTCGGCTTCGCTGACACCGGCGACCAACTTGACCTCGGCTTGGGCATCATTTTTGAGCACGTCCCCCATACCGCAGCCCGGTGCCGTCATCGACATTTTGACGTCGATTCGGTAAGACCCATCATCGAGAAGCAGCGCCTCACACCCGTAGATCAGCCCCAAGTCGACAACATTGATGGGAATTTCGGGGTCAAAAACGTTCTTGAGTCGTCCCATGACCTGCTCCATGTCAAAAGGCACCCCGTCCCCAAGCACGGTGTCGGCTACCGGCGCCGCCAATCCGAAGGCTGCAGAATCCTCCGGGCTGATTCGCACGAGGTACCCTATCGAGGTTTGGACTGTTGCGCTTCCCCCCAAAGTTTGCGTGACGACGACCTGCTCCCCCTCTTCGAGGAGCATCAGCTGCCCACCGGGAATCACCGTGGCCTGACAGCTGCGCGGAAGTTCAAATATGTTGTATCTGCCCGAGTCCATGCGGGTCACCTCGTTTCGTTCTGGAGGTCAACGGGTGTGGTCGCTTCCTCCTTATAAGCACCCTCGTGAGGGGCGCTTTCGGTAAGAGCGCTATGCAGGGCCTGCCAGCACAATGTGGCACATTTGACCCGTGCCGGATACTCCCAGACGCCCGAGAGCACCGCGAGCTTGCCCACATCTGCAGGGGGGCCGTTGCTCACAGGCGCGGTAGTGAGCATCGTGTGCACTCGGGCGAACAGGGCGAGTGCCTCGTCAGTGCGGAGTCCCTTGACCGCCGACGTCATGAGTGAGGCCGACGCCTTCGAAATGGCACATCCGTCGCCTTCGAAAGCAATATCCGCAATGGCGGTGCCATCACTCTGCACATAAAGCGTCAGATGATCACCACATAGTGGGTTTACTGCCTCGACAGCCTGGTGTGCTCCCTTCAGAGGGCGACGGTTCCGCGGACTGCGGGCGTGTTCAATGATCATCTCCTGGTAGAGCCCCGATATGTTCGTGCCCGTTGCCAGATTCGCACTCATTGCGGAGCTCGATGGCTATCCGGTTCGAACCGGTCGGAGACAAGCGTCTCCAGTTGCACGCGCAGTGGCTCCAACTCGATGCGATCGACCATCTCCTGAACGAAGGCATAAACGAGGAGGCCGCGGGCTGCCTCCTGCGATATTCCGCGCGTGCGCAGGTAGAGCAACGCCTCGTCGTCCAGTTGACCGACCGCGGCACCGTGTGTGCACTTTACGTCGTCGGTGTAAATTTCGAGTCTCGGTCGAGTATCGACCTGGGCATGATCGGAGAGAATCAGGTTCTGGTTCTTCTGGTTGGCATCGGTGCCATCGGCACCGTGGCGCACCATGATCTGTCCGTTGAACACGCCGTGCCCACGACCCTCGAGTACACCCTTATACAACTGGTGGCTGGAGCAATGGGTCGCAACGTGATCAACAAAGATGGTGTTGTCGTGGACTTGCTCACCGCGCGGCAAGTAGATGCCGTCCAAGCTGACTTCGGCCTCGACGCCCTCCAGAAGTACCCGCACTTCATGGCGAGCGATACGGGAGCCGAGCATGACCGAGTGCGAGGAGAATCGGCTGTTTCGCGCTTCTCGCACGTCCAACAGCGCCAAATGGAAGGCTGTGAGGGGCTCGTTTTGTACCTTGTAATGATCAATCTGTGCGCTGTCGTCCAACACCACCTGGGTAACGGCATTAGTGAGGTAGACATCGCCGTTGGTGCCGGCGTAAGTCTCGATGATGGTGGCGCGGCTGTCAGAATCGGCAATAATCACCGACCGCGGACTGGACATCAAGGGGACACCCTGGGTATCAGAAAAAAACACCAGCTGAATCGGATCTTCTACGGTCGCGCCGGGGGCGAGGTGAATAAACGCTCCGTCCTCCGCTAAGACGTCGTTGAAGGCGGCGAAGGCGGCGTGCTCTCCCGGCGTGTCCGAGAAAAACGGTTCCAGGCGTTCCGGATTTTCAGCCATAACCGAAGCCAGGGTCGTCACCGCAACACCCGAGGGCACCCCGGTCAGTCGCGAGAACTCAGCGGCGAAGTGGCCATTAATGAAGACGAGGCGAGGGCCTCCAAGATCGACCGCCGCCCTGCTGATGACGTCGGCTGTAACCCGCGAGCCCGACCCGGAGAGGGGCGCTTCGAACGGTACCGCCAGAATTGGTTCCAGTTCAGTATATTTCCAGTCCTCGTTTTTGCGGGTCGGGAAGCCATGCTGACCCACCCATTCGAGGGCGTGCAGGCGCGCCTGCTCTAGCCAGTCCAGATTGCCAATGCCATGCTTTGGCGTCAGGTCTGCGAGCACACCCCCGGCAGCCAGCACGGGAACTTTTACCGCGGTCATCCGGTCGCCCCGACCCGCTCGGCACGCTCCGAGGAGGGCGTCAATCCCGTATACCCATTGGCTTCGAGCTCGAGAGCGAGGTCCTTGTCACCAGACCGCACGATTTGGCCTGCGGCCATGACATGCACAAAGTCGGGAACGATGTGGTCCAGCAGCCGCTGGTGGTGCGTGATGACCAGCATGGCCCGGCCCTCAGTGCGCAAGGCATTCACGCCGCTCGCGACGACCCGAAGCGCGTCGATGTCCAGGCCAGAGTCGGTTTCGTCAAGAATGGCGAGTTTGGGCTCGAGAATTGCCATCTGCAAAATCTCATTACGCTTTTTCTCGCCGCCAGAAAACCCTTCATTAACGGACCGACTCATGAACGACTGATCCATCTCGACGAGCTTCATGCGTTCCTGGGCCAGCGACAAATAGTCCACCGCGTCCAGCTCCTCTTGCCCGCGCTGGCGGCGCAAGGAGTTTAAGGCCGTTCGCATGAAGTACATGTTGCCGACGCCGGGAATTTCGACAGGGTGCTGGAAGGCCAAAAAAACACCGGCTGCGGCCCGCTCCTCAGGCGACAAGGCGAGCAGGTCCTCGCCTTCGTACTCGACGCTGCCCGAGACGTCGTAGCCGTCTCGGCCAATCAGCACACTGGCCAGGGTGCTCTTACCTGACCCGTTTGGCCCCATGATGGCGTGTACCTCACCTGCTTTTACGTCAAGATTCACTCCTCGCAAGATTTCCTTGTCATCGATACTGGCGTGCAGTTCTTCAATTTTCAGCATTAGCCGACACTTCCTTCCAAGCTCACGGTCAATAATTTTTGGGCTTCGACGGCGAATTCCATCGGCAGCATTTTGAATACTTCTCGGCAGAATCCGTTGACAATCATCGACACAGCCTCTTCCTCCGGAATACCGCGCTGGCGGCAGTACAGAAGTTGTTCCTCGCCGATCTTGGAGGTCGAGGCCTCATGTTCGACCTGACCAGTGTTGTTCTTCACGTCGATATAGGGCAAGGTGTGGGCCCCGCTGTCTTTGCCAATCAATAGGGAGTCACACTGGGTGAAGTTTCGGGCTCCGACGGCGGAATGCCGCATATCCACCAGGCCTCGATAGGTGTTCTGACCGTGTCCGGCAGAGATTGCCTTGGAGATTATGGTGCTCTTGGTGTTCTTACCGATATGCACCATCTTGCTGCCGGTATCCGCCTGCTGGCGTCTGGCAGTCAGCGCCACAGAGTAGAACTCGCCGACCGAGTTGTCACCCTTTAGGACAACGCCCGGGTACTTCCAGGTGATTGCCGACCCCGTCTCGACCTGAGTCCAGGAAATTTTCGCATTGCGGCCGGAGGCCATACCTCGCTTCGTGACGAAATTGTAGACGCCTCCGTTGCCATCGGCGTCTCCCGGATACCAGTTCTGCACAGTCGAGTATTTGATCTGAGCGTCATCGAGCGCCACCAATTCGACCACGGCCGCGTGCAGCTGGTTCTTGTCACGCGCCGGCGCAGTGCAGCCCTCTAGGTAGCTCACATACGCGCCCTCTTCGGCGATTATCAGTGTGCGCTCGAACTGACCTGTGTCCACGGCGTTGATCCGAAAGTAGGTCGACAGCTCCATGGGACACCGCACGCCCTTGGGGATGTAGCAGAACGACCCGTCGGTGAAGACCGCAGAGTTTAAGCAGGCGAAGAAGTTGTCGTTGTGCGGCACCACCGAGCCGAGGTACTTCCGAACAAGCTCCGGGTATTCCTGCACTGCCTCGGAGAAGGAACAGAAGATGACGCCGACTTCAGCCAGCTTGTCTTTGAATGTTGTCGCGACCGACACCGAATCGACGATTGCGTCCACGGCGACGCCGCTGAGACGTTCTTGTTCACCAAGGGAGATTCCCAGCTTGTCAAACATTTCCCGGATTTCGGGATCGACTTCATCCATGCTCGACAGCTGCTTCTTCGGCCGAGGGTCGGCGTAATAAATAATGTCCTGATAGTCAACGGGACCATACGAGATGTGTTGCCAGGTGGGAGGCGTCAGCGTGGTCCAATGCCGATATGCCTTCAACCGCCACTCGAGGAGCCAGTCCGGCTCATTCTTCTTCGCCGAGATAAGCCTGATGATGTCTTCGCTCAGGCCCTTGGGGGCAACCTCAGTTTCGAGGTCCGTAGAGAACCCGTACTGATACTCCTGGTCGGCGAGCTCCCGAACTTCATCGGAAATACCGACCACAGGTGCAGGTGCAGTCATTGTTGTCTCCTTGTCACGTGCTTTCTGTTGGTCTCGGGCGGAGAGCTGATTGGTGTGTCCATCAGCGCTCCTGCAGCGGTAGAGCGGCTACCAGTGGGTGGTCTGCTGGCAAGGGGCCGGTCTTGGCCGCCCCGCCGGGCGAACCCAGCTCACTGAAGAAGTCGACGTTGACCGTGTAATACTCGGCCCACTTTTCCGGAACGTCATCTTCGTAATAGATTGCTTCGACTGGACACACGGGTACGCACGCGCCGCAGTCAACGCACTCGTCGGGTTGAATGTAGAGCATTCGATCGCCCTCGTAGATGCAGTCCACGGGGCATTCGTCGATACATGACCTGTCCTTGACATCCACGCACGGCAACGCGATAACGTACGTCATGATGTGCTCTGTTCCCGTGGGGTTAGTGCTGCACTGCTCCACGTGATGCCAGGGGTGCAGGCCGCGATGAACTCCTGGAGGGACTGAATCCAAAGTGGCTGGCGCCCGCTCGCACGGCCGCGAAGCGCGCAGGTTTCCTGGATGATTTCCTGCACGCGCTCCATCAGAGTGTCCCGCCAAACACCGCAGGGACACGGTCGAGAGCACTCAGGAGTGTCTCGACCTCAGCATGCGTGTTGTGTATCGCGAAGCTGGCTCGTGTCGTCGCCTCCACGTTCATCCGCCGATGCAGTGGCTGCGCACATTGGTGACCGACCCGGACAGCGACCCCGGCGTCGTCGAGGATCTGACCGACATCATGCGGATGGACACCATCGACTACGAAGGAAACAACGCCAGAACGATCCTGGCCATCTGCTGGTCCGATGACACGAACCCAGGGGCGTTCCGCGAGACCGGCGAGCAACACTCCGGTAAGTGCATTCTCATGGGCCGTCACTCGCGGCATGCCCACACCAGTCAGGTAGTCGCAGGCCGCGGCCAGGCCCACGGCCTGGGCCACCACCGGGACACCCGCTTCAAACCGTTGCGGCGGAGCAGCGTAGGTCGAGCCCTCCATGTGGACGGTCTCGATCATCGACCCCCCGGTCAAGAAAGGAGGCATGGCAGCCAGAAGCTCATTCCTGCCCCATAGAACGCCGACCCCCATCGGACCGAACATCTTGTGACCGCTGAACGCCATGAAATCAACGCCCAGATTCACGACATCAACAGCAAGATGTGGCACTGACTGGCAAGCATCCAGGACGGTCAGGGCGCCGACCTTCTGAGCCCGATCGACAATGGCACGAACCGGATTAATGGTGCCCAGAACGTTGGATACGTGGGTGAACGCGACGACCTTGGTGCGGTCAGTGATTACCGTATTCAGGTCCGAGAGGTCAAGGCGACCGTCGTCAGTGACTCCAATCCAACGCAGGGTGGCACCCGAGCGCCGGGCAAGTTCCTGCCACGGTACGAGGTTGGCGTGGTGCTCCATCTCGGTGAGGACGATTTCATCGCCTTCACCGAGCGCAAATCGTGCAGCCATGGCAGGGCCAACGCCCTTCATCGCCCCGGTGGCCGAAGCATTGCTGAACGCGTAAGCAACAAGGTTTATGGCTTCGGTGGCGTTCTTAGTGAACACAACATCCCGGGCCTGCGCGCCTATGAACTGGGCCACCGTTTCGCGGGCGGATTCGAATGCGTCGGTGGCCTCTTCGGCAAGCTGGTGAGCGCCGCGGTGGACGACCGAGTTGCGCTGTTCGTAGAATGCGCGCTCGGCATCGAGCACCTGGCGCGGTTTGTGTGACGTTGCTGCGGAGTCGAGATACACCAAGTCTGTCCCGTTGCGCACGGAACGGGACAGGATCGCGAAGTCGTCGCGAATGGTGGCCGACTCCTGGGAGGTGAAAGCCCTGCCCACAGGGATATGGGACACGATAGGCCTCGTCGAGCCGCGGTGAAGCCTCTCAACGGTGCTCACTGTACTAAGTCACTCTCAATGCTGGCCCTGCCTGAAGGCGTCGCAACCGGAAAGGCACTCAAAGGGATGAACGTGGTGCACGCGTGTTCCCCGCGGGCGAGAGTCGTCTGGCGTTCGACACGAACCCCCAGCAGCTGTGAAAACGCCTCCGCCTCGGCGTCGCAGAACGCCGGAAACTGGGTTGCGACACTCTGAATAGGGCAATGCCCTTGGCACAGCTGAATACCCACAGTGGACGTTTCAGGCCCGACCGGTCGGGCAGACGCGGCAAAGCCATCGGCGCTCAGTGCCGTGGCCAGAGCTTGCGCGCGAGCGGTGACGTCTGTGCCTACTGTGGCAAGCTGCCCGGCGTACCGCGCCTTCAACTCTGCGCTGTGTTCGCGGGCAAAGTCTGCAACGGCCTCCGCGCCGGCGCGTTTAGCAAGAAAGTGCAATGCGGAGGTTGCCAGCCCGGCGTAGTCACTCTCCATCCCGGCGTGACCAGCCTCGGAAAGAATGTACGCGCGCGCGGGCCGCCCACGACTTCGCCCGCCAACGTCGGCGGGCATGCGTTCTTCGATGGTGCCATTGTCGGAAAGCAGGTCCAGGTGACGGCGCACCGCGGCCGGCGTCAACCCCAGGCGTGATGCAAGGTCGGCGGCGGTGAGAGGGGCATCCTTAGCAATGGTCTGACGAATGGTGTCACGGGTGCGCGCCTCGTGAGCGCGCGGCACGGAATGGGACGGTCCGGCGCCGGCGGATGTGAGACCATTAGTTATTAACACAACATTAGTGTGACCTAATTCCCCTCGACAATCAAGTAAATTCTCGCGGCACCTTGACATTGACGCTCGGGCCGAGGACGATTAGCCCATCGAAAGCCCAGAAAAGATGAACACAGAACTAGAACAACAAGTCCTCCAGGCTCTTTCCGGTGTCATCGACCCCGAAATCCTTAAACCGATTACCGAACTCGACATGGTCGGTTGGGTCTCGGTGACCGATGCGGGCGAGGCTAGCGCTCAAATTAAGCTGACCATCGTTGGCTGCCCGGCGTCTCGTGCCATCGAACGCGACGTTCGAGAAGCGCTTGCTGCTGTGCCAGGCGTGACGGCCGCCGCCGTCGAGATGACAACGATGACGAATCAGGAGAGGGAGGCGCTCACCCTCAAGCTACGCAACGGTCGACCAAAAACCTTGCAGTTCGGGCCAGACTCGCTCACCCGCATATACGCCGTCACGAGTGGCAAGGGTGGTGTGGGCAAGTCAACCGTGACCGCTAATCTCGGCGTCGCGCTGGCGGCTCGCGGCCTTCGGGTGGGGATAGTAGATGCCGACGTATTTGGATTCTCGATCCCGGGCATTCTCGGCATCACCGGCGAGAAGCCAACGCAGGTGAACGACATGATCCTCCCGCCGATTGCTTACAACGTGAAGGTAATCTCGATTGGCATGTTCGTTGAGGCAAATGCGGCGGTCTCCTGGCGTGGCCCCATGCTGCACCGCACGGTGCAGCAGTTCCTGACCGACGTCTATTTCGGCGATCTCGACATCCTGCTTCTCGACCTGCCACCTGGCACCGGGGACATCGCCATTTCCATCGGACAACTGTTGCCACAAGCAGAGGTTCTGGTGGTGACGACACCCCAGGCAGCGGCGG
>Ga0209702_10004964_pt1 | contig 18669 bp, 15 predicted proteins | sample FRY01_FD_187210 | JGI IMG/M metagenome (GOLD analysis project Ga0209702, IMG submission 187210) | Freshwater microbial communities from Lake Fryxell liftoff mats and glacier meltwater in Antarctica - FRY-01 (SPAdes) (version 2) | ecosystem: Environmental > Aquatic > Freshwater > Ice > Glacier...
TTTACATCTAGTTCAAGTCCGAAGGTGTTACCGGGTACAAGCTCATTGAATGCGCTAATCTGTTCAGGTTTTCTGAGAGTGCCAAAAATTATATCTCCTTGTAATGCTGCTTCCTTTGCAAGCGCTCTTCCCAATCCCCCGGAAACACCGGTAATCAGCCAAATTCTAGGTGATTTAATCATCATTCAATTTACCAATATTCAACAAAGTATCTTCCCTTTTATCAAATTTCACTAGGTCTTTACTAAAGAGAGTCAACAACAGCTGCGGGAGGATGATGTAATTGTTGTTGTTTTATTTTACAGTTTTTATAAAATTTGTTGTAAGCATTCTCCATCGTTTTTAGATCATACTTCTGGATTTTTTATTGATAGAAAAACAACCCACATAGCGCAATGCAATGAATGCTCTAACCTGTGCTTCCAGAGAAATTAATTTAAAGCTTTTCTTTAGAATCTTATGGGATAAGCGAAACATAATGGCACCGTCATTGAAACTGTAATGATTCATTAAGACCAGACATGCCCGATTTGGGTCTGTGTCAATAGGATTAATAAAACTTACTTTTTTGAAATGGCTGAGTAGATATCTTTCAACAACATGTACAAAAAACCAGGTAACGACTTTTAAAGGTTTATCTTTGATCATGATTTTGTAACTGCAATTTAATTATTTCATTCAGTGTTTCGTTCACTAAATCGTGTCCTTCCTGCAAAACCATCAACTTTGAATTTTTGAGTTTTTTTGAAAAACCGATTCCAATTTTTGCAGGGAATAATATATCTGTTGCACCAAAATAGAAAAAGGAGTTTATTTCATTCTTGTTCAATAGTTCTGCGATCTTATTTTGCTCAAAGCTTAATTTGGCATGATAAGTAATTGAATTATAACCGGCCAGACGAGTTTCGGTTGTTTTACACTCATTCCTTAATATGTAATGAAGGGAAGAATCAATATATTTTAATTTTAAGATGAAATCTAACAGTAAATTAATGGTCTTGGGACTGTAAACCATTTTATAAAGAAATCGATTAATAAGCAGGTTTCTTGAGCCAATTTGAAGTAGTTTGTTGGGTTTAAAACCGTCGGGTGCTATAAAAAATACTGAATCGATGCTTTCAGGAAGATTTTCCAAAACCGATAATGCCATAAGCGAGCCCATACTGTAGGAAAGCAGCGAGATTTTTTTATTATCCGTATTAAGAGAATTGATAAAATCTCGGATGTGGTTTCCATATTCCTGAGGATTCAACCCTTTTCTTACAGTAGACAATGAGCTATCGCGCAACTCTGTTTCTCCATGAAAGAAAAGATCGAAACTGTATATTTTATATTTAGAACTGAAGGCAGATTCCAGAACCCTGAACTGTGTTCCTCTCATCCCAAAGCCATGAAACGCTAAGAGAATATCTGGACCATTTCCGTATTCATAATAATGAAGTTTAACGTGATCATTCGAATAAAAGGGCATAGCCTGGTACTAATTTATTTTTTTTAAATATATTGAATTCAATAGGTAATCTGTAGAAAATATAATTGACCATTATAATAGTCTGTAAACATAAACAGCTGTCATAGTTAAATGGCAGCTGTTTATTATAAAGATCAAATGGACTTAAGCCAGTTTTGTTTTCAAATTCTGATCAATAGCATCTAAGAATTCTTCTGTGTACAGGTAATGATCACCATGACTTACTTTATTTCCATGGATACAGACAGCAAGATCTTTAGTCATTTTTCCACTTTCTACAGTCTCGATACAAACTTGTTCCAAAGCGTGACAGAAATCAATTAATGCTTGGTTATTATCAAGTTTTCCGCGAAATTCAAGACCTCTCGTCCATGCAAAGATTGATGCAATTGGATTGGTTGAAGTTGGTTTTCCGGCTTGGTGATCACGGTAGTGACGTGTTACAGTTCCGTGGGCAGCTTCAGCTTCCATAGTAGAGCCATCCGGTGTAATTAATACTGAGGTCATTAATCCCAATGATCCGAAACCTTGAGCAACGGTATCCGATTGAACATCCCCGTCATAATTTTTACAAGCCCATACAAAGTTACCGTTCCACTTTAAAGCAGAAGCAACCATATCATCAACCAGACGATGCTCATATGTTATGCCAGCAGTATCAAATTTCGCTTTGAATTCGTTCTGAAAAACCTCTTCAAAAATATCTTTGAAACGGCCATCATATTTCTTTAAAATCGTATTTTTTGTAGAAAGGTATAATGGCCATCCTTTTGACAAAGCCTGGTTAAAACAAGCGCGGGCAAAGCCATAAATACTTTCGTCGGTATTGTACATTGCAAGAGCTACACCATCACCTTTGAAATTGTAAACTTCAAACGATTGTGCTTCACCTCCATCTTCAGGACTAAAAGTGATGGTTAATTTACCTTTTCCTTTAGTAACAAAATCAGTTGCACGGTATTGATCGCCAAATGCATGACGTCCGATACATATTGGAGCAGTCCAGTTTGGCACCAAGCGCGGGACATTTCTCATCACAATTGGCTCACGGAAAACAGTTCCGTCCAGAATATTTCTGATTGTACCGTTCGGTGACTTCCACATTTGCTTCAAATTGAATTCGATAACACGTGCTTCATCAGGAGTGATTGTAGCACATTTGATACCAACACCGTATTTCTTAATGGCATTTGCTGCGTCGATAGTTACCTCATCGTTAGTCTCATCCCTGTATTCCATTCCAAGATCGTAATATTTAATATCCAGTTCTAGGTATGGAGTAATCAATTTATCTTTAATAAACCTCCAGATAATTCTGGTCATTTCATCACCATCTAATTCTACTACTGGATTTGCAACTTTAATTCTTTGTACTGACATATACTTAATAATGAGATTTTTGGAATTTTCACAAAGATAGGAATTTTGAATACACCTGAAAATTAGGTCGGGAGGAAAATTCAACTAAAAGCTCTAATCAGAGTGAAATTGAACCCAATAAATAATAATCTACCTAAACTTGTGTCAATTAAGGTTTCGCCAAATGATAAAGATGTATATAGAACCCCTTGGGTGTAATTAATAAAAATTTAAATGATCGAATAAATAATATAATAAACCACATACCTGCCTGCCGCAGGCAATTAAGTATGTGGTTAAAGAAACAAAATTAAATCCAATGGGTTTAATAGATCTCATTTATACAATTCATTTATCATCACCGAAATGTAAATTCCAATCTAAGGGTATCAATAATCTAGATCGAGGTTAAATCGTTTTCTGAATTCGTCTAGATTAGGGTTTTTTTCCAACATATGCTGGTATTTCTCATTGGAAGTATAAAGACGTTTTTTCTGAATTTGCTCCAATAGTTTAGTTTGAAGTTCTATACTGAAATTATTAAGCTCTGTTCTCAAAAAATTCAGTAGTTCAACTTTTTCGGTATGCAAAAGGTCTTCTTGAAGCTTGTTTTCAATGTCTAGCTCGATGAGGAAATTGGGTAGGAGACGAGGAAGATAGGATGTCATAATTGTGAAAATATTAATCTTTCCTTCATTCTTCATCTTTATCGCATAGGTATTCCAGAATCGGAGTAATGAATCTGCATTGAAGTCCAGCTTACCGTCACCACTTAGATATTCAGGCTTTTCATCCTCCTTTTTGGTATAATTTGCTTCCAAATCATTTAAATTAGGGATCAGGGTACTGCCTGCACTCAGTGAGGGCTTAGGCATACTGACTATTGGTTTTTTTGTTTCAATTTCTGGCTTCTGATTTTCTATTTGAGCCTCTATCAAAGAAAGTACAGCGGCTTCTGTGATTTTTATTGGTTCTTCAAGTGTCTGAATCGAGGGTATTGTTGCCTTTTCTGGGACAGGATATTCAGGCTTCACAGAAGTTTCAGGTTTTACCTGGGGATTAATTTTTTTTTTTACTTCCCCTTCTGATATGGAGGGCATTCCTGCAGCTGAAAGATTGATGACCGAAGGGATATGGCAAAGTTTAATCAATGCCAATTCTACCTGCAATCGCTGATTCTTGCTGGTTTTATAATTCAGATCGCATTGGTTGCTGATATTTAAGGCCGAAATTAAAAAGGAAAGCGGGGCAATTTGCGATTGTGCATGATATTTCTGCCTGATGCCATCACTTACTTCCAAGAGCTTTAGTGTTGAGCTATCTTTACTAACCAATAAATTTCTGAAATGAGATGCAAGGCCAATAATGAAATGATTTCCATCAAATCCATGGCTTAATATTTCATCAAAAATGAGGAGCGAATTCGCCACATCTTCTGCAAGAATAGCATCAGTTAATTTAAAGTAATAATCATAATCTAGAATATTCAGATTATCGATAACTGCTTTATAATTGACGTTCTTATTTGAAAAACTGACAATCTGATCGAACATAGACAAGGCATCACGCAATCCACCATCGGCTTTTTGGGCAATCATATGCAAACCGTCCTGATCATACTCAATCCCTTCCTTATCAGCTATCTCTGCCAGATGCTGGGCCATATCCTCAACCCGGATGCGGTTAAAATCGAATATTTGACAACGTGATAGAATTGTAGGTAGAATTTTGTGCTTTTCAGTGGTTGCTAAGATAAAGATCGCATATGGAGGAGGCTCTTCTAATGTTTTCAGAAAAGCATTAAATGCCTGTTGTGATAACATATGAACCTCATCAATAATATAGACCTTGTATTTTCCTGCCTGTGGTGGGATACGTACCTGCTCAATTAGATTTCGGATATCTTCAACCGAATTATTTGAAGCAGCATCCAACTCATGGAAATTAAAGGAATTTCCATTCTGAAAAGAGATACATGAATTGCATGCCCCACAGGCTTCTGCATCAGTAGTTAAATTCTGGCAGTTGATGGTCTTGGCAAGTATCCGCGCACAAGTTGTTTTACCAACTCCCCTCGGACCGCAGAAAAGAAATGCCTGGGCGAGTTGATTATTTATGATGGCGTTTTTTAGTGTACCGGTTATATGTTGCTGACCAACAACCGTTTGAAAGGTCGCAGGCCTGTACTTTCTCGCTGATACTATGAAATTATCCATCGGGTCTAAATTAGAAAGAGGAACGGGTTAAACCAAACTTAGATCAAGTTTTTTCTTCACAGTTTAAGCTCTCTTAGTTCCGCACTGAATACTCATCAACATATTTAAAAAAAAGTTGGGTTTAGGTCTGCTAAGAATTATTAACTAATGCATTGTTTTGGATGAAATACCGGAATATGGGTATTGCAAAATAATTTGCTATGAATGAAATCTGTACCAGAAACTCAGTGTGAAATCATTTAATAAATATTCCTATTGACAACTTTCATGTCATTCTGATCAGATTCTCTTAAAACCATTTGATAAATAGAAAATTATGTCTATTTTTGCATCCCGCTTAAAAGCCTGATTTAGAGGTTTTGGAGTTCAATAAATTAAAAAAATAAATAGCAACAATGCAACAGTACGAAACAGTGATCATTCTGACCCCGTTGTTATCTGATGAAGCTACGAAAGAGGTATTTACCAAATTCAACAAGCTTATGACTGATAACGGAGCCGAAATTGTCCATGAAGACAATTGGGGTTTGAAAAAACTAGCGTATCCGATTCAAAAGAAAACAACAGGATACTATCACCTAACTACATTCCAAGCTCCGGGTGAGTTTATTAACAAACTTGAAGTTGAATACAAGCGCGACGAACGCATCATGCGTTTTCTGACTGTTTCATTGGATAAGCATGCACTTGCTTTCAGTGAGAAAAAACGTAGCGGAGCTTTCAACAAAAACAAGGAAACAAAAACTGAGGAGGTAGCGAAATAATGGCAAAAGACACAATCCAATACGTTACCGCTCCAAAAGTTGACGAGAGCCGTAAAAAGTATTGCCGTTTCAAAAAGAACGGTATCAAATACATCGATTACAAAGACGCTAACTTTTTGTTAAAGTTTATTAACGATCAGGGTAAAGTTTTACCACGTCGTTTGACCGGAACTTCATTGAAATTTCAACGTAAAGTAGCTCAAGCTGTGAAGCGTGCGCGTCATATCGGTTTATTACCTTATGTTACTGATTCATTAAAATAAGAGGGAGATAAGCGAAATGGAACTAATTTTAAAACAAGACATCAAGAATCTCGGAGAGAAAGATGATGTTGTGAATGTGAAGCCTGGTTTTGGACGTAATTACCTTATTCCAAAGGGTTATGCCACCCTGGCTACTGAATCAGCAAAAAAAGTATTAGCTGAAAATCTGAAACAAGCTGCTTTTAAGCAGGATAAAATCAAAAAGGATGCAGATGCAATTGCAGCCAGACTTGAAGGTGTTAAACTTTCTATCGGTGCAAAAGCTGGTGAGACTGGTAAGATCTTCGGATCTGTTAACACAATCCAGATTGCAGATGCTTTGAAGAAAGAAGGCTTTGACGTTGATCGTCGTCGCATCACCTTCGATACTGAGCCTAAATTTGTAGGTGAGTACACTGCAAACCTTAACCTGCACAAAGAAGTAAAGGTTAAAGTTCCTTTTGAAGTTATTGCAGAATAATTTTCTTTTCCCGTTTTAAATGCGGGAAAAAATCAGGAAAAAAAATTATATTTTTATTGCCTTCTGAAATTCAGAAGGCATTTTTTGTTTTAAGATAAATTGGAAATCAATTCTTTATAATTTTAAAGAGTGAACAAATTCAAAATAGTCATCGGGCTGATTCAAAAAGCCATCTTCTGGTTCCTTGCCGTATCATTAATTTGGGTACTCATATACCGATTCATCAACCCACCTATTACTTATCTTATGCTTCAGCGTGCTGTTGAACGTAAGATTGATGGAAAAGACCTGAAAATTAATAAATCATGGATGAGAATAGAAGATATTTCAACTAATTTGAAGAAAGCAGCCATTGCCGGTGAGGATATTAATTTCCTGAATCATTGGGGTTTTGATTTTAAGGCAATGGAGTCAGCATTTGTGAAAAATAAAAATGGTAAAAAGGTTAGGGGAGGGAGCACAATCAGTCAACAAACAGCCAAAAATGTATTTTTATGGCCGGGAAGGTCCTATATTCGTAAAGCCTTTGAAGCTTATTTTACAGTTCTTATTGAAATAATATGGGGCAAAGAGCGTATTCTGGAGGTTTATCTGAATGTGATTGAAATGGGCGATGGAATTTACGGCGCAGAGGCCGCTGTGCAGAATTATTGGGGGAAATCCGCAGGAAATATGAGCAAGTCCCAGTCAGCGCTCCTGGTTGCAGTATTACCCAACCCATTGCGTTGGAACCCTTCAAGGCCAAGCAGGTTTGTTTATTATAAGCAGGGGCTTATTTTAAGAAATATGCGGACTTTGAAGAAATTGCCTTTTTGATGAAATAAGAGTTAATAGGATTGGGGTGCCAACCCGATTTAACTTATCTCACTACTTAATACTCACTACTCACTACTCAATTAAAACGAAAACACCTTGGCATGCCAGCTATCTACTAATGGGACATTCCAAGAGGTTTCCAATTCCTTCCGGCGACTGATCAGGTTATTGAAAACCAGGGTTTGTGCATTTACAATACCCTGTCCGATTCTCTCTTCAAATTCTTCCCGGCTGCAATTGATAATATCTTCACCCAATCTATAGGCAATTCTTAACCGGTCAAACAAATTGATTTTGAATCTGGTTTCTAATTCTTTCATCAGATGTACTGATTTATCGATACTACATCCGGTAGCGCCGGCCATTTGCTCATCGACTGAAAGTACGATAAACTGATGATGATAAATCTCAGCTAGAGCAGCTAAGTCATGTCCGTGCGCCTGCCATTCTGCAGTAAAATTGTTCAATACCTGCTTTATAGCCTTCTCTTCATCAATTGTGAAGGGACGGTCGGACTGATATATCCAAATTTTTGAATTTTCTGAAATATGCATATGTAAAATTACAAATTCAACAATTATAACAGGCTTTTTTCTTGCAGGTTTACGAAATCATGATTAATATACTTTTGTGAGGTATTTATTCTCAATTATGATATGAGATTTTAGGGTTTGATTTTCAAATTCAAAATATGTTATTATTTTTATTCAGTATAAACTATAAACGCTCAAAAAAATCAAAACATGAAGAAATTATTTTTTTTGCTCGCAGTGCTAATAAGTGCCGCATCTGTAAACGCGCAAGACAAAGATTCCATAGAACGTAAAAGTACTAGCATAGATTCGGGGAATAGTCTTTTGAAAGTGAATCTCCTTTCATTACCATTACGGAATTTTTCACTTGCTTATGAGTATAAGATTGGCCGTAAAGTAACTGCCGGTCTTGGAGTTCGTGTTATGCCAAAGGGTGGCCTTCCAATGCGTTCATCGATTTCGAATTTAATTGATGATCCTGATGCTGATCGACAACTGGATAATTTCAAAACCGGGAACGTGGCTTTTACACCTGAAATCCGTTTTTATATGGGAAAGCAGGCTATGAGAGGTTTTTATCTTGCTCCCTTTGCCCGTATAAGTAGTTATACTGCAGAAATGCCATTTGAATTTGATGTAAATAATACTACTCAAATCATACCCCTCAGTGGAAAGCTAAACACCTTTACCGGTGGTCTATTACTAGGTGCGCAATGGAAGCTTGGAGGAAAAGTATACCTCGACTGGTGGATGCTTGGTCCGCAGTACGGTTCTTCTGATGGAACACTTGACGGTAAAAGAGCTCTGAATTTACAGGAACAGCAGGAACTCAGAAACCAACTTCAGGATATTGAAATCCCATTTGCAGAAACAACAACAACGGTGGATGCCAATGGTGCTAGGTTAGATATCAAAGGTCCTTGGGCCGGTTTGAGAGCCGGATTATGTCTTGGAATTCGTTTTTAAGAAATTTCTTACAATCAAATGCCGTTTTTTCTTAAAATCCGGTATTTCTTTTTATTTTAAACCAGAATTTGGTTTCTTGCACATGTATACCGGGTATAAAAATAACTTAAAGCAGTGTTGTCTATCCCTTTTTCTTGGGGGATGGCTCATGCTTTTTGGAAGTGCAGCAGCAGGTAATGGAGAAGATTTGCATCAACTTGCTCAGCGGGCGCAGTTAAGGCTCAATGCCCTTCATAATGCTAATTCAGAGTCTGATAAGATCAGGCAATTCGAGTTGCTTTTGAACGATGAAGGGTTTTTGAGATACCGCCGCACCTATATTAACGGTAAGCAGGAATATTATTCTTTCAATCTGATGCGCATCAAAACAATCGATTATCTGGGAAATACCTCAACCGGAAAGTTAACGATTGAAACTCAGGAAGATGATGTGATTGTTCAAACTTTTAATGATCGCAGTGGTAACGTTGATTCGATGTCTACTCAGTTTCGTCTCTCTTTAAATAGAGTTGAAGTCGAAGATTTGATTATTCTGCATTCTGATCTGCTTGAAATGAAGCGATTGTTAGATAAAAACAAGTAACAGAATTACAATTTTAAACATTACCGACCCCTCGGGAACAGTTAAAAAAAATAAAAATTGAATTAAAACCAACGGCTTACTACCAACAATTAGGTACTTTGTAGTAGAAATTAATTTTTTATAAATTGTCTGAAGCTTAAAGTCCGTTTGCCCTTGCAGTAATTTCAGCAATATCCATCACTTTTACTTCCATCTCTTTATTGTAGTTTTTCACCCCGTCACTCAACATAGTCATGCAGAACGGACATGAAGAAGCAACTATATTGGGCTCAAGAGCCAACGCTTCTTCAATACGTTCAATGTTGATATCCTTTTTCCCTTTCTCAGGTTCTTTAAACATTTGAGCACCGCCGGCACCGCAGCAGAGTCCGTTTGATTTGCAACGCTTCATTTCTACCAGTTCGGCATCCAGAATCTCTAGAGCCTTTCGGGGTGCCTCATATACATTATTGGCTCTTCCAAGGTAACAGGGATCATGGAAGGTGATTTTTTTTCCTTTGAACGACTCCCCGCCTTCGGCTTTCAATTTCCCCTCATCAATCAGTTGTTGGATAAGCTGTGAATGGTGGATTACTTCATAATTACCACCCAAGCCGGGGTATTCATTCTTAATGGTATTAAAACAATGCGGACAGCCGGTTACGATCTTTTTGATTTGGTATCCATCCAGTACCTGAATATTGCTCATGGCCTGCATCTGAAAAAGGAATTCATTCCCCGCTCGTTTTGCAGGATCACCCGTACAGCTTTCTTCCGTACCAAGAACCGCATATTTAATTCCTACATGTTGCAGAATCTTACAAATATCACGCGTGATCTTCTGTGCTCGCTCATCAAAACTACCTGCACATCCAACCCAGAATAATATTTCAGGACTTTCACCCTTTGCAGCCATTTCGGCCATTGTTGGAACTGTTAATTTGTCCATCTTTAATAATGTGTCTATTTTTCGATTTGTCAATTGGATTCACAGACAATTGAAATTGTTATCATAAATTAAACTTTATCCATTTTAGCACAACACATGATCGTTAAATTTAATTTCATCGACAAATTGACAAATAGCCTAATTGTCTAATCAATTCTCCTCCGCCCAGTTCAACCTGTCTACCGCAGCATATTTCCATGGCGCTCCATTATTTTCCACATTCGAGAACATTGTGTTTATGCTAGCCGAAGCCTGTGATTCTTCCATCACGGCAAATCTTCTCAATTCTACGATTATGCCAAGCGGATCAATATTTACCGGACAGGCCTCAGTACAGGCATTACATGTGGTGCAGGCCCAGATCTCTTCTCTTGAAATATAGTTATCCAGTAATGATTTCCCATCCTGATGATCCTTACCATGTTTATCTATATTTTTTCCAACTTCTTCCATCCGGTCGCGGGTATCCATCATGATCTTGCGGGGAGAAAGAAGTTTACCGGTCATATTAGCGGGACAAACAGAAGTGCATCTCCCGCATTCGGTACAGGTATAGGCATCCATTAAATTTTTCCAAGTCAGATCGTTGATATCTTTTGCACCAAAACGCCCCCCTTCAGGTACCGGCTCGGGTGTGTAGGATGGATCCAACATCGCTTTAACCTCATTACTCACCGATGCCATATTGGTAAATTCACCCTGAGGCTGCAGATTCGAATAATAAGTATTTGGGAAAGCCAAAATGATATGGAAATGCTTGGAATAAGGAAGGTAGTTCAAAAATGCAAAAATGCCAATGATATGAAACCACCAGCAGGATCGTTCTATGGCTATCAAGGCCGATTCTGTATCGGGCAGGAGCGGAACTATAAAACTGCTCACAGGAAAAGACCCTGCATTGATATAATGGGAGACTCCTAATAACTGTAGTTTTTGATCAGCGGCGTTCATGGTTAAAAATGCACTCATTAACAAAACCTCCACGATTAGGATGATATTAGCATCTGAATGTGGCCAGGCCTTCATTTCAGTTCCAAAAAATCTTTTAATACGAAGAACATTTCTTCTCGCAAAGAAAACGATTACTCCAATCAGAACCAGTAGGGCTAGAATCTCAAAGGATGCAATTAAAACATTGTACATGCCTCCTAGGGGAGCTGCAAATATGCGATGTGTTCCAAAGAGTCCATCGATGATAATCTCAAGTACTTCTAGGTTAATGATCACGAAACCAATGTAAACAAAGAGGTGTAGTACAAAAGCCACCGGACGCTTAGCCATTTTAGACTGGCCAAAGGCTACTTTTAGCAAAAGGGCGAGGCGCTTGGATGGCTGGTCTGAACGATCAATGGGTTTGCCTAGCCTTATATTACGGATAATTTTGCGCGCATTCAGGCTAAAAAGTGCAATAGCAGCCGATGCAATAATTAGAAAAATGACTTGTTGAACCATATGGTTATAGGTTTATAGGTAAAAATAAGCATAATCCTTTAAATCAATTACTATGCAAGCATAATATTTATTTTTTATTTACTGAATTCATATGCTTTGCCCAACCATTATTGGTTTGCTGAACTTCTAAAAATAATTTCACGTTATTAATTTGATGCAAACTGGAGGCCATTAGGTACCAACTGAATTAATCCCGCTCATGGCCGCGGGGGCCTAGTCCTTTTTCTCCAGGAAAAAAGGACCAAAACCCCGCCGCTGCGTCTGCTGCTTCAAAAGTCAGTGCTGTGGCTTGGCTTTTCTCTACCGCACCAGCCAAGGCGGAAAAAAAGTGAACGGGGAGTTACTACTTAGGCCAGATCACATTCCAATACCCGCTGGCATTTGTCTTAAATAAACTCAGCTTATAGGTAGCAAGATCAGGAAACTAATTCCACCAATACGTAAACTTCAGCACCAGTGCCCGGTTACGAATGGCAAAAGGGGATGGGTAATAATTATCGGTAAATACTAGGAAAAGATCACTTGCCGGCTTATATCGCCATTGTAACCGGGTATTCACATTCAAGTTTTTCTGCTGGTTATTATATTGTAGAAAGGTGGTAAAAAATAGTTTATTGCTAAACGTAAAATCAGTCCTCGGTCCGACAAGCCATAAATTGGTTGTCGCCCATGGCTGAGGCAAAACAATATGATTATAGGTGGTGCTCATGGCTATATTGACATAAGGCTGAAAGCGGTAGCCAAGATCTGCCGATAGATTCAAACGTGTTCCATCCCCAAAATAACCTCCATATTGTCCGGAAAAGGAGTAGGTATATAATTTCTGTGGTTTGGAGAAGTAATTTGCTCCCCAGGTATTCCATAAATGCTCCGTTCCGGTACCTAAGTTTCCTTTTCCGGTATTTACCGGGTCAAATGGCCTGAGCAGACGGATGAAATTATCAGAAGTCCATACTTCTAAAGTGCTCTGGTTACGGTGTATAAATTTATAATTGAATGAGATTTCATGATCGGTCTGATTAAAAGATTTGTTAAAGTATTGTATTGAACTTAAAATCGGCCCATGGCTCAATATTTTACCACTTTTTGGGAAGAACTGGTAACTGAGTTTCGGATTTAGTTTGACATAATTGATACGGGGTACATAACCAACTTCGGCAGTATAATTTTCGCCTACATATTCATGCTGCCAGCTCAGGAGCCACTTTTTGCTGCTGTATTGCAGATTTGCTGCATGTACTAGGTCATCACTGTTCTTAATCGGACCGAATGACTTAACGAACATAGATTTCCCTGTCCAGAGATTATTGGAGGAAACAAGATTGTATTCAAAACCGATATTCCTGTTAAAATCATTGAAGACTGGTTTTCCTGGATTAAGGGCAGGGTCATAATTAAGCGATTGTTTATTTACAAACATGAATCGGAAATTGGAACGGGAGAAAACTCTGCGCTGTAAGGCAAGAACAGCAAAATTTTGGGCTGGAAGACCGGTATCATCCATGCTCTTTGTTTGCATATTCATTGCACCTATACGCCATTTCTTGTTTAGGCTTCCACTCAGTCGTGCACCAAATTCAATGGGCACACCTAATCCAATTCTTCTAGAGAAGAATGGCCTAATTGTAGAATAGCCGAAATTTGCGAAGAGATCAGCATTTTCGAGAAAGAATTGTCTGCGTTCTGGAAAGAATAGTTCGAACCGATCAAGATTGGTGACCTGTTTATCAACTTCAATCTGAGAGAAATCAGGGTTTACTGTAAGGTCAAGGTTTAAAGATGAAGTGATCCCGATTTTAGCGTCAGCACCAATATTCCTTTTAAATTTTATGCTTGAATTATTCTCATAATCTTTGGTAAATCCACCTAATAAATAAGGAATTACAGATATATTGGTTCCTGCATCCGGAGGGGGATTATCCCAGATCAGATTTCCGGTATAAGCCAATGATGCTACATTGAATTGCCTTGGAATTTTAGCCCACGCCGATTTTTCGGGTACCTTGATATCCAGTCGGCTGAAATTGATACCCCAAGTTTGAATGCCCTTTTTATAACGGATCGATTTGAATGGGATGGCTGCCTCAAAAACCCAGCGATCGGAATAATGTTTCACTTCCGAATACCATTTATTATCCCAGCTCAGGTCATATCCATTGCTATTGAATATTAAACCGTCCCATTGTGCACCTGCAGCATTCACTCCAAATGTAAATCCATTGGTCTGATCGTCGAAGGGATCGACAATAAGTAGAAAATTATCGTTTTTGGTAAAAGAAAAATCACGTCTTAGAGATTCAACAGCATAATTCGTATTTGGTTTGGCTTCATAGCAAATCGCAGAAATATAGAGGTTGTTTTGATCATAGGTCATGCGCACGGTTGTCTTTAACTTTGCATAACTTGTGTCCATCGGATTGACCATGAAAAAATTAGCAGCCGAATCTCTGACATTCCAGGCTTCCTCATCGATTACTCCGTCGATTACAATAGGGAGTTTTGTTTCTGAAATATTAAGTTTATAGGCATTGTTTATTTTTTGAGAATAAAGTTTAGGGCTGGAAAGAACACAAAGAATGAACAGGAATAAATATCTCAAAACAACAAAAACCTAAGACTGTGAAATCCCTCCGGGATATAGTTTAAAAGTAACAAAAAAGAGCAGCAACCTGCAGAAAAAATACTCAAATGAGTAATTAGCAAATTAGCAAATGAGTGAATTAGCAAATTAGCAAATTGTACTACAATTGTTATTCCGGCGTCATGTCGACGAGCGAATCATATTTTGAATTTACTGAAATTATTGCGCAAGGAGAGATCTGTTGAAATTTGAATAATAATGTATGACTAGAGAACCCCCTATCCAACCAACCAACTAACCAACCAACCACCTAACCCCTAACCAACTAACAACCATCTATTTGGATATTAGCATTAACACCCACAAATATTCATTAAAAACCCTGAGATTTACTTAACACAGCATTAATATAAAGAAATATGAAAATTCCGTTTGCAGAACTGAAGAAGGAGTTTAAACGAGTCTTGCTTAGCTTGTCATTTACAGAAGAGAAGGCTGAATTATGCGCGGATATTTTCGCATCAAATAGCCGGGATGGAGTGTATTCTCATGGATTAAACCGTTTTTCTGCTTTTATCGATACAGTAAAAGAAAAGGTAGTTGATATTCATGCAGAACCAAGTTTTATTGAGCGAAATGGGTTAATTGAAATTTGGGATGGGCATTCGGGTGCAGGCATGTACAATGCCATATTGGCTATGAATAGGGCAATTGAGCTGGCTAAATCCAATGGAATTGGCTGCCTTGCTATGAGAAACACCAATCATTGGATGCGTGGAGGTACCTATGGCTGGCAGGCTGCTGAAGCAGGTTGTATCGGTATCTGTTTTACTAACACCATGGCCAATATGCCACCATGGGGAGGCAAAGAACCCCGTTTGGGTAATAATCCTTTAATTATTGCAGTTCCTCGGAATGAGGGGCATATTGTGCTGGATATGGCAATGACGCAATACTCTTACGGTAAATTACAGCAAAGCAGACTGAACAATGAGGAACTTGAGGTAAATGCCGGTTATGATGCGTACGGAAATTTAACCAAAGATCCATTAGCAATAATCAAATCCAGAAGAGCCTTGCCAATAGGTTACTGGAAGGGATCCGGGTTGGCTTTTATTTTGGATGTTTTGCTTACTGCAATTACTGGAGGGCGGTCTACAGCGGCAATCAATTCTACCGTAAATGAATCAGGTGTATCTCAGTTTTTTCTTTGTTTGCATCAAAGTGATTATCATCAGGGGCTTATTGATGAGATCATTGAGTATACAAAATCAAGTGCTCCTGCGGAACCCGGAGGGCATATTCGCTATCCCGGGGAAAATACCTTAGCCTTACGCCACCAGAATGAAAAGCATGGAATCCCGGTAGATAAGAAGAAATGGGAGGAGCTTTTGAAGATGTAGTAAAGTATATTACGGTGGAATTTAAGGCAATTTTAACATGAGTTCGATATAGGATTAGAATATGATGTTTACTTTTAGCGAATCCTGAGCTGCTTATGATAGTTTTTAGGTTTTTGTTGCTTTAAAAGGTCCTGTTCTTCACTTATTATTGGAAGTCCCGCTTTTCGCTCATACTACACAAGCCTTAATCACAGGCCGGTATCCGCTATAATCGGGTTTAAGCCCCTCAGGCAGTACTATTAACTCCTGTAATATCACTCTCTTTTTCGAACTCACATTAAATTTAATTTAACAAATTGAAAATAAGATTATTCGGCTTTTTTCGGCTATCCCAATGAAACATCCAGTAACATCATTAATGCAAATCCAATCATGACTCCGATGCTGGATAGATCGGTCTCGCCTCCAGTTTGTGATTCGGGTATTAATTCCTCAACAACTACAAAGGAATCTATGCCATCAGAAATTTTCAAATATTATTTTCTTAAACCAAAAAAGACACTACATTTGCGCCATGGTTCGGAGGGAGTCTTTTAGGCATTCCTTTGGAACTTCCCGAGCAAAACGGGTATGGTCTGGTACCATAGCTCAGTTGGTAGAGCAAAGGACTGAAAATCCTTGTGTCGCTGGTTCGATTCCAGCTGGTACCACAATAAAAGCCTTCTAGTTAATTCTAGAGGGCTTTTTTTATTATGTGTTGTCAGGATTTGTTGTCGTTTATAACTAGGTATACAAATAGTGCTTTCTAAAAGATAAGTGTCTTCTTCCTTGAATTAATCGGAAATATTGATTTAGAGGCCATGAATTTAGACAGTAGTAACTTAGGTCACGTAAATTAAGATAATGCTTAAAACTTGATTATATGGAGTTAGAAGTGGAAGATGCAAGCTGGGTCTCCCGTCAGGCAGTCTTCTGTTTATACAAATGCTGTTGAAATTCAATAAACAGTCTGCTGATATTCGCAGTATTTCCCAAAATTTCTTTTGCATCTTCAAGCGATTGATATTTGTTTGTCAGTAATACTGGTAATTTATCTTGATCCAGTTCCTCAACACCAGTTTCAATATATTTACTCAAAACAAACTCAATGAACTCTTTTTGTTTATTGTCTAGCAAAGCGAAAATGGTGGCTTGTGCTGCCGCAACTCTTGCTTCCCTTGTCATTGGTTTTGTTTCGCTATTAAAAACATATTCCAACACATCAAATAAGTCGCTATTTTCTGCGTCTATGAGTTTTTGCAAAGTGGTCAATTCTTCCTTTCCAAAACCTGCTTCATCAAGTTTTTCCAATAATGTTCGTCGGGTAATTGGATTGCTCCACAGTATCCGCAATTCCTCTTCATTTTTGAAAAGGTTGGGTAATTCACCAAATAAATTATTTAAAAACTCTTCTATCGAAATTGGTTTACCATCAGCACTCCAAAATGAAGTTGACATCATATATTGTATTTCTCTTTCTTTTCCGTCTTTTAGCTTGATTTTAATTCTTTTAAGTTTTTCTCCAGCTTCGGTTTCTTCTTTCGGCTCTCTTGGTTCGTAGGGTAGGCGTGGTTCCTTCAGGCCATTAGGTTCTTCTGGCTCTAAAGGTTCTCCGTCCCATTCGGGGTCTGCAAAATGATGATAGGCATCTACAAAATCATAAATAGTAAAAAAGTCTTTACCATCAAATAAACGTGTACCTCGCCCTACAATTTGCTTAAACTCGATCATAGAGTTTACTGGTCGCATCAAAACGATGTTGCGTATATTCCGGGCATCTACACCAGTAGAAAGTTTTTGTGAGGTAGTTAAAATGGTTGGGATTGTCTTTTCGTTGTCCTGAAACTCCCTTAAAAACTGCTCACCTATTTCACCGTCATTGGCAGTGACTCGAACACAGTAATTGGGGTCGGTAGAATGGGCGTAATGCATTACGCCTCTACCTTTGTATTGGTTTACCAAATCACGTACTGCTGCTGCATGGTCTTGAGTAGCACAAAAAATAATGGCTTTTTCTTTTTGGTTAGCCTCATCCATATAAATCTGAACTCGCTTTGCCTCTCTTGCTTTTATCTCAATTATTTTATTGAAATCTGGTTCGGTATAAAGTTTACCTTCTTCAATTTCACCTTCTATTATTTGATCATCGCTGGTGTATATATAATCATCAAGCGTTGTTTTGATGCGCTTTACTTTAAATGGTGTAAGGAAACCGTCATTGATGCCTTCTTTCAATGAATAGGTATAAACAGGGTCACCAAAATATTTGTAGGTATCAACATTGTCCTTTCGTTTGGGTGTTGCAGTTAAACCTAATTGAATGGCAGGCGAAAAATATTCTAAAATTCCTCTCCAATTACCTTCATCATTTGCTCCGCCACGATGGCACTCGTCGATAATAATGAAATCAAAATAGTCTGGTGGATAGGCACCAAAATACGGAGCAGGTTTACCTTCTTTGTCAGTACCGCTCATAAAGGTTTGGAAAATGGTAAAGAAGATGTTGCCGTTTGTGGGCACACTTCCTTTTTTACTTATTTCTTTCGGGCTAATTCGAACCAAAGCATCATCAGCAAATGCTGAAAAAGCATTGAATGCTTGATCGGCTAGAATATTTCGGTCTGCCAAAAATAATATTCGCGGTCTGCGGCTTCCATCATATTTCAAATTCCAACGGGTTTGAAATAATTTCCACGCTATTTGAAAAGCAATAAATGTTTTTCCTGTTCCTGTGGCAAGGGTTAATAAAATACGTTCTGCATTATTGGCAATAGCTTCTAAGGTGTTGTTTACTGCAATTTCCTGATAATATCTTGCTCCTTTTGTTCCGCCAATATCTTCAAACGGAATGGCAGAAAATTTTTCTCTCCATTCGTTTTGAACTGCATAAGTTTT
>Ga0209702_10004966_pt1 | contig 18662 bp, 19 predicted proteins | sample FRY01_FD_187210 | JGI IMG/M metagenome (GOLD analysis project Ga0209702, IMG submission 187210) | Freshwater microbial communities from Lake Fryxell liftoff mats and glacier meltwater in Antarctica - FRY-01 (SPAdes) (version 2) | ecosystem: Environmental > Aquatic > Freshwater > Ice > Glacier...
ACGCGCCTCAAAATCTTTCTCTATCGCCGTGCTGACCACGCTCGCCTTGAACATCTGAACCCCCAAAATTTATGGAGAGCCTCTGAATCATACATGATTCTTATAGGTCAAGAAAATATGACGGGTGTTAAGCATCGTAACCCCCATGATCTTCCGCAAATCGCGGAAATCGATTATTCCAATTTCTTGCCTTAAAAGTGAGCAAAGTGCGGTTTCTCGCAAGTGTGATTGGTCAGCTATTCGCTTGTCGAATATGCTCCAAGCATAATGGCAGGCGCAAATCGGGCTTCTTCGAAGCGCAATCGAACATTTTACTTAATAATATTAGATTTTTACTTACCCTAAGCGTGCAGCGAGCGGGCCAATCAAATCTTTGATCAACCGTTGCCGATCTGCCACTCTTGCCTGCTCTTCTTCGCTATCCAAAACCAATTGGTCGATCGCATCCGCGCTGATAATCCCGCTGTCTCGCAACAGTAATTCCAGTGAACGCATTCGGTCCCGGGTGACCGATAGCTCAGTTCCCAACGTTACAACGGCGCGGATGAGCCCATCCTTCACTGGATCATCGAAAAAGGTCGTGTTGCGGGGCCCCGGCTTGGGGCCAGCAGGAAATTCGCCAGATGTAGCTTTGTCCGCATCAGAAGTTGGCTCGCTCATTCACTCACACCCTTGCGTCCGCCGAAGAAATAGAACGTGGCCGGACCTACCGCTTCGTAATTGGCGAAGGTGGCTCCGGGATCAAAACCGGCTGTGGCCAATTCATCCTTCATGTCCATCTCGGCAAAACCGGTCCAGAATGGCTCCCCATTGTTGCGGACCTGCCAATGGTTGGTGACTTGTTTGAATAAAGGCATCCGGCTGGGCTGATAGGGTACATCCAAATGCAGCGCCAATCCGCCGGGGCGGATCAACCGCCACGATTCCCTTAAGATATCCCGGACCTGTGCCTGCGTAGTTTCATGAAACATGATGATCGACACGATCAGGTCGAAACTGCCATCGGCAAAATCGGTCTGGCCGGCATCCATTTCCGCAAAATCAATCGCGACGCCTTCGCTTTGCGCATAGCCATGGGCGTAACGCAGCAATGGCCGCGCGCAATCAATCCCGGTTACCCTGGCGGCTGGAAACACCCGCTTGTACGCCAATGTTTGCTCGCCAGTACCGCAGCCCAAGTCGAGAATGGCCTTTGGCTCCAGATCGGGAGCATATTTCTTCGCCACACCAGCCAACAATTGCCCCAGCGAGTCGGAACCCACCTTGCCACCGGTCCCCATGCCCTTGGCATTGCGGTAGAGATCAACGGTCCCTGCGTAATTCAACCCGGCCGCCAAATCATGCGGCCGCGTTTCACGCCAATAACCACCGGGCTGGCGATGGATTTCCGTTGTTGCGATGGGCGCCTTGACGACAAGACTATCTTGCAATTTCAAGGTCCCGTCTGTGCGCGGGTTGGCCAGGATATCCTCGAACGCGGCGATCTGTTTGTCCATCGTCCGGTCGGCGGTATCAGCAACCGAATCCCACATCTGGTTCTGGCTATGAAACGTCAGCGTTTCCCACAGATTGTAGAGCGGATTATCAGCCAGCAATGCCTCCCCATCGGCGCGGCTGGCTAAGGAACCAGGGGCTTTCGCCTCCTGCTCCGGCACCAATTGTTCATCGAACAGCCGCTGCAATTGCCCTTCGAGCGCAAAATTGATGTAGCCTTTGAGGCCGCCCACAAACGCCTGCCGAGCTGCTTCATCATGGTTTGGGGCAAATCCGACGGAATTGGGCATCAAATAATCTCCTGCGCGCAATCAATATGCCATCCTATCAATCTGGCCAATGTATCACAGCATCCCCACAGCAATTTTTTCGCCAGGCAAACTGTTGTCATGAAAAATGATGAACCGTGGTCGGCCATGGTAGCGGCTTAATCCGCTTGAAACAGAGGATAATTGAATGCCGGGTAAATCACTACGCCAGACACTACTTAGCAAAGAATTCTTCGTCGCGCCCGGAATTCAGGACATGATTACCGCGATTGTAGCCAATCGGGTCGGTTTCGACTTCGTCTATGGCAGCGGTTATTGGACCATCGCTTCGGCGCACGGCCTGCCTGACGCCGGGATCGCGACTTATACTCAAATGGTCGACCGGATGCGCACGTTGGCACGGGTCAGCAATTCGACGCTGATTGCCGATGCGGACACCGGCTATGGCGGCTTGCTCAATGTGCATCACACAGTACGCGGTTATGAGGAGGCCGGCGTTACCGGTATTCAGCTGGAAGATCAGGTCTTTCCCAAAAAATGCGGGCATGTTGGGGAAAAATATCTGATTCCTGCAGAGGATATGGCCAAAAAGATCCGCGTTGCCTGTGCTGCCCGGCGCGATCCGCAGGAAACGGTCATTATCGCGCGCACCGATGCATTGCTGATTGAAGGTTACGACGGGGCCATGCGGCGGATGGATCAATACGCCGCGGCCGGCGCGGATATGTTGTTTCTGGAAGCAGCACAGGATCCCGAACAAATGCGCAAGGCCTGCGCCTCGACCGAGACACCGATGATGGCCAACATGGCCGATGGCGGTTCAACCCCGATTCTGGATGCCGCCACCTTGGAGGAACTCGGTTACGCTGGCGCGATTTTCCCCGCAATGTGCAGCCTGCATGCTGCCGCTGCCGCTGAACAGGCATTGATCGCTTTGAAAACCACCGGTACCTCATTAAAATCGGGCCTAGAGATGTTCAATTTTCAGGATTTCTCGTCAATGATCGGTTTTGACGAGATTGCAAAATTCGACGAGGAGTGGCGCTGATCATCTTATCCATCTCCAGACAAACCCGCATCGCACAGATGGACGGCGATCATGGATAAAGGCCTGCCAATCCGGTCAATTTGCCGCGCGCTGGATATCATCAAGATCATCAATCGGTTGCGCACGCCGACACTGACAGAAATCTCGATCGCAGCAGGCCTGCCCTATCCTACCGCGTTCCGAATTGTGCAGACATTGATCCACGAAGGGGTGATCGAGCAGGAGCCGTTCCGCAAACGCTACCGCTCCACCGAATTGGTGAAGACGCTATCCAATGGTTTCCAGGAAGATGACCGGCTGAGCGCGGGCGCAGAACAGGCGATGCATGACTTCACCGCAGAATACCTCTGGCCGGTTGCATTAGTGGTCAGGGTTGGCAGCCTGATGATGGTCAAACATTCGACCCATAGCCTCACCTCGCAAACGCTGACGACTTACTATCCCGGGCACAGCGTCCCCTTGCTTGATAGCGCATCGGGCCGCGCATATCTGGCGTTCTGCAATCCAGACGAACGCGAGATTGTGACCCAAGGCCTGGCCTCGCGCAGCTCCCCAAAGACAGAGATGAGCTTGCAAATCCTGACTGAAGGCGGGTTACTGAGCCAGATCCGCGAGCAGGGTTACGCCGATTCCGTCCGCAGTCAGTTTAATCAAACGCCCGGCAAAACATCCGCCTTCGCCGTGCCGGTTATGTCTGGCGGCGAGGTGGTCGCTTGCCTGTCGCTGATCTTCTTCGACCGGGCGATGCCAATCGCGGATGCGGTAGACAATCTGTTGGAACCATTACAGGATTTGGCCCGGCGCATCATCGAAACCCCGGCATCGGCACGATGATGGCCAAGCCATTTTGTTCGAAATGCGAATAAAATGGAGCAATTTCTATGCGTGAAAGATTTGCGGGCTAGGGCTGCGGCATGACAACTTCGGAACAGACACCAACCCAGATTAGCGTCCACGATCACATTGCGAAACGCGGAGTAAAATTCCCTGCGCCCGCAATACCTTATGCAGAGGGTCACGGGGACAACGCACAGACGCTGGTCTTTGCTGCGACCGAAGAACCTTTTGCCATCGTGCCCAATGCGGATGGTGAAGCCGTTGAGGCCGCAGTGGCAAAGGCCAGGGCAGCGTTTGATCACGGCCCTTGGCGCAAGATGCTGGCGACAGAACGCGCCGCCATCATGCGGCGTATCAGCGATCTGGTACGCGAAAATCTTGAGGAATTGGCGTCTTTGCAAACGCTGGAAACCTCCATTCCGCTGCAGCAAACCCGCGGCATGCATGTCGGGCGGACGGCGGAAAACTTTACGTTCTTCGCTGATGTTTTGGCCAGCCTTGCGGGCGAAAGCTATGAACAGAGCGGCCGCTACCTCTCGGTTGTGACCCGTGAGCCAGTCGGTGTGGCACTGCTTATTTCACCGTGGAACGCACCGCTGGTGCTGGCATCGATGAAGCTGGCAGCGGCAATTTCCCTCGGTAATTCCGTGATTATCAAGCCATCTGAATACGCCCCCCTTGCGGTGCTTCGCCTGATTGAATTGGTGCATGAAGCGGGCGTGCCCGAAGGGGTCGTACAAGTCATTTGCGGACCGGGCGCCGGCGCCGGACAGGCTTTGGTGCGGCATCCTGATGTAGACGTAGTCGGCTTCATCGGCGGTACGGAAACCGGCAAGCGGATCTTGGCCGATGCTGCGCAAAGTCTGAAGAAGGTTGGTCTGGAACTAGGCGGGAAATCGGCCAATATTATTCTTGCTTCCGCCGATCTGGAGCGCGCAATCGACGGATCACTGTTGGGAGTTTTTGCCGGCAATGGCGAACAGTGCCTCGCTGGATCGCGGATTATGGTCGAAGACAGTATTGCCGACGAATTCATCGAGAAATTCAGCGCCAGAGTGCGCGGAATGATCGTTGGTGATCCCTTTGACGATGCGACAGAAATTGGCCCGATGGCGTTTGCCGCACATTACCATCGCTTGCTGGAATTTGCTGCGAAGGCTCAGGACGACGAATCCTACCGCGTGCTCGCCGGGGCAGGTGCCGCATCCGGTTTCGACAAGGGGTATTACTTCGCGCCAACAGCGGTCGAGGCGGCAGATAACATGACCGATCTTTGTCAGCAGGAATTGTTCGGGCCATTCGTGACGATCCAGCGGATCAAGGATCTGGATGACGGCCTGCGCCGCGCCAACGAATCCGACTTTGGTCTCGCAGCATATGTCTGGACTGACCACGTCCCCTCCATGATGAAGGCGCGGCGGGAACTGCGCGCTGGGACCATCTGGGTAAACACCCCGATGACCCGCGATTTACGCTCACCGTTCGGCGGATACAAGCAATCTGGAATCGGGCGCGACGGCCTGCCCGGTTCAATTGAGCTGTTCACCGAGGAAAAGACCACTCTGATCCCGCAGGATCCATTGGCCCTGCCAAAACTCGGCCAACACTGACAGCGAACCGTTGGCGGGCGAAAGAAGAGTTTTTCGTCTGGCGGGTTTTTCTCAGAACGCAATCGCAAACCCTGCCAATTTCGCCAAAACAGACTGATAGATCGTAAAAGGACGGGGTCCCAATGAACGAAACCAATGTCGTCATTATCGGCGCAGGGCCAGTGGGCTGCATCGCCGCCTATTACCTTGCGAAGCACGGCGTCAATGTCGTGATCGCTGAAGCAGGGCCAGATTGCGCCCAGGATTTGCGCGCGTCCACCTTCCATCCGCCAACGCTTGAAATGCTTGATACGCTCGGGCTAGCCCAGCCGCTGATCGAAAAGGGGCTCAAGGCTCCGATTTATCACTGGCGGGAACGGGAGACCGGTGAAGTATTCGAATTCGATCTGACAGAGATTGCAGACGCGACCGAATTTCCGTTTCGTGTGCAATGCGAACAGTTTCATCTGGCGCGTATGCTGGCTGGTAAACTGGAGAATATCGATCACGCAGAGGTGTTGTTCAGCCACCGGATGCTCGGCTATGTCGAGAACGAGAATGGCATCGAAGTTTTGCTCGAAACCCCGCTCGCAATCCGCAAGATTACGGCCGATTACCTGATCGGAGCCGACGGCGCTAACAGCATCGTACGCAAATTGCTCGGCGTGGAATTCGACGGATTTACCTATCCAGAGAAATTCCTCTGCTTCACCACAGAGGAACCGCTGGAAGACCATCTGCCCAATTTGGCACCGGTAAATTATGTGTCCGACCCCAAGGAATGGACTGTATTACTGCGCGTTCCGTCACTGTGGCGGGTTCTGGTACCTGCATCGGAAGACGATGCGGATGCGGATTTGTTGTCGGACAAGAACAAGGAAGCCGTCTTTGCCGGTCTAATCGGCAAGCCGGAAGTTACCACCCAGCACCGGACGATTTACCGGGTGCATCAGCGGGTCGCGAAATTCTTTCGGAAGGGCCGCGTATGCATTATTGGCGACGCTGCACATCTCAACAATCCGCTTGGCGGGTTCGGAATGAACAGCGGCATTCACGATGCTTTCAACCTGTGTCCCAAACTGGTGGAAATCATTAAGGAACATGGGGACGCGGAGGCTTTGTTGGGTCAGTTCAACGAAGAGCGCCAGCGCCAGACACATGATTTCGTGCAGGCCCAGACCAAGCAGAATATGGCCTTCATGAGGGAAGGCAGCGGTCACGGCGCCCGCAAGGAAGCCATGCAGGCGCTGATCAATGACAAGGACAAGCGGCGCGAATATCTGCTCCGCCAGTCGATGATCCAGTCTGTCCGCGATGCCGCGGCAGAAGTATACGAAGCGGCTTAAGCGGCCACAAACACGGGCCGCTGTGGGTTTAATCTTCCAATATCAGCGGCCCATGATTGATCTGCGGCAGGACATGACGGGCGAACAAATCGCACTCCGCCGCATGGGGATAACCGGACAGGATAAAGGCGTCGATCCCTTCCGCCTGATATGCGCGGATCTTGGCGAGAACCTGGTCCGGATTGCCGACAATTGCCGCACCGCAGCCTGACCGCGCGCGGCCAATTCCGGTCCACAGATTGTCTTCTACGAAACCATCATCCGCCGCAGACGCACGCAATTCGCTTTGCCGTCCGACCCCGGCGGTGGCGGCATCGAGGGACTTTGCTCGGATTGCTGCGCCGACATCATCATCCAGTTTCGACAATAACCGCGCAGCATATGCCCGCGCCTCGTCCTCGGTTTCGCGCACGATCACATGGGCGCGGTAACCGAATTTCAGCTTGCGGCCCTTGGAAGCAGCGCGCCGAGAAAGATCGCCAACGACTTCACGTACCTTTTCCATTGTGTCAGGCCACATCAGATAAACGTCCGCAGCTTCCGCTGCTGCATCGCGGGCCGCCGGGCTCAAACCGCCAAAATAGAGCGGCGGACATTTACCCGAGACCGTCGTGATCCGCGGCGGATCAAGGTCGAGATCATAAAATTCGCCCTGATGCGACAGATGCTCGCCACTCAGCATGGACTTGAGGATTTTCATCACCTCCACCGTGCGGGCATAGCGCGGCTCGCTATCGAGTTTCTGGCCCGGCAGGTCCGATGAGATGATATTGATCGTCAGCCTTCCTCCCATGATCCGGTCCAGCGTGGCGATCCGCCGTGCGAGTTGCGGCGGCCAATCCTCGCCGATCCGGACCGCCATCAACAGCCGCATGGTCTCCAGGTAAGGCGCAATCGCAGAGGCAAACACGGTCGTGTCGAGGCCGAGCTGATAGCCGGATGGCAGCAGGAGATTATCGAACCCGCCCTTCTCCGCCGTCATCGCAATATTGCGGCAATGCTCCCAGCTCGATTGGAGCATCGGGTCCGGCTGGCCGAGAAATTCGTAATCATCATCGCACAGGGCAGAAAACCAGCTAACTTCGCAGGTCTTGTCAGTATTCTCCTTTGGGCTCCGGCTCATGGCAGTTCCTCTCCGCGAGATGCAACCAGCACATCGTACCATTCGTTCCGCGTCCATTTCACGCCGTAAGCTTGCGCTGCTTCGGCAATCCGCGCGATATTCTGCGTGCCGACAATCGGGATCAGGCGAGCCGGGTGAGCCATCAGCCAGCTATAGGCGGCCACGGTGCGGCTGACATTCTGCGCCTGAGCCACCGCATCCAGCGCCGCTGCAACCGCCCGCTCGCGATCATTTTCTGGCACGGCAATGCGTCCGCCGCCCAGCGGGGACCATGCCATTACCGCTAGATTGTGCTGCATTGCCATGTCGAGCTCGCCATTCTCCAGCGGCGCCAAACACAGCGGCGAAATCTCCGGCTGCGTGCTGACAAGCGGGATATCTAGAAAGCTCTGCAGCGCGCCAACCTGTGCCGGAGTGAAATTGGAAACCCCAAGCGCACGGATTTTTCCGGCCTTGACGGCTTTATGCAGCGTTTCAGCAATTTCCTGCGGATGGGTCAGGATATCGGGCCGGTGGATGTGCCACAGATCCAGCATATCGGTATTCAGCCGGTTGAGCGATGCATCAATTGCCGCGGTGAGATAGGCCGAGCTGCTATCATATGGCAGCGGCGGCATGATGCCTCCTTTGGACGCCAACACCATTTTGCCGCGCAAGCCGGGATTGGCAGCAAGGATCATTCCCAGCAATGCCTCCGCATCGCCAAACCCGTCATTGCCGTTGAAGCCGTAAATATCGGCGGTATCGAAGAAATTTATACCGCTATCTAGCGCAGCCTCGACCAGGCGCAGTCCTGCTTCCGGTGTTCCTTCAAACCGCCACATGCCCCATGCGAGGCCGGACACGTCAATGCCGCTCTTGCCCAAGGGGCGGAGGCGCTTTGGTGCGGGAAGTTGGCTCATTATATTGGGCTATCCTGATTGTCGTTCAGCAAGGGATTCTTGCCGCGAAGGTTTGTGAACAATGTTTCAAATGCGCTGCCGACCTGGACAAATACTGGCGGCGATCCGAGCGGTGCAGCCACCTGATGGCGTCCGCCTTGATAACGATCGCCGCTCCACACATGCCGCCAGCTTGTGCGCTGTGGGATCAAAACTTCGCGCGTTACCGCGCCGCTCTCGATCACCGGCGCGACCAGACAATCGGCACCGAGCAAATATTGGGTTTGGCAAGTCGCGAACTCATGTTGATCGGCGTAGTGCAGGAATATCGGCCGTTGCAAGGGCAGGCCCGTCGCCGCGGCCTCGTCTCGCAAATGCCGCATATAGGGTGCCAAAGCCGCATGAACCCGTGTCATCGCCGCGAAATGCCTCAGGATGTCAGGGGTGGAATCGATCTGTAGATTTTCATCCGGCCGATTGCCCTCATGGCTCCGCATTACGGGAGTAAATGCAGACAATTCGGCCCACCGCATTAGTAATTCCGGTGTGCGAACTAAGCCGTGCAGCGAGGTATAGCCGCCAAGATCAGAATGGCTGACAGTATTCCCGACCAAACCGGCGGACAATGCCGCGACGATGGTTGTTCCGATCCCGTCATGGCGCGAAAAATCGACACATTGGTCGCCTGCCCATAGGAGCGGACAATGCGCCTGTGCCCCGGAAAATCCGGCGCGCATGAAGAAGGTCGCCGCGCCCGCCTTGCCGCGTCTCGCAATTGCGCGGGAATTCACCTCGGCCCACAGTACCGGCCAGCGATTATGGGCCAGCATCGGGTCGCTGCCATCATGCAGCCGCAAGTCGGTGGGCAGATATTCGCCGAAATCCGCCATCCAGCCGGACAGGCCGAAATCGAGCATCTCGCGCCCGATGATCCGGTCCGCGAACCAGTCCGCCGCCGCCGGGTTGGTGAAATCGACTATCCCGCAGTCGAACTCGCCGAAATCGACGAGGTAGGGCTCGTTCGCATCCAGCCTGAGAGCGAGATAACCAAGCGCATTGGCCTCCGCATATTGACCGCCATCGACTGCCAGATAGGGGTTCACATAGCCAAGGAAATGAATGCCATCTGCCTTGAGGCGGGCGAGCTGTCCGGGCAGGTTGGGATAACGTTCCGCATTCCAGCGCCAATCCCAAAATAGTCGGCGGCCAAAGCTGGTTTGGCGGATGCCGACCCAATCTTCACACCACAGACCGGATACAACCGCACCTGCCGCGCGGATTTTGTCGAGGCGGGCGAAGCTGTTGGCACCATCTTTTAGTCCAATAATGGCGCCGTCAAACACCCAATCCGGCAGGGGTTCCGCCCGGCCAAACCGGTCTGACAGTTCGGAAACCAGTTCCGGCAGACTATCCGCGATCGTGAATTTCAGCCGGGCATGGCCCTCCCAAACTTCCACGCGGTGCCGCGCTGCATCGGAAAAATCCAACACTGACCATGCACTGCTATCCAGATGGCAGGCATAGTGCGCAGAAGACAGGAAGGTTGGCTGAGGATAGTTCGTGGTCCAGTAATCGCCGCCCGCCAACCCTTCGGCGTCCATGATCCGCGTAAGTTCGCGGTCCTTGTCCCGCCCTACGCCAGGTTCGCTGGTCCACATCGGGAAACGGCGGCCATTGAGGCGCAAATAGCTCATTTGCTCCCCGCCACCCCAAATGTGCTCTTCCGGCGCTGCAGCCAGATCCAGCGTCAGACGGTTGCACCGCGGATCACAGGTCTCGAGCGACAAGGCAAAGCCGCCGGAAGTTTCACTTAGCACCAGCGTCATTTCAGGCTGGCCATCAGCGTTGGCCGCAAATACCACCCGGTCGGCATTTACACGGCATTCAGGCAAGTCCGGCAGCGCCGCCAGATCATCCTCAATCTGGAAATTTCCGCGATACATTTGAACTGCCGAAACACCCACTCCGCGCCGAATGGCTGGCGCTTCGATCCGGTGGCGCAGGAATGTCCTTTCCGCTGCGACGAGAACAAATCCATCCGTTGTTGCGACGAATTTCGCCCGCACCTTATAAGCCTTCCGACAAAATCCAGTCCCCGCCTGCGCTTATTCTGTGCAGTACGGATTTACCTATGTGACATATTCCGGCGGTTCAAATACAATGTATCTCATCTTCTTGTGGTGGGCAGGCTCTTTCAGGCATGATAGCGCCTATATAGTTCAGGCTTTCAACACTCAGGATAACCACGCCGCCAATGACCACCGCAATATGAGCAAGCCTGATTACGACCTGATTGTCATCGGCGGCGGTGTGAACGGCGCGGGTGTCGCCCGCGATGCCGCAGGGCGCGGCATATCTGTATTGCTGTTGGAACGCGGCGATTTGGCAGAGGGAACCTCCTCGGCATCGACCAAATTGATCCATGGCGGGCTGCGCTATCTGGAATATTACGAATTCAGCCTAGTGCGCGAAGCGTTGAAGGAACGCGAGACGCTGTGGCGAATTGCGCCGCACATAATCTGGCCGATGCGGTTCATTTTGCCTCACAGAAAAGGTCTGCGCCCGCGCTGGCTGCTGCGGCTTGGCTTGTTCCTGTATGACCATATTGGCGGCCGCAAGAAATTGCGCGCTACCCAGACGGTCGATCTGCGTAAACATCCAGCGGGAAAGCCGCTCAAACCGTTCCTGACCAAGGCATTCGAATATTCGGATGGCTGGGTGGATGATGCGCGCCTAGTAGTTCTGAATGCGCGGGACGCAGCGGACCGCGGCGCAGACATTCGCACTCGGACCGAAGTGACACGGCTTGAACAAAACGCCGATGGCTGGACCGTTTCTGCAATGGGCCACACTGGTACCGGTACCACTGGCACCCTAAACACTGGCACCCTAAACACTGGCAGCGAGCTTCAATTCACCGCCAAATGCGTCGTCAATGCCGGTGGGCCATCGGTGCTCAATCTGCTCGACCGCGCCAACACGGCCACTGATCGGAAGATGCGGTTGGTGCGCGGATCACACATTGTGGTGAAGCGCATATTCGATCATGAATATGCCTATTTTTTCCAATTGCCCGACGAACGCATTTTCTTCGCCATTCCTTACGAGCGTGATTTCACGTTGATCGGCACCACCGATCAGGATCATCAGGGCAGCCCGTTCGAGGCGAAGGCGAGCGCCGAGGAAATCGCCTATATGTGCGAGGGCGCCAACCAATATTTCAAGACCGCTATCACGCCCGAAGATGTCGTCTGGACTTATTCCGGCGTGCGGCCTCTGCTCGACGATGGATCGGGACGGCCAGAAGCAGCGACGCGGGGCTATGCACTCGAACTCGATCATGCGGACAGAGGACATCCGCTATTGTCGATTTTTGGCGGCAAGATCACCAGTTACCGCCATGTGGCGGAGGAAGTGGTGGACAAATTGCAGCCATACCTGCCGATTGCAGCGACCAAGCACTGGACTGGCTCAGCCCCCCTGCCCGGCGGAGACTTCCCGATGGACGGCGCAGATCAGCTAGCGGCGGGCTATCTGGCCGATTACCCTTTTCTGGCCGCCAAGGACGTTGACCGGATCGTGAAGGCATATGGCACGAACGCCAGAAATTGGCTCGGCGATGCCACGTGCCGCGCCGATCTTGGTCAAGATTTCAGCAATGGATTGAGCGCGGCTGAGGTGGATTATCTGGTCACCAACGAATGGGCTGTTACATCAGAAGATATATTGTGGCGGCGCAACAAGTTGGGCCTACTAATGGGCGCCGCGCAAGTGGCGGCGCTGTCCGAATATCTAACTCAAAAGGTAGTCACTGAATGACCCGTATCGTAGCATTGGGCGGCACACCGCGCATCGGTTCCTCAACTGAGAGAATCCTCGGTGTGGCAAGCGCAGCTGCAGAGGCTGCGGGGGCAAGCGTGATCCACTTCGACGGGGAATATATGAGTTCACTGCCATTTTATGGCGGGCCGGGCCATAGCATAAACGCTGGCGAGGAAATGGTCGCTGCGGTGCGCGAAGCGGATGGTATCCTGATTGCCTCGCCCGGCTATCACGGCAGCATTTCCGGGTTGGTCAAGAATGCGCTCGATTATATCGAGGATCTGTCCAAGGACGAGAGGCCCTATCTGCATGGCCGCCCGGTCGGCCTGATCGCAACATCATTCGGCCATCAGGCGGCGATGAGCACATTGCTGACGCTGCGCACTATCACCCATGCATTGCGCGGCTGGCCGACCCCGGTCGGCGCAGCAGTTCGGACCACAGCCGAAACGTTCGACGAAGACGGCAATTTGCGCGACGCCAAGGCGCGAGTTCAATTGGAACTGATCGGCAATCAAGTTGTCAGCGCGGCAGGTAAATTCGGCTAAATCGGCTTTACGTTACCCAGAAAGGCTGTCGCCAGCAGCAATGCATAAACCACCCACACCCAAATACGGGTCCGGTTCATGGTGCGAAGCAGTGGCAATTCGGTTTCATCAGATGATCCCTGCCCCAGCAGCGCGACCAATTGCGGACCAACCGGTTTGAACGCGACGTCGATCATAATCGCCGCCAGGAAGATCACCCCAAACATCAGTGCCTTGGTCGCCAGCCATACGGGTGCCAGCGGCTCGCCGACACTGAGCGAAGTGATGCCGAGTGTAAGGTAGAAAACCGTCAGGCCGTATTTCAAAAAGGATTCGATCTGCCTGTCGCGCGCGGCCCGCGGGGCCTGATCATGCAAATGCGCATCCCACACCAGCCAGATCCACGCTCCACCAATCAGCCACGATAGGGCAATGCCCCACAGCGGCACGTCCCAATATCCGCCCGCAGCGACCATTGAAATGGTCAGCGGAACCATCAGCGCCCATGCCGTGCGCGGTACCATGTCGAGATTGACCAGCAATTGCAGCAGCACCATCCGCTGCGGCAGATCATATTGGGCGCGCTTGCGGAAATGCTGCCCTAGCATGAACACCCCGACATCGGCGCCCAGCCACAATACGAACATCAACAGATGGAGGAACACCAGCAGTTGGTAAGCGGTGAAATAGAAACTCTCGAACATGCAGCAATCCCCTTCGCCCTTGGGCGGACGCTGAATCTTTGTCCTTTATTTGTCCGGACAATTCAAGTGGTGGATTGAGGTGCCATCAAAGGCCCAGCCAAGTGCGAATCACCATCGCCACCGCTCCCAGCGCCAACACGCTGGCGGTCCAGATCCCTGCCATCCACGCCAGCCTGCGCCACAGCGGACCCTCGCCGTTTTCATCCCCGGCTTCCATCAATGATAGCCCTATGCATCCGGCGCGCTATCCATCAAATCCATGAAATCGCGCGCCGTATTCCGGTCGGCTTCGTCCTTGAACGCCACATCCAGATCGGGCGCATCACCAAGAATATGCATCACGGTCCACAGCGCAAAGCACCGGCCGCGATCTTTCTCCAGCCCGAAATCTACCCGCATCCGCTCTAACCCGGCGGCAACTGCTTCGTCCGGAACTTGCGCCAGGTCGGTAGTGCCGAAATAACGCCTCAATTGATCGTCAAATGTCATCACCAGCAGATTGGCCGTTTGCAGCAACGCCCGCAAGTCCCCCGATAATTCTCTGCCGGACAATCCAGTAACGCTGGTTGCGAATTGTCTGCCATCGCGGCACTGCCCGGCGGTGAGTTCAGCAATCGAAATCGGAGTGGACGGCGCGGGCGAGCCGGTGCACGTGAATATAGAGGAATTGCTCGCCACGCGGTTGCTGGTGCAGGGCAATTCCGGCTCAGGAAAATCGCATCTGCTCCGCCGGTTACTCGAAGAGAGCGCCGATCTGGTTCAGCAAGTGGTGATTGATCCCGAGGGTGACTTCGTAACGCTCGCTGATGCCTACAGCCATGTTGTGATCGACGCTGGCGATTATGACGAGCGCGAGATTGCCACTATGGCGGCGCGCATTCGCGAACATCGCGCCTCCATCGTTCTCAATCTGGAAAGCCTAGAGCTGGAAGCGCAGATGATTTGCGCAGCCGCCTTCATCAATGCGCTGTTCGATGCCCCGCGTGACCATTGGCACCCCGCGCTGGTGGTGGTGGACGAGGCACAGGTGTTCGCCCCCGCCGTGGCCGGTGATGTGTCCGATGCCGCGCGCCGCGCCAGTTTAGGCGCGATGACCAATTTGATGTGCCGGGGCCGCAAGCGCGGTTTGGCGGGCGCAATCGCAACCCAGCGGCTGGCCAAACTGGCCAAGAATGTCGCGGCGGAGGCAAGCAATTTCCTGATGGGGCGCACGTTCCTGGATATCGACATGGCCCGCGCGGCCGATTTGCTGGGCATGGAACGGCGGCAAGCGGAACGGATCAGAGATCTGGAGCGCGGCTGCTTCCTTGGGCTTGGTCCGGCCATTTCGCGGCGGCCGATTTCGGTAAAGATCGGTCCGACCAAGACCAGAACGCGGATGGGTGTGCACAATCTGATGCCCATGCCGGATGCGGAACCAGCGGATATGCGCAGCATGTTGTTCGCCGAAATGGAGCACGATGCTGCGCCCTCGCCGCCCCCGCCCAAGCCAACGCCTGTTGCCGCTGATGAGCTGATCCGCCGGATCGCGGAGCCCGAGATGCCCGAGGAAAGCTCTTCCAGTGCGCCCGCGCCGGACTACACCGCAATCGAAGCTGCTGTTGTGGCTGCGCTGGTGGAAATGCTGAAGGACCCGGAATGTGAATTCCAGCCCGATGCAGCGTTGTATCAGGATTTTACCATTCGGTGCCGGATGCAGCGGCTTGCCAGCGTCCCGCTTGATCTCGCCGAGTTCCGTCGCCGCTTTGCGCTGGCCAAAGGCGGCATTCTGGACCCGGCAGAACCGCGCTGGCACGATGTGCTGGAGGCCGCATCCGCCCTGCCCGAAGACATGTCCGCACCGTTTCTGTTAATCGCACGTGCTGCGGTGGAGGGAGCGCCCTGCCCCGATGATGACGCCCTTGGCCGCGCCTATGGGACCAGCTCCCCCGGCAGAATTCGGCGCTTGATTGAATATATGGAAAAACAGGGCGCGGTTGTGGTCCGGGCGGATTACAGCGGACGCCGGTCCATTGGAATTCCGGAATTGGGCCTGAGCACGCAGGCTGAATAGTGCGAACGCGGCTGAGTATATGTGCGAAGAAAGTGCGGTACAGGACCGCGGAAGATGCTCTGCTGGCCGCCAGCCGTGCTGACTTTCCGCTGCGGCATTATCGCTGCGACCGCTGCTTCCTGTTCCACCTCACAGGCCGGACTAAGGGCAAACGCACCCCGAGGCACGAGCTTTAAAAGCTCTTTAGTCAACCTTCAACGGATCATCGATGAGTTTCACGACGAAGATGCGGTCGGGGGAGGGTTCTTCAACTTTTATCAAAATACGCGGCAGATACCGACTTGATTGATCTGGATCAAAGACTTGCGTCGGATTCAGTCGCAATTGTGCGGCATGGTCAATCACCCGCTTTCACCGCAAGTAGCGCCCCGCAAACATTTGTTTGATGCCTTTCTGCGAGACTTCGCGCGCACCGCTTCGGCGGATGAGGTCGCTTGCTCCCTTGGGAAACTTGCTCAGGCAATGAACGTCAAACAGGGCAGCAACGCGCCGCTTGATCCAAGCTGCGATGCACTAGTCTATGTCGGCAGCGGCGCGACAAAATTGATTGCCAGCGCATCGAAGGGACGCGAACAAATCGTTGCGTTTCATTTCGCCGGAGACTTGGTGTCAATCCCGGCTGGCACATGGCATTCATACAGGCTCTGTGCGCTAGTTGACACTGACGTGCTGGCCTTTCCAACCGACAAATTTATCGAAACCATTGGATCTGAGCCGGTATTCCTGAATGCCCTGCTGCAAAGAACGCTTTCTGCTTTGCATCGTTGCCACGACAAGACAGTTGTACTTGGCCGCAAGAGCGCGAAGGAGAGGCTTGCCAGCTTTCTGGTCGGTATGGCCGACCGGATTGGTTCGACAAAGTCTGGTGAGTGCCAGTTGGATTTACCGATGTCGCGGCGTGACATCAGTGACAGCTTGGGACTGACGATCGAGACAATCAGCCGCCAATTTCGTGACTTGCGGTTGGCCGGGCTCGTTGAAACCACCGGCCGCTCACGCGTTTTTCTGCGCGATCCGTCGGCTTTGGCAGAACGAGCGATGCATACCTGATGATGCTTCTTAAAGAGGTTAACCCTTTTTTCGAAATTTGACATGGATCAATGCAGCGGCCGCTGCCGCTGCCTAATGCGAGGCCAGTTCAAGAGGGAAAAGGTCTGATGGAAGCTGTACTTGGTAGGGTAGGACTATGGTTACTTGTCCTATTACTCGCCGTCTTGGCCATCGCCGGGGCCAAGGATGCCGCCTTCGCCGCACATGCCACGATCATCGCGGTCGTTGCGTTGATTCTGATCGGAGTGACTGCCGGACGGTATGATCCGTTGGCAAAAATGCAGAGCATGTTCCACATGCCTACCGACCCATCACGCTATGATGATGATCCGGTCCGTTGGGGCGTTATCGCCACCATGTTCTAGGGCATGGTCGGAATGCTTGCAGGCGTATTTATCGCGCTGCAATTGGCATTTCCTTGGCTTAACTTCGAACCCTATCTGAATTTTGGGCGGGTCCGTCCGCTCCACACATCGGCGGTTATCTTCGCCTTTGGCGGCAACGCTTTGATCGCAACGAGCTTCTATGTTGTGCAGCGAACCTGCCGCGCGCGTCTCGCCTTCCCCAGTCTGGCCCGATTTGTGTTCTGGGGTTACCAGCTGTTCATCGTTCTTGCTGCCAGCGGCTATCTGCTCGGCGTTACCCAATCGCGGGAATATGCGGAACCGGAATGGTATGTCGATATCTGGCTGACCATTGTCTGGGTCAGTTACGGCGCAGTGTTTATCGGCACGCTGATACGCCGTCATGAACCGCATATCTACGTAGCCAACTGGTTCTATCTCGCGTTCATCATTACCGTGGCGATGCTGCATCTGGTCAACAACCTCGCGATGCCGGTCAGCTTCCTCGGATCGCACAGCTACAGCGCGTTTGCCGGGGTGCAAGATGCGCTGACGCAGTGGTGGTACGGCCATAATGCGGTTGGATTTTTCCTGACCGCCGGTTTCCTGGCGATGATGTATTACTTCGTCCCCAAGCAGGCCGAGCGGCCAATCTACTCCTACCGACTGTCGATCATCCACTTCTGGTCGCTGATCTTCCTGTATATCTGGGCCGGACCACACCATTTGCATTATACCGCCCTACCCGATTGGGCACAGACGCTGGGCATGGTGTTTTCGGTCATGCTGTGGATGCCCAGTTGGGGCGGCATGATCAACGGGCTGATGACGCTGAACGGTGCATGGGACAAGGTTCGCACCGATCCGATCATCCGCATGATGGTGATGGCGCTCGCATTCTACGGGATGAGCACGTTCGAGGGTCCGGTGCTCAGCATCAAGGCGGTCAACAGCCTGTCGCATTACACCGACTGGACCATCGGCCATGTGCATTCCGGCGCATTGGGTTGGAACGGTCTGATCACCTTCGCCTGTGTCTATTACCTCGTCCCACGCCTGTGGAAGCGCGAGCGGATGTATTCCCTCAGGATGATCAACTGGCACTTCTGGCTCGCGACAATTGGCATTGTTTTCTACGCATCGAGCATGTGGGTTGCCGGCATCACGCAGGGCCTGATGTGGCGCGAATATGGACCTGACGGTTATCTGGTGAACAGTTTCGTCGATACCGTCGCGGCGCTCCACCCGATGTACATCATGCGCGCATTCGGCGGGGGACTGTACCTGCTCGGCGGCGCAGTGATGGTTTACAACATCTGGATGACGCTGGCCGGGAGTGTCCGGACGGAAGCACCAATGACGCAGCCCGATTACAAGGCGGAGAAAGACCGTCCCATCACAACCCCCGCCCAAACACTAGCTGAGTAGGAGCAACAACCATGAGCCTTATACCAACCTGCATTAATCACAACTCATGTGCCCATTGGCGCCGACCTATGGTCATGATGCGCGACGGTTGATCGATGAGCTTGTTCCAAGCTTCGCAGCAGTGGTCGATGATGTTTTCGTGCGATG
>Ga0209702_10004973_pt1 | contig 18646 bp, 16 predicted proteins | sample FRY01_FD_187210 | JGI IMG/M metagenome (GOLD analysis project Ga0209702, IMG submission 187210) | Freshwater microbial communities from Lake Fryxell liftoff mats and glacier meltwater in Antarctica - FRY-01 (SPAdes) (version 2) | ecosystem: Environmental > Aquatic > Freshwater > Ice > Glacier...
CCAGACCCGCGCTTGAAAGCTGATCCAGCACAGCTTGCGCCCCGTCGATCAGCGCGGTGCCTTGCGCCAAAGCGGCATAAAGCCTTGCGTAAAACGTATCCACCCAATCATCGGGCAAATCTGCGCCAAGCCCGCGCGCCGTGGTGAACAACCCGCCAATGGTGCCGCCCAAAAACCGCTGTTCCATTTCGGCCTGGGTCAGGTTCAGGCCATATTGCGCAAGATCGGCGGTCAGCAGGGCAAAGGCGGTTGCCTCGCTGTCCACCAACACACCGTCACAATCAAAAAGCACCGCTTTGGGGGTCATAAACAGCCTCTCTCAAGTTTTCTGGTCATGTCAGGTCTGGCGCGCGCAGGATGGTGATGGTGGTATCGCCATATTTGCGCTGCTCGATCCGGGTAAAGCCCGTGGGGGCGGTTATGGCTGCACTTTCCTCCCATACGATAACCGCGCCGGGGGCGATCCAGTGGCCTTTGATGGCGCTGGCCAGTGCCGCCTCGCCCAAGGCTTTGCCGTAAGGCGGATCAATGAACACCAGATCAAAGGGTGCCGCGATATTGGGCGGCAGTTGGGTGGCATTCTGGCGCAGGATGCGGGCGGTTTGGCGGGTTATCTCAAGGTTGCGTTTGATCAGGGCGAGGGCAGGCTGGCCATCCTCTACCAGTGTTGCATGGGCCGCACCCCGGCTCAGCGCCTCCAGCGCCAGCGCCCCGGTGCCCGCAAACAGGTCCAGTACCCGCGCGCCTGTCACGGGGGGCGGGCCCCCGTCCAGCCGCCCGTTTATCAGCAGGTTGAAAATCGCCTCGCGCACCCGGTCCGATGTGGGGCGCAGATGGGCCGCGGTATCGCCCTTGCCAAGCTCTGCCAGATGGGTGCCGCGATGGGTGCCGCCGATGATGCGCATTATGAAAGCAGGGCTTTCAGGTCGGTCGCAGGGTCGCTGACCCGCAAAGGCGTCGGGGATTTGCCCATGGCCAAAAGACGCTTGGCCACCATGAAGGCGCGGGGGTCGTTCATCGCATCGACGGCCAGCAAGGCATCCCCCTTGTAGTACCAAAAGGATGTGGCCCCTTCGGTTTGGCGGGTGGCAACATGGTCATAGCCCGTGTTCAGCCCCGCGATTTGCAGCTTGATGTCATATTGATCGGACCAGAACCACGGCTCGGGCACATAGGGTTTGTGTGCGCCCAACATATTGGCCGCCACGCATTCCGCCTGATCAATGGCGTTAGGTACCGATTCCAGCCGCACCCGGCCTGCGGCTGTGGGGAAACTGGCGCAATCGCCTGCGGCCCAGATATGGGGCGCACTGGCACGGCCCTGCGCATCGGTGGCAATGCCGTTGTCGATGGTCAGCCCTGCGGACTGTGCAAGCGCGGTGTTGGGTGTGATGCCCACGCCGACCATCACAAAATCTGCCGCAATTTCGCGCCCATCGCTCAGGCGCGCACCTGTGACATGGCCATCGCCAAGCAGGCAGTCCAAGCCGGTCGATTCCAGAATTTTCACGCCGTGGCGGCTATGCAGATCGCGGAAAAAACCGGATGTCTCGGCGCAGGCCACGCGCTGCAAAATCCGCGGGGCCATTTCCAGCACGGTCACATCCAGCCCCAGTTTCGCTGCTACCGCTGCCCCTTCCAGCCCGATATACCCGCCGCCCACAATCACCACCCGCGCGCCACGCTTGAAATAGGGTTGCATCGCATCCACATCGGCCAAATCGCGCAAGGTGAACACGCCTTTCAGATCGCCGCCAATCGCGCTTGGCAAACGGCGGGGGCTGGCCCCGGTGGTCAGCGCTAAATCGTCATAGGCCAGCACCTCATCGCCCAACCGGATTGTCTTGGTTGCGGGGTCAATCGCTGTGACACTCGCCCCCAGTCGCAAGGTGATGTTGTGGTCGGCATAAAATTCAGCGGGGCGCAGGAACAAACGCTCTGCCGGCATCTCGCCCATCAGATAGGCTTTGGACAAGGGCGGGCGCTGGTAAGGTAGGGCGGTTTCCGTGCCGATCAGGGTGATCGGGCCATCCGCCCCCAAAACCCGCAGCTTGGCCACAAGAGCTGCCCCAGCCTGGCCCGCGCCGATCACTACAATCTGTCCCATCCAGCCCCCGCTTTTCATGCCCCCAAATCGGTTTTTGTCAAATCGTCACTGGTCGGGCCTTGGGGGAAAGCCTATAACTGCCCCAACTGGAAACGCAACGCGTGAGGGAATGGATATGGTAATTTCTGTCGGGGATAGGCTGCCAGAGGCGGATTTGGTGCGCTTGGGCGATGCCGGGCCAGAGCAGGTGAGCATTGACGCGCTGACCAAAGGCCGCAAAGTGGTGATTTTTGCGGTGCCGGGGGCGTTTACGCCAACCTGCCATTCCGCCCATGTTCCCAGCTTCATGCGCACCAAGGACGCGTTTGCGGCCAAGGGCGTGGACGAGGTGGTGTGCATTTCCGTCAATGACCCCTTTGTGATGAAGGCCTGGGGCGAGGCCACGGGGGCCGCAGAAGCGGGCATCAGCATGCTGGCCGATGGCACAAGTGCGTTTACCGCCGCGATGGGCCTGTCGTTTGATGCGCCGCCCGTGGGCTTGATGGCGCGGTCCAAGCGCTATGCTTTGATGGCCGAGGATGGCGTGGTCAAGGTTTTGCATCTGGAAGAAAGCCCCGGCACTTGCGAAATCTCGGGCGGTGAGGCGCTGTTGGCTGCGATTTAAGCGCACACCTCCATGAAAAGGCGAAAGCTGGCCCTGTAACCTCGCGCTACAGGGCTTTCTTTTGCCGCATTGCCCCCCTATAGCGGGCTTGCGGGATGACCCCGTGCGAGAAGCAAGCGGGACCTTGATGAGAACGATTACAACTACCGAAGATCTGGCCGCGTTTTGTTCCGCCGCCAAGAATGAAGCCTATGTGACCATCGACACGGAGTTTCTGCGCGAACGCACCTATTGGTCCAAGCTGTGCCTGATCCAGATGGCCTTGCCCGGTGCCAGGGGCGATGCGGTGCTGGTGGACCCGGTGGAAGGCGAGGCGATGTCGCTGGAGCCGCTGTATGATCTGTTTCGCCATGAGGCCACGGTCAAGGTGTTCCACGCTGCCCGTCAGGATCTTGAGATTTTCTTCGTCGAGGGCAATTGCTTTCCCGAACCGCTGTTTGACACGCAGGTTGCAGCCATGGTGTGCGGCTTTGGTGAACAGGTCGGCTATGAGACGCTGGTGCGCAAGATCGCGCATCATCCGTTGGATAAAACCAGCCGTTTCACCGATTGGTCACGCCGCCCGCTGAGTGATGCACAAAAGACCTATGCTTTGGCCGATGTCACCCATCTGCGCCAGATTTATGAGTTTTTGGCCGCCGAAATAGCACAAAGCGGCCGTCAGAAATGGGTGGAGGAGGAGTTGGCGGTGCTGACCGACCCCGAAACCTATACCGTGCGGCCCAATGAGGCGTGGCTGCGTATCAAGACCCGCACCAATTCGGGGCGGTTTTTGGCAATTGTGAGAGAGTTGGCGCAGTTCCGCGAGGCCTATGCCCAAGGCAACAACGTGCCGCGCAGCCGGGTGATCAAGGATGATGCGCTGTTGGAATTGGCATCGACCAAGCCCACGAATGTGGAGGAGTTGGGCCGCTCGCGCCTGCTGTTGCGCGAAGCGCGGCGCGGCGATATTGCGGACGGCCTGCTGGCGGCGGTGAAGGCGGGGGTAGAGGCCAAGCCCGATGATTTGCCAAAGCCCGACCATGTGAAAGACCAGGTGCAGGTAAACCCCGCCCTTGCCGATTTGCTGCGCGTGCTGCTGAAGGCCAAATCCGAGGAATTGGGCGTGGCGACAAAGCTGATCGCCTCGGCGTCGGACCTTGATCTGATTGCGGCAGGACAGCGTGATGTTGCAGCCCTGATGGGCTGGCGCAGTGAGGCCTTTGGCGAGGATGCCTTGCGCCTGTGCCGGGGCGAAATTGCGCTGTCGGCCAAGGGCAATAGCATCAAGGTTATCCGGCTTTAACCCGGCGGGGCCCTGCTGGGTGTGCGGAGGGCTATAGGTATTTTTGCCAAGATGAATTCAGGCGATCAGCCCTTGGCCAAAGCATCGAGTTTGCTGGCCAGTTTGATGTCGAGTTCCGTCAACCCGCCCGCGTCATGGGTGGTAAGCGTGACTGTGACACGGGCATAGATATTGGACCATTCGGGATGATGATCCCATTTTTCCGCCCAGATCGCCGCGCGGGTCATGAAGCCGAACGCCTCGATGAAATTGGCGAATTTATAGGTTTTGGTGATGGCATCACGGGTTTGGTCGAGCGCCCATCCATTGGCCAGAAGGGGGGCGAGGGGGCTGCGATCCTTGAGTTTTGGCACTTTCATGTCGGTATCACCGCATCATCTGCGGTCTCGGCGCGCAGCCTTGCGGGGCGGGTTTTGATGCGCTCCCAATAGGCGGTCAGAGCGGGGGTGGCGGGGATGGTGCCATATTGCAACCCGTAACCGATTTGCGATCCGACAAAGACATCAGCGGCGGAAAAGGTTTTGCCTGCGATATAATCTTCGGTAACGGCTGTTTGCAGGGTTTGGCAGGCCAGCGCATAGGTGCCATAGCCGACCATGCGTTGCCGATCGGGTGGTGGGACCAGCCCCAGCGCGTGGTTGGTTATCGCAGCCTCCAGCGGGCCTGCGGCGAAAAGCATCCAGCGATAATAGGCGGCGCGGTTTTGGCCTACCATTTTGGCTTTGGGAAAAGCATCGGCGAGATAAAGACAGATCGCCGCGCCTTCGGTGATCACAGCACCGTCATGCACCAGTGCGGGCACCTTGCCCATCGGGTTCAGCGCCAGATAATCGGGCGCTTTCATCGTGGTGCCGTAGTCCAGCAATCTGACCGCGTAAGGCGCGCCGATTTCCTCTAGCATCCAGCGGGCAATGCGGCCGCGCGACATGGGGTTGGTGTAAAGGGTCAGGGTCATTGCGGCCTCCGGCTTTGTGGCATTGTGGCACGGCACCGGGGGTTTGTCAGCCGTCGGTGCTGCGACGGAACGGGCCGTAAGCGGTGAGGACCTCGATATCCTCCTCCACCGCGTTACGCTCGGCTGTCAAATACTCCCCCACGGCCCGCGCGAAACCTTCGTTCGCGATCCAATGCAGGGAATAGACCGGGGCGGGCAAATAGCCGCGCGCAAGCTTGTGATCGCCTTGTGCCCCGGCCTCTACCTTTTGCAGTCCATGGGCGATGGCCCAATCAATCGCGCGATAGTAGCACAGCTCGAAATGCAGGCAGGGGTGGTCTTGGGTGCAGCCCCAATAGCGGCCGTAAAGCGTGTCGCGCCCGATGAAGTTCAGCGCGCCCGCGACTGCCGTGTCTCCGTCAAAGGCCAGAACCAGCAAGATATCAGTCCGCATGGTGGCGTGAAATTCGGCGAAGGCGCTTCGGGTCAGATAGGGGGTGCCCCATTTGCGGGCCCCTGTGTCTTGGTAGAACACCCAAAACGCATCCCAATGTTCCGGGGTGATTTCGTCGCCCGTCAGCGCGCGGATATAAAGCCCTGCTGCGTTGGCGGTGTGGCGTTCCTTGCGGATGGCCTTGCGTTTGCGCGACGACAGATCGGCCAGAAACCCGTCGAAATCGGCGTAGGCGTTGTTGTGCCAATGGAATTGCTGGGTGATGCGGGGCATCAGGCCCATTGCGGTGCCGCGCGCCAGCTCCGCCTCGGTGCAAAAAGTGATGTGCAAGGACGAGAGGTTGTTTTGCGCCGCAATCTGTGTGGCGGCGGTGATGAGGGCTTGGGTGCCTGTCTCCTCCTCGCCCGGCAGGGTCAGGAAACGGCGGCCGGTGGCGGGGGTGAAGGGGGCCGCCACTTGGAGTTTGGGGAAGTAATTGCCGCCCGCGCGTTCAAACGCATGCGCCCAGTTGTGATCAAAGATATATTCGCCCTGACTGTGGGATTTGGCAAACATCGGCATGGCGGCAATTGCCAGCCCGCCCCGCCGCGCCACAAGCGGGCGTGGTTGCCAACCCGAACGCGCGCCGATGGAGGCGGAACGTTCCAGCGCCAGCAAGAACCGATGCGTGGTGAAGGGGTCTTGCGGGCGGCCATCCGCGCTTTCGGGGCAGGCAAGTGCATCCCAATCGGCGGCTGCGATTTCGGCAAAGCTGTTGTGCAGGGTAACTTCGATTTCGGCCATGGGAACCTTTGGGTCTTTGCTACCTTGAAGGTGGGGCCAAGCCTGCCCGGGTCAAGCCGGGAAGGGGGGGAGGTAGCGTTCAAAAGTGATGTTTTGCGCAAATTCCCGCGCCGCTGCCTCGGCTGAGGGTGAGGTGATGGTCCAGCACAGGATGACCGCACCGTCACGGCGCAGATCGGTGACGCGGGGGCGGGCCAGATCGCTGGCCTCATGGCTGATGAAACAGGCCCCGGCATGGGTGTAATCCGGGATTTCTCGCAGGCGGTCGCAGGTGGCGGCGGGGATTGGCGCCCAATCGGCGGGATCGTAAGAGGAGGTGGTCAGCCCGCGCGGGATATGGGGGCAGAGCCGGGCCATGACGATCACCGAATTGGGGTTGAACGACATCAGCGCAACCGGGCCTTTGTAGCTGGCCAAGGCAGTGGCGGTTGCAGCCTCCAGCTTGCCATCTGTGGGGCCAAGTTCGCCTTGCTGGTCTTTGATTTCAATCAGCAAGGGGGTGCGGCCCGCGATGAGGGTGAGGATTTCGGGCAGGCTGGGGATGGTCTCGGCCCCGCCGCGCAAAGGAATATGCGCGAGTTCGGCGGCGGAGCGTTGGTTCAGCGGCCCGGTTTCCAGCGTAAGGCGGTCCAGGGTTTCATCGTGAAAGACCATGGCTTGACCGTCGCGCGACAGTTGCAGATCAATCTCGATGCCGTAGCCTGCATCGATGGCGGCCTGAATGGCGGCGCGGCTGTTTTCGGGGCGGCCTTTCTTGATGTCGTGAAGCGCCCGATGAGCGATTGGTTTTGTGAGGAAGTCGGGGTGCAAGGACATGCTGGCTCGCTTTTGGGGAAAGGGTGGGGGGCTGTCTGCCCCCCCAAACGGTTTTGGCAGGGCCAAAACCGACCCCCCCGAGGATATTTTTACCAAAGACAAAAGCGGATCAGGGCGTGATTTCAAAGATGCCTTCGATTTCGACGGCGACCCCGAAAGGCAGTGCGGCGGCAGAGACAGCAGAGCGGGCATGACGCCCGGCATCACCGAGGATTTCCACCAGAAAATCGGAGGCGCCGTTGATGACCTTGGGTTGATCGGTGAAATCGGCGGTCGAATTGACAAAGCCGGTTAATTTGATCACCTGTTTGAGGCGCGACAGATCGCCGCCGCAGGCCGCGTTCACCTGTGCGAGAAGCGAGATCGCGCAGCGCTGGGCGGCTGCGGCCCCGTCTTCCACGCTCATCCCATCGCCCAAGCGGCCCATTATCAGGCCAGCCTCGCCCTGGCTGATTTGGCCGGAAACGTAAAGCGTGCTGCCGTGCAGCACGAACGGGACGTAATTGGCAGCGGGGGCGGGGGCGGACGGCAATGTGATGCCGCGTTCGGCAAGGCGGGAAGCGATGGTCATGATGGTCCTTTCAGCAGGTGTCGCCACGCTAACCGTTTTCCAGGCCTTCGTGAAACGCAAAATGCGGGTGGGCAGGATGTGCGGTTGGTTTTGGCAATTTGGCCGGTGTTTGGAATGTTGGGTTGGCAAGGTTGCCAAGGGCCTTCCGCCTTGCCATGCCCGTTTTTCCAATCCTCAATCTTCGCGGAAGGCGCGGGCAAAGTAATCGGTGAAGGGTTTGAGAAGATAGGCAAGCGGCGTCCGTTCCTCCGTGCGGATGAACGCTTCCACCGGCATGCCGGGGATCAAGGTCAGGCCGTTCAGCTTTTCCATTTCGCCATCATCGGGGACGATTTCGGCGCGGTAATAGGAGATTTGCGTGCGTTGGTCGGTCAGCGCATCGGCGGAGATGAGGGTGATATGGCCCGACAGTTCCGGCGTGGTGCGGGAGGGGAAGGCGGAAAACACCAGCCGCACGGGTTGGCCCACAGTGACCTGATCGATATGGAAAGGCTGCACTTGGGCTGCGATCACCAAGGGGCGATCTTGGGGGATCAGATATAACAGCGGATCGGCAGGGCGCAAAACCGCGCGGGGCGTGGTAACTTGCAGGCCCAGAACGATGCCAGACACCGGGGCCAAAATATCCAGCCGCGCGATGCTTTCCATCAAGGCGCGGCGGCGCTCGGCCAGTTCCAGCTCGCGAAAGCCGATATCGCGCAATTGCGTGTTTGCCTCCTCGCGCCGGGTTGCGGCGAGGGTAAGGACCTCAATCTCGATCTCGGTCATGCGGCCTTCGGATTGGGCGCGGGTAGCGGCAAGTTCACCCACCTGCCCGTCAAGCCGGGCGGTTTCGCGTTGCAAGGCCAGCACCCGGCTGGCCTGCGCGAGGCCCTTGGCCAGTAGATCTTGTTGTGAGACCAGTTCCTGGTTTATCAGGTCCAGCTGCAAAACAAGCGCTTTTGCCTGCGCGTTCACCCCGGTGATCTGGCTGTCAATCTGGCCGCTGCGTTTGGACATCTGGTCCACCTGCTGGGCGATGGTATCACGGCGGGCATCGAACAGGCGGCGTTGGCCGTCGATCAATTCGGCGACATCGGCGCGGGTTTTAGCAACCTCGCGCAGCTCCGGGGCGAAAGTGATGGCAGTTTTGTCGTCGCGCTCCGCCTCCAGCCTTGCGCGGCGGGCGAGGATTTCGAAAAACTGGCCTTCAACAATGGCCAGTTCCGATTTGATCGCCGCCCCGTCAAGGCGCAGCAGCAAATCTCCGGCGCGCACCGCCTGCGATTCGGTGACATGGATGGAGGCGACAACGCCGCCATCGGGGTGTTGCACGATCTGGCGGTTCTGCTCCACCTCGATCCGGCCTGTGGCGACGATGGCCCCGGTGATGGTGGTCATCACGCTCCACGCGCCAAAGCAGCCGATGAGCAGGAACAAGGTGACAAGCCCAATCAGGACGGGTTTGCGCACGGGCCAGGGGTTTGCGGCCTGCGCAAGGTTGGCAGGGCCCCCCGATGCGGGTTCGGCCAGTTTCAGCCCTGTCATGTGACACCCCCCGGCCCGGCTGCACGGGTCACTTCGCCATGATTTTTCAGAATTTCGCGCAGCACCTGATCGCGCGGGCCAAAGGCGCGGCGCGCACCATCCTCCAGCATCAAAAGCACCTCGCATTCTTGAATGGCGGCAGGGCGGTGCGCCATGATCAAAACCGCATTATCCGCCGCTTTCATCGCGCGAATGGCTTGGTTTAGCGCCAGCGAGCCTTCGTTGTCGAGGTTTGAATTCGGCTCATCCAGCACCAAAACCACGGGGTCGCCGTACAAGGCGCGCGCAAGGCCGATGCGCTGGATTTGCCCGCCTGACAGGCGGTTGCCGATGGTGGAGACGCGGGTATCATACCCATCGGGCAGTTTCAGGATCATGTCATGGGCAGCGGCGCGGCGGGCGGCATCCACAATTTTGGCAGGGTCAGCGCGTACATCCAGCCGGGCGATGTTTTCCGCGATGGTGCCATCAAACAGGGCCACGCGCTGCGGCAGATAGCCGATGTAGCTGCCCAGAATATCCGGGTCATATTGATCGAGCGTGGCCCCATCAAGCCGGATCGTACCGCCAATCGGCCGCCAAACCCCGATCAGCGCACGGGCCAAAGTGGATTTGCCGGACCCGGACGCGCCGATAACCCCCAGCGCCTGACCGGGTTCCAGCTTGAACGACACCATGCGCAGCACCGCCCGCGATGCCCCCGGCGGCACCACCGTCAATGCGCTGATATCAAGCATGGCCCGGGGACGTGGCAGGGCGGTGCGCACCACATCTTCGGGTTGCGCCGACAGTAAAGCCGCGAGTCGCCCCCAGCCTTCTTGCGCGCGTTGGACAACGGCCCATTGGCCCACCAGCACCTCAATCGGGGCCAAGGCGCGGCCCAGAAGGATGGAGCTTGCGATCATTGCCCCCGCACTGAGTTGGCCCTGCAAGACCAGATAGGCGCCCACACCCAACATTGCCGATTGCAAGAACAGCCGAAAGGTTCTGGAGGTGACGGTGAAAATACCCCCCATATCAGCGGCCTTTATGCTGGCATCAAGCGCTGCCCCGCGTGCCTTTTGCCAGCGTTCAGTCCCCGCACCCTGCATGCCAAGCGCCTGCACCGTTTCCGATTCCGCCTTCAGATTTTCGCCCAGTTGTTCGACATGGGTCGCGGCCATATTGGCCTGCAAAAGCAGTCCTTGCGTAAGGCCGCGGTTCAGAAAGGTGATGATGACTAGGCAAACACCGCCCGCAATTGCCAGCCAGCCCAAGACCGGGTGAAAGATAAAGATCGCCGCGACAAACAGCGGCGTCCAGGGAATATCGAAAAACGCCAGATGCACGGGCGACGACAGATAGCGCTGCACCGATTCCAGATCGCGTTGAGCCACCATGGCGTTTGGATCATTGGGGGCAAGCGTCAGGCGGCGTACGGCGGCCTGAAACACCCGCTTGTCCAGCGCGTCTTGAAATCGCGCGCCGACCCGCGCAATCACCCCGTTTCGGGCATGGTCCAAAAACCCCATGGCCACGAACAAAAGCAGTACCAGCGCTGACAGGGCCAGCAGCGTTTCCTCGGACCGGCTGCCCAAAACGCGGTCATAGACCTGCAGCATGTAAAGCGGGCCGGTCAGCATCAGCAGGTTCACAAAAAAGCTAAAGCCAAAGATTGTCAGATACAAAGTGCGGCCGCGGCTGCGCGCCTTGGCAAGTTCCTTTTGGCCTTGTCGGTCATCCTGCTGCGTCATGACGTGGTGTTTCAATGTTGAGCCAGCGTTGCTTGCATGCCGTGATCCTAGGCTTAAAGGCTAAATCTTATCATCCTATTCCTTTTTTCGACGCTTTTTAGCGCGCAATCTTGTAGCGCGCAATGCTTTTTCGGCTTCGCATCAAGGCGCTGCGGGTGGGGTGATCTGTGAGGCTTTTGAGGGTCAATTTCCCCCTCCCAGAATGCCCAGCACTTCTTGCAAGATGCGGTCGGCAAGCGCATTCTGGCCTTGCTGTGCGGGTTGGCCTTGGGGGAATTGCTGTTGGGCTTGGGGCGAGTCGAAAACCGGCTCCGGGCTTTGTTGCTGGCCTTGCGGTACGGGCGGCAGGCGGGGTTCAGGGACAATCATTGGCAAGGGGCGGGCGGGAAGCCCTTCATGCACGCGGATCATCACCTCGTGCCATATCTCGGCGGGCAGGCCGCCGCCTGTCACGCCGCGCAAGGGGGTGTTATCGTCATAGCCCATCCAGACGCCGGCCACATAATCGGCGGTAAACCCAATGAACCACGCATCGCGCGCCGCCGAAGTGGTGCCCGTTTTGCCCGCAGCCTCACGCCCTTTCAGCCGCGCACGGGTGCCTGTGCCTTCTTCCACCACCATATGCATCATATAGGTCAGGTATTTCGCCGAGGTTTCGGAAATCACCCGCTCGCCTATGCCGCCATCCTGACCCATGAGGGGTGTGTTTTCGCCCTGTAGGCGCAGGTCAATCAAGCCGTAAGGGCGCACCGAGGATCCGCCGTTCAGAATGCCCGCATAGGCGCCTGTCATCTCCAAAAGGCTGGACTCGGACGCCCCCAGCGCCAAGGCCGGCCCTGCCGCCAAATCGCTGCGGATGCCGAAATCCTCGGCCACCTTGCGCACCACTTCGCGGCCCACGGCTTCGGATATCCGAACCGCGGCGGTGTTCACCGATTCCTCCAGCGCCTTGGTCAGGGTAATCAGGCCGAGGTATTTATTGGTATAATTGCGCGGCGAATAAGGCCCAGAGCCGCGGATGTTAATGGTCAGCGGCGCATCTTCGACAAAATCGGCGGGGGTATAGCCAAGGTCCATCGCGGCGGCATAGACGAAGGGCTTGAAGGCCGACCCGGTTTGCCGCTTGGCCATGGTGGCGCGGTTGAAGCTGCCGGGGGGGGCGGCATTCCGCCCGCCAACCATGGCGCGCACCGCCCCATCAGCGGACATCACGATCACAGCCGCTTCCGCTTTTGACCCCTCGCTCAGCTTATTGGTGAACACATCCGCAAGGGCGGTTTCTGCGGCTTTTTGCAGGCGTTGGTCCAGCGTTGTGCGCATGATAACGTCTTCGGTCGTGTCCTTTGTCAGGAAATTCGGGCCTTCGCCCATCACCCAATCCGCGAAATAGCCGCCCGCCCGCGCCTCGGCTGCTTGCGACAAGGTTGCGGGGTTGCGCACCGCCTCCGCATGCTCAGCCAGCGTCAGATGGCCTTGCTCCAGCATCAAATCCAGCACCACGCGCGCACGGCCCTGGGATCGCGCAAGGTTGTTGGTGGGCGCAAAAGTGGACGGGGCTTTCAAAAGGCCTGCCAGCATCGCCGCCTCGGCCGCGTTCACCTTGTTGGCGGATTTGCCGAAATAACGCTGTGCGGCGGCTTCAAACCCGCGCGCGCCGGCCCCCAGATAGGCTCGGTTGAAATAGATCGTCAGAATGTCTTCCTTGGAATATTTCGTTTCCAACGCCAAAGCATAAGGCACCTCGCGGATTTTGCGCATCAGGCCGCCTTGGCGGCAGTCGGCTTCATACTCCGCCTCAGACTTCCACTGCGTCGTGTCATAGAGCACGCCCAGACACAAAAGCTTGGCCACCTGCTGCGTGATGGTAGAGCCGCCGTTGCCCTGCAGCGGGCCGCGCCCTTCGCGCATGTTGATGCGCACCGCCGATGCGATGCCGCGCGGTGAGATGCCGTAGTGCCAGTAATAGCGCTTATCCTCGGTCGCCACGACCGCATCATGCAGGTAGGTCGATACGGTTTCGGCGGTGGCGGACCCGCCAAAGGTTTCCCCGCGCCAAGCAAAGACCTTTTCCTCGCGGTCCAGCAGGGTCACTGACCCACGGGCGCGCGCGTCCAGCAGATCGTTCAGGGGCGGCAGCTGGGCGTAGAAATACATCGTGGCCGCAACCACGATCATGCCGACGACAGCCCCGATCCGCCAACTGAAGCCCCAGATGATCCGCCAGATCAGCCCAACAAAGGCCGTGATCCAGCCGGAAACACCACGCCTGCGCGGGGCGCGTTTTTTAGGTGCTTTTTTGGGCGTGGGTTTGGGAGATGCGGGTTTTCCGCCCCCGGCAGAGGTTTTGTAGCGGCGGTCTGCCACCAATGACGGTTTGCCTGATCTGCTCATCCTGCACTCTCGTGTTTTCACGTTTTATTGCGGCGACCATAGCCTGCCTGAGTCTGATTGTGGAGTGTTAAGGCCCAGCCCCGCTGGTGGAATTTCGATTAATTTTTGTGCATATTGCCTAAAAAGTGTAAAATTTGGGCGCAGTGGCGGTTTTTTGCCGCCGGGGCGGGCGGGCCTGCTTGTGCTGCACCTGCGAAGTAACGCCCTTTTGGTGTTGGAAATCCGGGACGGGGACCGGCAGGACAGCAAAGGGGATAGGCGTGAAACTGATCATTGCAGCAATCAAACCTTTCAAGCTGGAGGAGGTGCGCGAGGCGCTGACCACCTTAGGCGTGCGGGGCATGATGGTAACGGAAATCAAGGGTTTTGGCACACAATCCGGCCATACCGAAATTTACCGGGGCGCGGAATATGCCGTGAATTTTGTCCCGAAGATGCGGTTGGAAATTGTCGTGCCGGACAATCTGGCAGAGGCCGCCGTCGAGGCGATTGCTGCAACCGCGAAAACCGGAAAAATCGGGGATGGCAAGATCTTTGTGCTGGATGTGTCGCAGGCCCTGCGCGTGCGCACCGGCGAAACCAATGATGACGCTTTGTAAGCGGCGGGGGAAGGATATGATGATGAAAATGCCAATGAAATTTGCTGTGGCGGCAGGGGTGGCGGCAGGCATTGCCGCGACCATGGCGCTGCCCGTTTGGGCGCAGGACACGGCGGTCGTAGCAGTGGTCGAGACTGCACCCGCTGTCGATAATGCTTTTATCTTCAACACTTTGCTGTTCTTGATTGGCGGCTTTTTGGTGTTCTGGATGGCGGCAGGGTTTGCAATGCTGGAAGCCGGACTTGTTCGCTCCAAAAATGTGACGATGCAGTTGACCAAGAATATCGCGCTGTTTTCAATCGCCGCCATCATGTATTGGCTGGTTGGTTATAATCTGATGTACCCGGGTGATGGGTGGACTGTGGCCGGTTGGATCGGGGCATTCGGAACCGCGTCCATTCAAGGTGAACCGGCGCTGGAAGCCGGCTATGCGACCGGCTCGGACTTCTTTTTCCAGTTGATGTTCTGCGCCACCACAGCCTCCATCGTGTCGGGCACTTTGGCAGAGCGTATCAAGCTGTGGCCGTTTCTGGCCTTCACGGTCGTGTTGACCGGGTTCTTGTACCCGATTTCTGCCTCTTGGCAGTGGGGCGGCGGCTGGTTGTCCGAAGCAGGGTTCAACGACTTTGCAGGTTCCACTCTGGTGCATGCGGCGGGTGGGTTTGCGGCACTGGCTGGGGCAATCATCCTTGGCCCGCGTTTGGGCAAATTCACCAAAGAGGGTCGGGTCAACCCGATGCCAGGCAGCAACCTTGCACTCGCAACCCTCGGGACGTTCATCCTGTGGCTGGGCTGGTTTGGCTTCAACGGGGCCTCGCAACTTGCCTTGGGAACCGAAGCAGATGCCAATGCCGTGGCGATCATTTTCGCCAACACCAATATGGCGGCGGCGGCAGGGGCAATTGCTGCAATGATCCTGACGCAGATCATGTATAAAAAGGTGGATCTGACCTTTGTTCTGAACGGCGCGCTGGCGGGTCTTGTGTCAATCACCGCGGGGCCGCTGGACCCGACCCTGTTCGGGGCGTTGTGGATTGGTGCGCTTGGCGGGATGATCCCGGTGATCGTGGTGCCGATGCTGGACAAAATGAAGCTGGATGACGTGGTCGGCGCGATCCCGGTTCACCTTGTCGCGGGCTTTTGGGGCACCATGGCTGTGCCGTTCTACACCGAAGGGGCCAGTTTCGGGGCGCAAATCCTGGGTTTCGCGGCAGTCGGTGGGTTCGTCTTTGTGGCCTCGGCTGCGGTCTGGACCATCTTGAAGATGACCGTTGGTCTGCGCCCCTCCGAGGAGGATGAGATCCTTGGTCTGGACAAGGCAGAGCTTGGGTTGGAAGCCTATCCCGAATTCCGCTCCTGACCGTTCCTTCAGAAAAGCAAAGGCCCGGGCATCTGTCCGGGCCTTTTGCGTTCCATGCCTGAAGCGCCTCAACCATGCAGCCGGAAGCGCGCAAAACCGGCGCCGCCATCGCCCAGATGCTCCACCTCCATATCCGTGATTTCGGGCAAAAACCGGATCGCCCTGGGCGCGCTGTCAAAGACAAAGCTGGTGCCCGGCATCGCGGCAAGGCGCCAGTTCGGCTCTGGCGTCACAGCCAGCGCTTCGGCATCGCTCACATGGTTCAGCAAGATGTTGCGCAGGGTCACAGGTGCGGAAAACACCACCTCGGCCGCACCGCGGGGGCAAAAGGCCGCGCGGGTGCTGGCGCGGTAATTGTTGGTTGCCAGCACAAATTCCGCAGCCCTGTCCAAAGGCGCACCTTCAAACCGCAGGTTGCGGATGCGCGCGGCGTCCGGGTTCACCAATTGCCCCGCCACGGAATAGCGCGCGGGCTGGCTTGGGTCGATCTCATAGGTCAGCCCATAGATCACGTCAAAGTTATAGGACGGAAAATCATCATTCACCAAGGGCTGGTCCTGCAGCCCCGGTGTCACGCGGTGAAAGGCGGCGGCAGAGCGTTCGAGCCATTCCTCAATCTCGGCCCCGCGCAGGCGAATGGCGCAGATCGTATTCGGAAAATAATAAAGATCAGCCAGATTGCGTTGGTAAAGCGGGCCCGCCTGAATGTCAGTGAAATGATCGGGCCCGCCCCAGCCCCCCACCTTGAACGGTGCCGCCGCCGACAAAAGCGGAAGGTTTGCATGGGCGGTCCGGGCCAGCTTGGATGCAACATAGGCCGCCTGCGCTTGGCAGATCAATTGCACCGACGCGCAATTTCGGATCATCGCGAAATAGCTGTGCAGCGGGCGTTTCGTTTCGCCAACCGGGGCGCGCATATAGTCCAGCGTTGCGTCATGGTCCCGCTGGGCTGCGCGCAAAACCTTTGGCGCGGAATTCACAAGTGCCAGATTGGTGCCATACATCGGGTGCGAAGCGATAGGGCGGGCCATGGAATGGCTGTCCAGCACGCGCCAGTCCCTTCCGTCACGTTCCAGCAAAAGGTCGATCATCCCCAGATGAGAGCCCCAGAACCCCGCCATCACCGAAGGCGTGCCCGCGATGGTGCCGCGCGTCAGGTCAAGCCCCGCCACCCCCGCGAATTGGGACGACGGAAACACCATATGGGTGTGCCCGGTAATAAGTGCGTCCACCCCTTGCAAGCGCGCAAGCGGTTGGGCGGCGTTTTCCATCCCGTCATGATGTTGTGCGCCACCAATGCCGGTATGGGCAAGCAAAACGATGATATCTGCCCCCGCCTCTTTCATTTCGGGGATGAAGGCGGCGGCGGTTTCCACCATGTCGCGCGACTGGATCTTGCCGCCAATCACGCTTTCATCCCATGTCACGATCTGCGGCGGCAACACCCCCAAAATCCCGATCTGCACCCGGTGGCTTTTGCCTGCCCCATCACGAAGCTTGCGGTCCAGGATCACATAAGGCGGCAGCAGGTGCTTGTCCTTGCGGGGCGTGGCCCCCCGGCGGACCAAAGTATTCGCGCTGATAAAGGGAAATCCGGCCCGCCCGAGGGCTGCCATCAAGAACGGCAAGCCAAAGTTAAACTCGTGGTTGCCAAGCGTTGCCGCGTCATATCCCAGCGCATTCATCGCGGCGATGACGGGGTGCAGATCGCCTTCGCGCAATCCGCGGTCATAGGCCATGTAATCGCCCAAGGCACTGCCTTGCAGCAAATCGCCATTGTCCAGAAGGATGCTGTTGGCCACCTCCGCCCGCGCGGCCCCGATCAGGGCGGCGGTGCGGGCTAGGCCCACGGTATCCAGCGGGTGGTCTTTGTAATAATCAAAAGGAAAGACATGCGCATGCAAATCGGTGGTCTGCAAAATACGCAGATGGGCCTGCTGCGCGGCAGCACCGGTTGAAAAAGGGTGCGGTGCGATCACCTGTCTTCCTTATACTTTTGCCCCAAAACCGGGTGAAATGCCGGTCGTGCGGCCAATAGGACCAATCTAGCCAAGCTGAAAGCGAATTTCTATCTTAAGAATGTGTCGGCTCTAATTTTTTCTTCTTCGAGTTGATTATGTTGCAGCCTGCGCTAAGTACGTTGCGCCGCTGTGGGTTGCGTGGCATCAGTCGCGTCTGCCAGATATTATCGGGCAGGGCAAAATGGGATGAAGCAGCTGGCGCGCAGGTAAAACGCAGTCGGAACACGCAGGCAACAAGGGTGGCCATGATTGATCTTGAAACGCTGACCTTTGCAGGGTCCGGGCTTGCGCGTGCGGCCGAGTTGCGCGGCGATCCTGAAAAACTGGCCGGACTTTTGGCGAAAGGGTCGGTTTTACCGCTTTGGCGTGGCAAGCCCCTGGTCGTCAATGGCACGGAATTGGGATGGGTGTCCGCAGGGCATCCGGTGTTGGCCCATGGCGAGGCACCACTGTTTTTGGGGCTGGACGAAGGCACGCCGCGCTTTGGGCAAGACATCTCTGATTGGTCGCCCGAAGCGGGGGCGGAAGCGGTGGAGGCGGGGTTTTTCGATGGTTCCACCCAGTTTCACCCCGGTCTGCCCGACAGCCATGCCTTTGTTGAACTGCGCAGCGTCATGGTGCAACTGACCGCGCGGGATGCAGAATTGGCCGCCACCGCCAAGGCGGTTCTGCATTGGCACCGCAGCCACCGCTTTTGTGCGGTCTGTGGTGCTGCGTCGGCGCCCATCAACGCAGGCTGGCAGCGCGCCTGCCCCAAATGCGCTGCCCAGCATTTCCCACGAACCGATCCTGTGGTCATCATGCTGATCCAGCGCGGCAACAGCTTGCTCATGGGCCGCTCGCCCGGCTGGCCCGAGGGGATGTATTCCTGCCTTGCGGGCTTTGTCGAACCCGGCGAGACGATCGAGGCCGCCGTGCGGCGCGAGGTGCTTGAGGAAACCGGCATCACCGTGGGCGATGTGCGTTATGTCGTCAGTCAGCCCTGGCCATTTCCGGCGTCCTTGATGATGGGTTTTGTGGGGGATGCCACCAGCGACACCATCACCATTGACCCGGTCGAACTGGAGGCCGCCATGTGGGTCACGCGTGAGGATATGCTGGACGTCATGGCAGGCTTGCACCCCACCATCCGCCCCGCCCGCAAAGGGGCGATAGCCTATCATCTGATCGCAAACTGGCTCGCAGGGCGGATTGCGTAAACCTGAGTGATGCAACGTCAGAAAAAGCAGGCCAAGCGGCTGCAAACCCGCTAGGATACCCCCAGATCAAGCCCGACAAGAGGCATGGCCATTGGCCGAACATATGAGGAGCAGTTATGAAATTGACGACAAAAGGTAACTCCCAAGCACCCCAGGGGCCAACGGGTTTTTTGTCATTTTTGATGTGAGTCCCGTTGGCTATTTGGCACATGAATTTTCTGTTGTGGTCTGAATTTCGTGGCGCTGTGATGATTTCTCTGAA
>Ga0209702_10004974_pt1 | contig 18641 bp, 10 predicted proteins | sample FRY01_FD_187210 | JGI IMG/M metagenome (GOLD analysis project Ga0209702, IMG submission 187210) | Freshwater microbial communities from Lake Fryxell liftoff mats and glacier meltwater in Antarctica - FRY-01 (SPAdes) (version 2) | ecosystem: Environmental > Aquatic > Freshwater > Ice > Glacier...
GGATCGTGCCACCAAGGATCTATATGAGGACGGATTGTCCGTTTCAAGTGAGTTAGGCGCACTCAAGGAGCAAACAATTACCACTTGGCTCCGTTACTTTCCTCGAGGGGGAGAGGTTTGGGTAGATTCAGATGGAGCGTCCATGGCTTATGTAAAAGGCATCGCCAGAATGGTTGGATGGTTTGGCCCAGAACCAGATGGTGATGAGCACGAGGTTCGGGGATTTGTTGTTCCAAGGGACTACGAATTTACAGGGAACGATGTAAGAGACTTGGAGTCGGGCAAGTTCTTGACTCACAGCAGTGTCGATTCCGTTGATGAAATTATTCAAGAGCTCTCGAAACAGCTCTCACCAAATGGTCGAATCTCAATAACGGATTACGGGGACATCTTTTGGACAGCTGTCGATGGGGTCGCCAAAAAGATTACCCGGGCTCACAAAGATACGTGGTTTGACGGCCACCTTCCTGGGTCGTGATAGCGTGATTGCAGCGTCGAACCTATTTGGATTCATGATCTTGACCGGGGGGATTTAGAAAATGGCTTGGGTTTTTAAAAATGCGATAGGACAGAAATTACGAAACCCCCTAGGGGACGCGTTTTTCACGGACACTGAACTCCTTACGGATGCTTCGTCCCTCATTCGAGAAGCAATTCAGAATAGCTTGGATGCGTCTGGCGAAATTGATGAACCAGTTCGAATAAGAATCAAGATCGGCCGTCAGACAGATGCCGATGTTATTTCCAATTCTTTCAATGGTCTTGAGCCTCACACCGAAAAAGTCTTAGGTCAGGCTGGTCAAATAAAAAACTCATGTCGATACCTTGTTTACGAGGATTTTAATACGACCGGACTCTGGGGTGACACTCGAATAGACCAAGTTCCTGAAGGGAACCTCAAAGAAGACCACAGTTACTCGTTTTTTGCTCATTACGAGGGGGAGGGAAGCAAGGACGACGGGAAAAAGGGCAAGTGGGGTGTTGGCAAGGTTGTATTCCCAATGCTGTCTCAACTTAAGACCTATTTCAGCTATTCAGTGAGGCCGGTATCCAAGGCACCTTGCGGAAAAACCAACATTTTGATCGGTCAGTCGATTCTAAAGTTTCATCAGATTGGCGAGCCTTGTTTTCAACCCGATGGGTGGTTCGCAGAAGGCGAAAGTGAAAGCGGTGTACCGCTGCCACTCTCAGGCGAAAGGGCAACCAGTTTCGCTAAACAGTGGTCCATCTCTAGGTCAGAAAACGAAAACGGCCTGTCGGTGGTCGTCCCTTACATTCGGAAAGAGTTGGGAATACCTCAATTTCGCGACGCTGTCATTCGTCAGTACTTTCTTTCTATTCTCGCCCACGATTTAGAGTGCGAATTTGAGGATGAAGCGGGAACGGTGCTGGTTTTAAATAGCCAGAATATCTCTCAAGTCATAGATGGTCTTCAAAATCTAACTGAAGGAGCGAATAGAGACCTAAACACTTACCAAGTACGCATGGCGATCAGTTCGTTTGTGAAGGCCGTGAAACTCGAGGACCCGCATCTCAAATTTTCGATTCCGGATGAGGTTACTCCTCCATCAAGAATGGATCTCAGTGAAGAACTTGTTTCTTCTGCCTCGGAGTCTCTCGAAAGCAAGGGCGTGGCAGTTTTTGAAGTGACACTGGATATTCCAAAAGCCCATTCTCCGGGGACCGAGTCGGACTCTTTTGAAGTGCTGGTGGTAAAGGCGGAAGGGGTTAACCCGATCATTTACTCACGAGAGGGGATTTTGGTTCCTGGTACTCGCGCCGTAAAAGTCCGCGACTTTCTGGTTGTCGTAATGATGGATGAAGGGCCACTTGCTAACCTGCTCGGCGCCTCAGAAGGCCCAGCGCACGAGGATTGGAGGGATGACACTAAGAGGTTTAAAGAGTACTTTGGCTATAGCTCCCAAGCCCAAGCCAAAGCGAGCAGGATTATAAGAGTTGTGAGAATGTTCCCAAGCCGAATAGTCGATGAGCTCACAAAATTCGATGATGGCGTTTCGGACACCGAATATTTTTCCGACTGGTTCGCCTTCAAGGAGCGTCCTGAAGAATCGAGCAAAGATAAGGGAGGCGTGGCCGTAAAGCCCGATCTTCCTGTTAGAAACCCGGCTCAACCTCAACTGACTTTTTCGGTTGCGGGTGGAGTCCTTTCCGCTCGAGGAGGAAGTGCTAAAACGCCTCAAGGTGCGACCATCACCCTCACACTGGCTCATTCTGTGGCTCGCGGGAACGCCTTTTCCAAATGGAGTGCTCTAGATTTCGAACTTGGTGACAAGAAGTCAATTCGAATCAATTCCAAGGGCTTAAAAGTCCAAAAATATGCGGGTCAGGAAATTAGCTTTCAAGTTGTTGCGGCGGACTCATGGCTCTTAGAGATTGCCGGCTTCAAGGAATATAGGGATATTGAAGTGAAGTCCGTCATCCAAGATCCACCGAATGAAAAGGCTTAACGTGGCAACTAGATCTCTAAATTCGACCGGCCGAAGCAGAATTACGCACCAAATGTTCGATGCAGTTTTAGATTCACAGAATTCCACGCCAACCATTGACATCACTTGGGACCTGAGTGACCTGAAGCTACCTTCAGAGAGCTCCCTATTCGTCGACGTTTCCAACGATCGAGTAGAGAAACGGTTTAGTCTTTCCGAGCCCGACCTCGACACCGGTCGAATCTCGATTGAACTCGGTTCAGAATTTGTGCGTACCGTCGCAAGACTTAGGCTCATTGCCGTAATTAGAGATTCTTCCAATATCCCGGTTATCCGAGCAGAGTCAGTGACCGTTAGCTTTTCTTCGAGTGGTGAGTCATCTGCCAAATCCCTCCTAGTCGTGCAGCCGGTGAATGACCTCAAGGCTCCATGGGAATTGAGCTTTGTGGGTGGGGACGTGATCTTGAACGTATCTAACGAGGGCGGACTTTGGTCCAGCCACCTGAGGCTGTCGCCCCTATTCAAGGTGCTTGTGATAGGCCCTATTGTCTACCAAGTCGCCCTCGAGCTCTTAACCTCAAGGGGTGAGCTCGGAAGAGGAATGGAACGCTGGCAAGAGCTATTGGTCTCGTATGGGCTGGAAATTGAAGACTCAGATGATTTAGATATCGAGGAATTAATGAAGCAGGCCCGTGACGTTTCTCTCGAGTTTCAAGCGAGCAGGAAGACAGTCGAGTATCTGCTGGGCGTAATGAAGGGGGCTGACGAATGATTACAGACCTAAGGGTGTTTACTCCGGAGGGCAACGAAGAATTCTCGAAACTCTTTGAGCTGGATAAGGGGGCCATTCCATCGGCTGCAGCCAAACTCGCGTCAGATATTGAACTCACAGAGACTTTTGTGTCTATGCTCGAGACTCCGATACCGCTGCGTAGACTTGATCTGGCTACCTCGCTTTGGCCATACTTAGGCCCTGGGGGTGCTCACGAAATCAAATCTTCGAGCCCTCTTTTTTGGAATTGGCTGGCCGCAAGGCTTATGTCCGAGGCAATTTCAGCCTCGGGAGGAAAAGTCGGGGCCAAATCGCGTTGGTATTACACAGAGGGCTCTAGAAGCGCATACCGTCATTTGCTCTCAAGTGCATTTGGAACGTATCAGGCCCATCACATGAATCCTGAATCCGCGATGTCTATTCTCTGTCAACCAATCGGAGTTCCCGGGGAGGTTGTGGAGCAGATTTTGGCTACAAGAAGCATTGCCGGGTCTATAGGCGCACAATTAGCGACCGCGCTTTATTTCAACTCCAGCACAGGGCTAAACAAACTTGGCAGCGGAGGCGCTGGCCCGGGTAGTCCAAGGCGACTTGCGGCTTTTTTGAATCAAATAAGACTAACAGTCGACCATAAAAGCATGAGCGTGCCCCAAATCCTCGACCTCCTGCCACGGGAATTTGACAAGTTCAAGTGAGCTTAAATCAGTGGAAGGTGCAACTGCAAAAGCGAGGGTTTTGGCAAAGCCGCAAATCGGTAGTCTCAACTTTCTAAATAGAAGGCGAGCCGCACATGGTCAAGAATTTTCTGGAGTTCGAGAGCCTTGAGAGCCTGAGGGTTGCTTTTTTGAGGCTTGGCTGCAGGACGATGGCAGTAAAGATCCTTTCAAAACAAGATGATTCAAAGCATCAAATATATTTGGCAACCACTGCTCCGTTGACTCAGCTCTTCCCTGGGCACCTTTCGGTGAGGGGTGCGAGTTCCAGTGAAACAAAGAGCCTTAGTACCTATGGCGCACCCATCTTTGCCTTGAGAATGGATTTCACTTGGGTGCAATCGGATGGTTCGCAATCTAAGGCGCCTCATGCATCGATAATCGAGTATCCGCAATACCCAGAAGTTCGTTTTTCCGGTTTTCTGAGGGGCTCACCTCGTGCACCTGACTGCCTTAGCGGGTCCGAACAGGGTGCCTTCGGCACTCGAGCTTTAGTGTTTGGCATTGCGGGTGAAAAAGTGTTTGGGACTGTGATCACTAGTGTTACGAGCCCAAAAGCCTTTGCACAACTGTCTGATCTTTTGCCTTGGGAAATGGCCAGCACCTGCTTATTTCTTCCAGTCGACAACAGCCCTATGCAGCTGGACAGGGATTCACTCCTAAAGGAGATAGGGAGATTGGGCGGGAAGCACCACAAGCCTCTCATTCTGAAAGATGCCGGTGGCGAGCCCGAGGAATGTGCGTGGCAATCTCAATCTGCGGGCTGGACCCTTGAGGCCCTTCTCGGTATTCCACGTAATTCAAAGCCTGGCCCGGACAAACTTGGATTCGAAATAAAGGCTGTGGGATCCACTCGAACTTCTCTCATAACAACTGAGCCGGATTTTGGCTTGCGTTTTGATTTAGGCGTCAAGGAGTACTTGCTGAAATACGGCCACCCAGCAGAGCTTGGGGCAGGAAAGGTCGTCTTCAACGGACTGCACAAATCCGGCAAAGTCAACAACAAAACTGGTGCAGTGCTGGAAGTTCTTGGCTGGGACGGGGTGTCCAATCTTCCAATAGCCGGTGAGGATATGTCTGTAGTTCTTCGTGAAGAGAAATCTGACTTGATACTCGCTGGCTGGAGTCTTCAAAAACTAGCTGCCAGTTGGGTGAAGAAGCATTCTGCAGCCGTCTATGTTCAGTCAACTAAAATTGGGCTGAAAGGGCAGGAGCGCGTAACTTTTGGACCAAGAGCATTGGTTGGTGAAGGCACGACCGTCACAATGTTTCTTGAAATGGTGTCAAAGGGGGAGATTTTCTTGGACCCAGGGGACAGCTTAAATAATGGAAAAACCAAGTCTCGAACTCAATGGAGAATCAATGGCTCGATGACATCCAACCTCCCCGGTCGACTCGCTCCTCTCTACGAGGGGTTTGAAGAGGTAGATCTAGCTAGTCTCTGACTTCTAGCCTCCAAGACTTCCAGCACTTGTTTCCCAAGTGCCTCAACCACTAGTGGAGAGACCGAGTTTCCAAATTGCTTGTAGGCCTGCATGTCCGAGACCACTTGGGGAAAGCCACTCTTGTGGCCATTTAGTTTTGCAAATCTTTTGTTGAAGCCCATAAGACGCGCTGCTTCCGCAGGTGTCAGCCTTCTAGGGTTGCGCCACCCAGGTTGATCGATCAAGATTTCTGAACCGTCTTTGTAGTATCGTGCTGACATCGTCCTAGAGACATCCTCCGGGCCGACCAGTTGGAAGCCGAACCCATTTCCTTTTTCTTTGTGCTTCTTGGCATACTCCTGAAGGTATAGCCACAGCCCATCTGTAAGCATGTATTTCGGATCCGGTTCCGCAGATTCAAGAATTGTTTTTAACTTGGGGGACTGATCGGGTCTCTTAGGGAACCGGAAGTCCTCAATTTCGGAAGTCAAAAATCTTGATCGCAAAAAACAAACTATGAATATCCGTTCTCGATGCTGCGGCACCCAATGCCGAGCGTCAATAATCTCATGCCTCACCTCATATCCGAGTTGATCCAAAGTTTCTGAAATTACACTCCATGTGTTTCCTTTATCGTGCCCCTTTAAATTTTTGACGTTTTCAAGAATCATGACGGGAGGTTTTTTGATTCTTGCGATTTCGGCGATGGCGAAGAACAGGTTCCCTTGCTTCGCATCGTCAAAGCCATGGGCCCTGCCCAGTGAATTTTTCTTACTAACTCCAGCTATGGAGAATGGCTGACATGGAAACCCAGCTAATAGAACGTCGTGTTCAGGTATGGCGGTTTTGATGTCAAGCTCACGAATGTCCGAAGTTTCAACTGAATGGGTCGTGTGCCACGCGGAGTATGTCTTTGCGGCATATTTATCCCACTCGGAGGTGAAAACACATCGCCCTCCGTTTGCCTTCATGCCCAAATTGAACCCACCAATCCCTGCAAACAGGTCGATGAAATCAAATTTTCCCGGAGGTAAAGTAACCGCCCTTTGATCGCGATCTAATTTTTCTACACCAACAGCGACGGCTAATTGAAGAAGTTCGTTTTGTGATCGCCCAAGACTTGTCTGAGAATTGAGCCATGCAAGTACCTCAGGGTCGACATTTCGAAGAAGTATATCTTTTCCCATTATTCCTCCAGGTGTTTAAGCTATCACTTTCACCTAGATAATAATCAGCAGTACCGACAATAATTCAAAGTGAATTGCGATATTTGACCTCGGATTGCTTTGACAAGTACGAAAACCGAGTTAAGTTTCATCAGCCCATCGACGGCAGTGGTGCGGAATGCATCCTTAGATTCGAAGATTAAAGTGCTGAAGAAATAATTTCCTCTTGTGGCAACAAACTCCTCTAGGTAAGCGAAAAAGCAATAAATCTGATCTTTTTGCTAGCCACATCGACTCACTAAGGTGAGCGACTTGTAAAGATCGCCCAGAAGAGATTAAGCATGATGATGTCCGTGCCTGCAGGTAGGCTCGACGAAGTTGAACATTAGGGAGCTTTAATGCGGTTAATTGGTTCAAGCGAGATTGACTGGGCGCTGAATTCCCCTCTGCCAGATTTTCAAGTGACATCAGTATTCTTCGGACAAGGTGGAGCAGGAGATGCAATACAGGTCGCCGCTGCATCAGCCGGCTCTAAACCTCGACGGGCGGATCTCAAGGCTTTGTTTTTGGACCGAAAAGGCCGCCTTCAAATAAAACTAATGGTCGTGGTAACCCACGACGAGTCGGCGTTTATTTTTGGCCCAGACCCAGATGCGGATATGTTGGAGCTGTCGGTGGCCGGGGCTGAAAACTTTCTCAACGCCGTCTTAGCGGAACCAACAGGGGTATTCGCTTACAGGAGAGCCGTAGCCCTAAGGAGAGCGCATGCCTCCACAGAAATGCCAGGATTCAACAATAATGGCCTATTTGCTAGCCACTATCTGCGCACCAGCATCGAATCTCATCCAAAGTGGGCAGAAGCGATTGAGTCGGCAAAGATCCTTAAAAACCTTCGCCACATGGCTCTAATTGAGGGACTGGGCTTCGAGGTAACCAGCAGTCCTTCAAAGACCCTAGTTTTGAAAGCAAAGGGGCAAGATAAAAGAGTGGTCGCCGTTCTCTTGGACCAAAACGAGAGCTTTGACTCAAGCAGCCCAAGATTTCAGGCTACACCTGTCGAGTGGGGCTTGGGTATGGCAACGGAGGAAGGAGCTCCTTGGCTAATTGCCATTCGTGATTCCCAAATGAGACTGTATCCGGCTAAAGACGGCGTTGGAGTTGGACAGAAAAGCCAAGTTGAGACTTACTTCGAGGTTGACCTGCTGACTCTTGATGAGAATAAAGCGGCTCTATTTCCCTTGATTTTCTCGGCAGACTCGCTGGCAGAGGATGGCACCGTAGATGAGTTCCTGAAGAACAGTCATAAGTTTGCCTCCGAGCTCGGTATCCGCTTGCGAGAGAGAGTTTATGAATCCATAGTCCCCGTTTTATCAAAGGAAATAGCAAACCAACTAAGAGCCAAGGGTCATGAACTCGACTCCGCAGGCCTGCAGCTTTCCTATGAGTTGACCCTGAGGGTCTTGTTCAGAATGCTTTTCCAGGCCTACGCCGAAGACAGGGGCTTACTGCCGGCCGGGCGTAACGAGCGCTTCGACAAGAACAGCATGAAGAGTTGGGCCGATGACTTTCTAAAATCGAATGAAGCCTTGGACGTCGGAGACTCTAGTTCTCTTTGGTATGACCTGATGCAAGTCTGGGATGCAATCGATCAGGGCAGCACCGACATGCAGATCCCCGCCTATAACGGAGGCCTTTTCGGCATAGACCCAGAGCTTCATCCATCCGGTCATCTGATCCGCAGCTTGAGCATTCCGGACCGAGTAATGAAACCAGCCCTAAAAGCCCTCCTAATCGACGAGCTGACCGAAGATGATGTGGCTGGGAAGGTTGACTTTCGATCCTTGAGCGTTCGCGAGTTCGGGACAATTTACGAGGGGCTTTTGGAGAGCAGCTTGTCTGTTGCTGAACAAGACCTCACAGTCGACAAAAAGGGAGCCTGGGTTCCCGCTAAAGATGGCGAGACCATATTTGCTTCTGCAAACGAGGTTTACTTCCACTCGGCATCAGGAGAGCGCAAAGCCACCGGCTCCTACTACACGCCCTCATTTGTTGTTGATCACCTAATAGAAAGATCGGTAGAGCCAGCTCTCAAGGCGCATCTAGCAAAAGTGAAGATAAAGATCGATGCCGGTGACCAATCTGGCGCCTACGGAGACTTCTTTGATTTCCGAGTGGCGGACCTGGCAATGGGTTCTGCTCACTTTCTTGTAGCAGCCATCGACAAGATTGAAGCGGTAATGCGCTCCTTCTTGATACAGGAGGGCAACCGTATCGATGGCGTTGAAGCCGAGCTATCACGCCTTGAAAATGCAGCCAAGCTTGCCCTGGGCGAGGACGAAGCCGCCTATGCGGACATTGAAAGGTCAAGTCTGCTCAGGCGACAAATTGCAAGACGTTGCATCTACGGCCTAGACATCAACCCACTTGCAGTGGAACTTTCAAGACTTGCCATTTGGATCCACACTTTTGTTCCTGGTCTGCCCATGTCTAGCCTGGAACACGGCCTTGTCTGCGCAAATAGCCTGACGGGTATCGGATCAGTTGAAGAGGGCTTGAACGCCCTAATTCCCGGGCGCGAAAAGGTTGGCACGAGCCTTTTTGATGGCGTGGTCGAGGAAAGCTTGACGAAGGCCAAAGACCTTCTGATTGATCTTGCAAATGCCGATGAAGCAGATAAGGCTGGCGCTAAACGGGCGGCTGTAATAGCAGGTGAGGCTAGACATGCAGCCGCTAAGTCGAAGTTGATATTTGATCTAGCCGTCGCAAACCGAAACGGTGTGATCAGCACAGGCGCAGTGATGACAGAAGCAGGGCTAGTTGACCTTGCATCGAATCATCAAGTGCAGGACTTGATTGAAGCGATAGCTCCTGCTCACATGCCATATCTATTTCCGGAGGTATTCCTTCGCGAGAACCCCGGCTTTGATGCACTCGTTGGTAATCCGCCTTTCGAGTCACCTCATCTGAAAGAGGACCGCTGGCTAGCCATCAGGCGGCCTGGGTTAATGGGCCTCGAACCTGCCAAAAGGTCTAAAGAGATACTCAGAATTAAAACAGAAAATCCTTGGCTTTCTGAAGAGCTTGGTGCCAAGAGAAATGAATTAGAGCTAATTCGAAAGGTCCTAGCTTCTCTTCGATTGCCAGGCCTAGGATCCGGCCATCTTGACTTGTACCAAGTATTTGCATGGCGAAATTTTTCGCTGCTCAGGTCAGAAGGCCACCTAGGCATCGTCTTACCTCGAAGCGCTTTCGTTTCTTCGGCCCTAGGTAAATGGAGGCGCAAAATTTTCGATAGCGGAGAACTCGAGTCACTCGCAATAATGCTAAATAAAGACAAATGGCTATTTGAATCTGTCGATTCACGGTACACGTTTGCACTAGCGAGTTATCGTCGCGGGAAGCCGGGTCCCATATCCATGACTGGTCCATTTACGAGTAGGGCAGACTTTGAACAAGGCAAAGACAGGTACGTGAAAATTGACTCTGAGAAATTGGCAGAAATTTCACAAAACAGCGCAATCCCCATCATTAAAAGTCAGGAGGCAACTCGGGTTTTTTTGAAGATTGCATCTAGTCAGCGACTTGGCGCTTATTTTGAACGCTGGGGGCTTAGGCCCGCTAGAGGGGATGAATTGACCTCTGTAAGGAGAACGAGTATTCCAGGCCCGGAGGGGATAATTGCAGTCTTTGGGGGAAAAACTTTCAGCATTCTCAACGGAAATTTTGCTGCTCCAGAGGCCTGGGCTTATGAAACGGAACTTAGGTCAAAATATCTTGCGCGAATAGCTTCCTCAAGGAAGAGAGCGATGTCTGCCTTCTCTGGCCGAGACTGGGGTCTTACCCAGCTGCCAATAGACGACTGCAGAGTGGCCGTCCGCTGGATATCTAGTTCAACTAACTCTCGAACCCTCATTCCATCCCTATTGCCGCCTGGCAGACCAGCTGACGACAGCGCTTCAGTGTTCATCTCTTCCCGACCAAATCCTAAGCAGGAGGCGTTTTTGTTAGGAGTACTGGCTTCTCGAATAACGGACTGGTACGCCAGAAAATGGACTGAATTAAATGTGACCTTTGAGGTTCTATCCACACTCACAATCCCTGAGGAGACATCGGATCTCGCAAGAGAGATTGCTAAGTTTGCTGCCTTGAAATCTTTGGAGAACGATTCAAATGTGGCTAATTGGGCCAAGGTCGTGGTTGGCGAACTTCCAGACTCCCTCGTAGATTCGAATCTTGAATGGCCCAGGCTTGACGCTTTGGTCGCCCTCGCCTTTGGGCTTAGCGAAGATGAGGTCACCTGCCTTTTGGAGTCTTTTCATGCTGGTTGGAAGAATGAAGAATACTTACGCCAGGTGCTGTTGCACATGGAACTAAACAGGAATTTGGTGAAAAATGATTGAAGGACTCCCGGGGTTCGCAACAAATCAGCCTGAAAAGGGCATTTCAGTTGCTTCGGAGATAAACCGACTGTTTTCTTTGCTCCGCGAGGACCTAGCTAAGAAGCCAGAAATTGCAATAGCGACCGCCTACATCAATCCCTCAGGATTCAACCTTTTGGCCGATGAGCTGGAAAAAGCCCCAAGAGTGCGGCTTTTGCTAGGGGCAGAACCGGACCAGGCAGTAGTTCAATCCGCGGTGCAGGGAGGCAAAGGGGTCCAAAAAAGGGTTGAGGAGGCGACGGCCAGTCACGAGTCTTGGCTTCGAAGGGAACGTGATCTAACTGGCTTTACGAGCGAAGCTATCAAGGAAGCGGTGCGCATGGTTACTTGGCTTCAGTCTGTTGACCCAAATGGCAAAGCGAAGATTGAGGTGCGCCGCTATACGAAAGGGTTCTTGCACGGCAAGGCTTATATTTCAAAAAGTCAAAATCTCCCTGGAGTCCTAGCCGGCTCGAGCAACATGACCTATGCCGGATTAAAGCTCAATGCAGAACTGAATCTTGGCTACCCAGCGGGGGATCCACAGCACACAAAGAACGTAATTAATTGGTTCGAAGAGTACTGGGCAGAGTCCGAGGATTACGACCTGGCCGGAGTTTACGAGGCTATATGGGCCGAACATTCTCCTTGGGAAATCTTTCTAAAGATGCTTTATGAGCTCTATGGTTCGGTCATAGAAGACGAGCGCCCAGTTGCAGGGAGCTTTGATCTGGCAGCCTTCCAGCAAGACGGAGTTGTTCGCATGAAACGGCTGCTCGAGAAAAACGGTGGAGTAATCGTTGCCGATGAGGTTGGACTCGGTAAAACTTTCCTAGCCGGCGAGGTCATCAAAGAAGCTACAGATCAGAACCGACAAAGAGTCCTTATCATCGCCCCCGCGGCACTAAAAACCAGCATGTGGCAGCCTTTCCTTCAAAAACACGGATTTCGCCTCACTGATGTCATGTCCTACGACGAAGTTAGAAACAGGATGAGACCTGATGATCCAGGTTATGCGAAGTTTGTTAGTGAAGTTCGCGACTATGCGATGGTCGTTATTGACGAGGCGCACAACCTAAGAAATGCCGGTGCGGAGCGCTCAAAAGCTATTGACCGTGTGATTCTCGAGGGTAAGTACCCCAAGCAAGTCGTTTTGTTGACAGCTACCCCTGTGAACAACTCTTTGACCGACCTGGATACTTTGATCCGATATTTCATTAGAGATGATGCGCGATTTGCGAGCCTTGAGATCCCCAGCATTCGCCGTTACATTCAGCGCGCCCAAGACATGGATCCTGAAAATCTCACTCCTGATCACCTGTTTCAACTTATGGACCAAGTCGCTGTTCGCAGGACCAGAAAGTTCGTCAAAGAGCATTATCCAAACGAGTCAATTCGAAACAACCAAGGCGAGAAGGTGCCGATCAAGTTCCCAACGCCGAAGGTTCGTAGGATCGACTACGACCTAGGTGGCCCTGGTGAAACTCTGGTGAATCGCGTTCTGACTGCGCTCAAGATTGAAGAGGGCGAGGACCTCTTCTCCGCCTATGACGCTGCTAGGGCTGACCCACATCGCTTGATGATGGCTCGATACACTCCCAGCCGCTATCTCAAGGGGCCCGGAGCAGTTGAGAGAATCCAAATCCAAAACGCTGGGCTTCTTCGGAGTGCACTCCTGAAGCGTCTCGAGAGTTCCTCTCGAGCCTTATATTTTACGATCGAAACCCTTATCGGTTCCCATGAGAAATTCCTTGAGGGTGTTGGTCTTGGTTATGTGCTTGAGGGGGAAGCATTGAGGGAGTGGGTGTCTTCAGAGACTGATGACCTAGAGGAAGTCTTGGCTGATTTGGACGAAAGTGCCCAGAAGAAGGCTCGATCGGTAGGGGACTACTTCATCGATGCACTCAAGGCTGATGCGGAGTCTGATCTTCAACTGCTGAAAGACCTAAAAAAGGTCGCTCTTGCTGCTCTTGAGCTCCCCGACCCCAAATTCGATGCTTTGGCGGCACAGCTGGAACTTATCGCCGAAGGAGCGAGGCACCCAAGTAAATTTGGCGTGAGCGGCGGGGATAGGCGCAAGGTAATTGTGTTCTCTACCTACACCGACACAGTCATAGATATTCACGAGAGAGTATCGGAACTTCTTAAGGCTGGCGCTCAAGGAGCTATTGCTGATTATGCGGGCAGGGTTGCTGAACCTCAGTCTGGAGCATACAAGTCGGTTCACAAGTCCGGTAAATCTGGCGGCGTGGACCAGGGGGGCCGAGCCCACGTTATTGAAAGCTTTGCACCGAAGACTGCCAGTCGAATTAACGACGCGGGCGAGCCAAGCGGTAAAGACCTCTTTGATCTGTTGGTTACCACGGACGTTTTGGCAGAAGGCGTAAATCTTCAGCAGGCCGGGGAGATTATCAACTACGACCTTCCTTGGAATCCAATGAAGATAGTGCAGCGCCATGGCCGAGTCGATCGTCTTTTTAGTGAACACGAAGAGGTCCACATGGGGCTATTTTTCCCAGCTAAGCACCTCGACGAGATGCTGAATTTACAGGCCACGCTTGAGAGGAAGTTGGCTCAAGCTGAGGCTGCCGTGGGAGCGGCAAACGTTCTTCCAGACCGAGACCCCTCCACTCAAATTATTTTCCATGATCCAGCAAAGATAGAGAAGGAGTTTGAAGACCTGCTCGAACAGGGAAATGGTGGAACAGCAATTTCCGGTGAGGAGTTCCGAAGGAGGCTCTTTAAGGAGTTGGAGAACTTCAAGGTTCTTGAGGAAAGCGTCAAGCACCTTCCATATGGCGCTGGCAGCGGCTTTATTAATCCAAAAGCTAAAAGCAATGGGTACGTGTTCTGCGTCAAAATTGGAGATGACCCCGATCTTTCAGGCCCTTGGTTTAGGTATGTAAAGGCGGAAGGCGACTGGAGTGTCGCCCTAACTGACGGTAAGCCTTATGTTCAAACTGAGCAACTGTTTAGCCTTACGATGGCGGATCCCGGATCCAAGTCCATGCCTAGGGAGCTTTTGGAGGAGGCTTACTCCGGAGCATTTGATGCATGGGAAATTGCCCGAGACTCGATTCACATCGCTTGGCAAAAGCTAACCGATCCAAATAACCTTCAGGCTCCTGTCCCGGCGGCATTTGCGGATGCGGCAGATCTTGTTATTAAACACGGTGAGTTCCTTGGTGGTGACTCGCAAAGTCTGACCCTAGCAAGACTCAGATCGGTTCCAGCCCGGCGAATATCGAATGCTATGCGGCAGGTTCTAAACAAAGAGGAGCCAGATAAGGCCAAGATCCAATCCGTGATTGAACTGCTTGATTCGGAGGGTGTCGTGAGCGCACCAGACCCAAAGCCACTTCCTCGAGTGTCGGCTTCTGAAGTGAGACTCGTCACTTGGATGGCAGTTTCTAAAAAGAACAACTAATTCTGGCAGTTGGCATTTCAGAGATGTTCGATTTTTGGCCTTGTGACTTGGGGCTAGACGTCGAGTATCGGAGTAATTGCATCAATCCTCGATACGTCTATCATGTAACCGAACTCAAGGACGTGGCTCAAGATTCTGACGACGTTTTCAAAAGATGCTTCTTGTCCAGACAGCTGTAAAGTCCAATCCTTCGGGTTTTCACCTAGGCCAGTCAGCCCCATCACTTTCAGTCTGTGGACTTGGTAGACATTCATAGGGGGTTTTGTTGTTGAGGTACTGCCAGGAAAAGTGAGACCGATAATTTGATTCTGCTCCCACTGAAAAACAAACTTATATCCTTCGAATGTGCGACTCGAGAGGGAAAACCTCAAGAATTTGTCTCCCAGTTCATGGAGCATCTGGACTAGATCCTGTTCTAGCCTGACCCAAAACGGCGTGTTGTAGGATTTGCTCTTTAGCTCAAGGATTTCCGCTGCGCTCTTACAGGGCTTAAAGGCGCCCCTCATGGGTGCAGCGGTTTTATAAGCAACTGTTTGCGCGTTTAGCCCAGGAATATTCGAATAGTCCTGGGCTTCATGGCAGGTCATGCAGACAACATGCATGTCTTCGGGGTTCGTGGTCCTGCCAACGAGGCCAACTTCTTCACCAGTGGCTATAAGGACACCGCAGTTGGTGCACTTCATCTCATCTGCCATCGTCGACTCCTAGTAGGCGTTCTTGTTTTGGGCGCTGAGTTTCATGTGGGATACATCGGAAATTTTGATCTGGTATGCCTGTTCCAATGCAGTGACGAACTTGGTAGTCATGTCATTGGGGTTTAGCATTCCCTCAATCCGCTCATAGTTTGGACTTGAATCCGATGGGGGCGACCAACCAAGCTGCAGAAGTCGCTGTTTCTGTTTGATAGCAAAGTCTTGCTCGGTAAACAGCTCCGACATGCACTCCATTACCCAGCCATTTCCGGCGTAAAGGGCTTGGATGTAAATGAATTCTCTCGAGCTATTGAAGTGAAACTCAATGGCGAAGTATGCGGGGCGAACCTCTTCTATGATCATCCTTATCTGCGCACCGAAAGCAACCCAAGATTTAAATGGCCCCTTTAATTTTTTGTTTAGCTTGGAAGACTCCCCGCCCTCTAGATTCTGGAGAGCCATCTCAGAGATTTCGACATTAGCCATTTCAACTTGGGCAATCTTTTTCTCGAGGTCAACATAGGGCGCTATCTCAAAAAGCAGGTCATTGGCAGTTGGTCGCTTTTTAGGGTCAAGCAACAACATCTTTTCGAGCAGTTCTTGCTTCCCACCTGGAAGATCAAAAACTTTGACTCCTTCTGACTTCAAGAGCTCGTAGATTGCCACTTCCAACTCTTTGGTCGACTGAAATTCCAATCCCTCAAAGTAATAGCGCTGTGTTGCGCACCAGAGCAGCGTAAGTCCAGCTGAGAAGACATCGGCAGCGCCTGTGATTGGGATGTTGGCGTTGTTGGTGAGCCTAGCCTCCAAGACTTCGGGCGCCATGAATATGATGGTTCCACTTGGAGGCTTACCGAATTCATAACCTTGGATGCTAGCAACTCCAAGATCAAGAATCATGAACCTGTCCTCGGATAGCATGATGTTGTCCGGCTTGATGTCTAGGTGGACAAGCCCTTCAATGTGGATTGAGCGAAGCCCCGATAATAAATCGTGGGCCAAGTTCCACCAGCTGCTATCCGAAAGCCGCCCGGCATCCATAAGGCTTCCGACGCTTTGACCTTTTACTAAGGGGTAGGCGATCCAAGGCCAGGGCTCAGTGCCGAATTCTATGGCATTCAAAACGTAGGCAACGTTAGTGAAATTTAGGCTCTTTTTTCCTTCTTCTATGAACTGTTCGGCTTGGTGAAAAAAAGCTGGAGTTCCAACCTTGATTCCACTTTCCGGGGGCAGGTTCATGAGCTTGAAGGCGACATGGTCTTCTGGGTCATTTATTTCTCGAGCTAGAAAGACAGTGCCATATGCGCCTGCCCCAAGTTGCTTTTCCAGTTTGTAGTCATCGATTATGGTGCCGATGACTGGGCGCTTGAAGGCCTTGGGCTCTTCTAGTGAAGGGGCCAGAGCGGAAAAGTCAAAGCGATCCAAACTGATGGCACCCTTCGAAGCAAGGAGCTGTTCCCGGTTTTCGTCGATGTGGTCAGCGACCTTTCTTAGCTTCTGCCCAAGTATCGAACCACGTGGGTCAATGATCTCATCAGGGTTCCCATTGAGATCATCGTGAAAAACTTGCCAAAATACCGTTAGGACCAGAAAGTCTTCGAGGTTCAATGGCTCAAATTCGAAGCTCGAATGGTCTTGGTAGTAAATCTCAAATCGGTTAGGAACTACCCCGATTATCTGCGACCACTTTTTGTCTAGCTGCTTTCGCTTTGGCTCGCGAGAGTTGGCATTTGAATACCCCACTAGAACTCCATCGCGCTTCACTATCAGACCTCCGCGACCCCAGTAGTTTTGTGTTTTAGTGCTCCTTGTAACGTTCAGTGGTTCGAGTCGAAGAACGACCACTTGCTTGGGGTCTTCAAAGTCGGTGGCAATTTTCCTCAGCCTTCGGGCTGCATTCATGATCGGCTCGAACTTGGCTTCCTGGCGGGGGCTCAAAGATTTATAGCTTTTATTGTTTTGCGGGCGACGTTCTGTCGCTTTTTTGAGAGCCTTTCTGACTCTTTTGAGCTTGTCTGCTTTCGCATCGATGCTAACTTTTACTCTTTCACAAAGGGATCTCAGATGAACCCGGATTCCTGATTCTCTGGCGTCTTTGATTTTGGGCGTGATGCCAAGCTTTTTGCGTTTCTTACGCCATCGTCTTGCAAATACCAGTGCGGTCCAGAGGCTAAATGTTGAGCTGAGAAACACACCTGTCTGGGCGTTTTGCACGTCGCCTTCAACAAAGTTGGCAAAAGTCTGAGCGATGATGATTATCGTGATGACAACTAGGATTTTCCTCCACATTGATGCCCCCTATTCGCTTAAGAATACGTCCTAGCTTGACATCTTCGTCTTTGGTTATGAAACTTGAGATCCAACTGAAAATAACAACTGACTCGAACCGCTAGCGGTTCTAGAAGATGGCTGAACTAAGAGGCTTCCCGCCTCCAGCGTGCAACCTGCCGACCATTGGCGAAGGTGCAAAGGGGAATGAGTAGGTCAAGCAATTGACAAAAATAGATGGGCCAGAAAGCCCACTGGTAATGAAAGAGGCAACAAGTTATGAACTGGAACCTAATACCCGGAGACCCTCTATCTCCTGTGATTATTCACGTCCCACACGCAAGCACTCGCATTCCCGAGCACATCGCTAGCAGCCTCCTGCTTTCAAGCCAAGAGCTTGAGCAAGAGCTGAATGTGATGACAGATGGGCTCACGGACAAGCTGGCAAGACTTGCTTTTGAAAAATCACGCTTAGCTCCTTGGATTTTTGAGAATACGCTCTCAAGGTTGGTGTTTGATCCTGAACGCTTTCCAGATGAAACAGAGGTGATGAACAAAGTTGGTATGGGGGTCGTTTATTCAAAAACACACGATCAGAAGCCTCTGCGAAATCTATCGAAATCGGAATCTTCTGCAATAGTCGAGCAGTATTTCACGCCTTACTCTTTAGCCTTTCAAGACCTCGTTGCTGAACGGCTGGAAGCAGTGGGGCACGTGCTAATAATCGACCTTCACTCCTACCCGATTGTTGCTTCTCCCTATGAACTCTATAAAGACTCACCTCGGCCCGCTGTTTGTCTAGGCGTTGATGATTTTCACACCTCTGTGTCTCTTGTCGACCTAGCAGCAAAAGAACTGTTTGGGCTGGGGAGTATTGAGGTAAACACTCCTTTCGTTGGGACCTATGTCCCTTTGAAGTTTTATGGCAAAGATGTACGAGTGCAGTCAATAATGCTGGAACTTAGAAGAGACACCTTTCTGACCGAAGGTCTACCAGGATCCAGCTTCGAAACCACAGCTGCTGCAATCGCTCAGCTGATTGATTGTCTTCCAAAGGCTGAGCCTTTGAATGGGACTATTAGCTAGGAACGGGAATGGCTCTTTCGAGCAACCCAGCCAGCCTGCTAATACCTTTCACGTCTTCTAATGAGCTAAAGACTGCTCTGGGGAGGTTGGTTGAGTAGACCAGGTAGCAAACGCTCTTGGCTCTACTGATTGCAACGTTCATTCTGTTGCGCTCCAATAGGAATCCAAGGCCCCTTGGGGCATCTTGGGATGAGCTTGATGCGAAGCTATAGATCACGACAAGGCCTT